>JAEEGL015600730.1_pt1 | contig 45013 bp, 45 predicted proteins | sample 9134231 | NCBI WGS metagenome assembly JAEEGL01 (sample SAMN16246548, study PRJNA631951) | gut metagenome | biome: gut microbiome; feature: rumen; material: fiber-attached | host: Bos | place: Iran: Karaj | collected 2018-10 | reverse complement strand
TACAAGAGTTTGAATCCACATGGTAGCGAGAGAGGGGATTGAACCCCCGACCTTCCGGGTATGAACCGGACGCTCTAGCCAGCTGAGCTATCTCGCCAGAAAAAATATAGGCAATGTAATAATACCATGATTTCTTCAAAGTTTCAATAGTTTAAAAAACAAAAGTCTAAATTATTCTTCTTTTTTAGACTTTTCTTTTTTTACTTTTTCTTTTTTTACTTCTTTTGTTTCTACTACTTCTTGTTTTTCTACTTCTTCAATAACTTGTTTATTTTTATAAGTACCACAATTTGAACATACTCTATGTGATTTAATTATTGCACCACAATTTGGACATTTAGTAACAGCCTTTTGAGATAATGCTAAATGTGCTCTACGAGTTGCTCCTCTTGTTTTTGATACCTTTCTAGCAGGAACTGCCATAATATCACTCCTTTTTTCATTTTAGACTATTTGCCTTTGCTTTATAAATTATACACTATATTTATAAAAAATACAAGAAAAATTACTAATTTTGCTTAATTTGAGTTAAAAAACTCTTAGGTTTTAAATAAAGTCCTGTGTATTTTATATAATAGTCTTCCAAAAATTTATTAATTTCTTTTATATTTTTATCTTTTATATTAAGTTCTTTTATTTTAGCTAAATCTACATATAAAAACATACGTAATAATTTTATTGTTTTAGAATCACAAATATATTGATTAGTATAACAATTATTACACACATAACCACCAGAATCACTATTTACAGTAACTATGTTTTTATCACTCCCGCAAATACTGCATCTATCAAGTATAGGAGCAACTCCAAGATAAGATAAATATTTAAGCTCAGCAATATTTGTAATAATACTAGGTAAAAAACCTTCATTTATCTTAATTAGAGAACTTTCTAAAATAGTAAAAATATCAGAATTATTATTTTGCTTTATTACTTGTTTAGCTAAATCAATTAAATAAGAAGAATAACCTATTTTAACTAAATCTGTTTTAATATCTTTAAAATCATCAATAACATCCACCTCAGTTAAAACAGATAATCCCTCTTCTTTATAATTAATATAAAAATAACCATATGTTAGTTTCATCGAAACACTACGAAGTTTTGATTTATAATTACGACACCCTTTAGAAATGGCTCCAACAATACCATATTCTGATGTTAAAATATTAAGAATTTTACTAGATTCACTATAATTAGTATCACCTATAATTATTCCTTTAACTTTCACCTTTTCCATCGTTTTAGTATTCTCCATTTCTTTATATAATTATAATTTTATAAATCAGTTCCATTTATTTTTAAATATTCAAATATTTCTTCTTTATTTTTCCAATTTTCAATAACTTTTACATATAGTTCAAGATAAACTTTTAAACCTAAATATGCCTCAAGTTCTTCCCTAGCAAGTGATCCAATCTTTTTAAGCATAGATCCTTGTTTACCTATAATTATCCCTTTTAAATTCTTTCTATCTACAATAATAAGAGCATTTATATTAGCGATTCCTTTTTTAAATTCTAACTTTTCTACAATACATGTAACAGCATGAGGCACTTCTTCTCTAGTTAAATTAAGTACTTTTTCACGGATGATTTCCCCAATCATAAAAGTCTCATCAACATTAGTAATAGTATCATCTTCAAAATATTTAACATCATCTGGTAAATACTTTTTAATCACTTTTATAAGTTCAGAAATATTATTACCCTTTAGTCCAGAAACAGGTACAATATCTAAAAAATCATATAAATCTTTTAGTTTTACTATTTCTTCAAAAAGTTTTTCTTTACTTATTTTATCTATTTTATTTAAAACTAAAATAGTTTTTTTATTATCTTGTTTAATTCTTTCAAGTATCTTTTCATCACCTTTGCCAAATCCTGAAGCAATATCTACAAGAAAAAGAACTATATCATTTTCAAAAGAACCAAAAGCTTTCTTATTTAAATGAACTTCTAATTTATCAGCACTTCTTCCAATACCTGGAGTATCTATAAATACTATTTGAGTATCTGGTTCATTATAAACACCATAAATTATATTTCTAGTAGTACCAGCTTTATCTGAAGTAATAGCTATTTTCTTATTAATTAAGCTATTAATTAAGGTAGACTTACCAACGTTAGGTCTACCTACAATACTTACGAAACCACTTTTCATTTTAAATCCTCTTTTGAAAATGGAAGAGGACAAACTTCATCCATAGTATATTTCCTATATTTACCTTCACTATTGTAAACATAGATTTGAACATCTTTATCAAAGAATTCAATAAATGTTTGCCTACAAAGAAAACAAGGCATAGTATATTCAGAACTTCCTAAAATATGAATAGCTTTAAAATTATGAGGTTTTTCTCCTTGGCTAATTGCTTTCAAAATAGCAACACGTTCAGCACAAATAGTACCACCATAAGAAGCATTTTCAACATTAACTCCGAAATATCCTTTGTTATCCTTTGTAACTACACAACAACTAACCTTAAAATGCGAATAAGGAACATAACAATTTTTAAAATTATCTTTTAATTTTTCAAACATAAGTCCTCCTTAAAACAAATCTATTATATATGGAATAAAAATCATTAATCCAATTACAGATGCAAATATTGAAGCAATTGCAAGAGCTCCACTAGCACAATCTTTAGCTATTTTACCATATTTACTCTTTTTTTCCCCATCATGCATATTAACTACAGCTTCTATTGCAGTATTAACAAGTTCAAGTGGTAATATAATTGTAATAAGTAAAATAATAGTAATTCTTTCAATATAAGAAATTTTAAGTATTATTCCAAGAAGTAAAGCAAGAGCTCCAATAATTCCCATAACAATTATATTTTGTTCATGATAAAATGCATATCTAATACCTTGAAATGCATAACCAAAAGATTTGATAAATCTTTTTAGACTCTTTTTTCGATATATTTCCTCTTTTTTAAAATTGTCCATCTAAAATCAACTCCTGTTTTCCAAACATTATTTCTTCATCTTTTTTATTCATATGATCATAACCAAGCAAATGTAAAAGTCCATGTATCGCTAAAAAAGAAATCTCTCTAGTTAAACTATGTCCATATTCCAAAGCTTGACTCTTAGCTTTATCAATAGAAATATATATATCACCAAGCATTCTCTTTTCTAAAAACACATTTTCTTCTTTTTCATCTTCTAAAGCAAAGCTAATTACATCTGTTTCTTTATCTATATTTCTATATTTAGAATTAAGTTCTTTAATCTTAGCATTATCTACAAAAATAATATTAAAATAACAATTAGAAACATCTTCAGCAAGCAAACATTTATCTAAATATTTTCTCATAACACTAATCTCATCATCTATATTAACATCAGTTAAATTATGAATATCATATTCATTTAAGGAATCAGAAACCATATAAAACCTCCCAGTACAAGTATAGATAAAATATCCCAAACAATATTTTTCTTCAAAAAATTAGGCAATTTTGAGCCGAATTTTTCAGACATAATATAAACTGAAAACCCTAATAAACACCCTACTACATTTAATATTATATCATCTACATCAAATACTCTACCAATCAAAAATTGAATAACTTCAATAGATAAAGATGTAATAAAAGCTATAACAACTAAAACAATTGGCTCTTTTAATTTTAAATATCTAGCAATAAATATTCCATAAGGAATAAATAATAACAAGTTACCAAATATATTTTTATAAAACACACCAGAACCTATATCATATCTAAATATTTCTTTAAAAGGAACAAAATTATGACTTGACCAACTTACATCTTGAAAAGTAACAACATAGAATAAACAAAGTATATATATTATAAAGAATAGTTTTAATAATTCATCGTGCAATACCAATTTTTTTCTATTAATAATAAGATCTGTAAGTCTTAATAGAACTGCAATAATAACAGCCATTACTATAGTAGGCCACGTGTATTTTAAAAGCGAAATTACTTCAATTCTAAATCCTTCAATCATATTCTCTTTCCTCTCTATTTAAACATTAATAATACCATACTAGACATCTTGTAGTATCTTAAAAAAATCTCTATATATATTTTATCATTTTTAATAAATTTTTTCAAAGTTTTTTGATTAATAAAATATATTTTTGATAGAATCATAACAAAAGACTAGATTACTCTAGCCTAATGTAAACAAATAGAAATTTCACGTAGAAAAGATCCAAAATAAATTCCTATTAAATTAATAAAATATAATATTTTTACAATAAAAGGTACAGATAAAATTATAAGTGCTGTTTTTAATATCTTTTTTATATTGATTTTATTTAAAACTTGCATAAATTTCGTGTAAATATTCTTCTTAAAGCACCACCGAATTGTTGACCAAATCCATAAACTGTTTTACAAGCAGTATTAAATGCATTAATTATTGGCCCTGAAATAGAACGCCCTCCTGCTATTAATACTAGTTCATTTTTCGTTAAATAATTATCTACATCTATAAGGTCTTGCGTAACCATCAACTGCTCCTACTCCAAAAATTAATCCAGCAATAATACCTAGTGCTCCCCAAACTGAAATGCCTCCAGTTATCATACAAAGTTCATCATTACTTAATCTCATGTATACAACCATCTCCCTCAAAAGCATATTTTTTATCAAATAAATCCATATTGTCTTGCCTATGAGATATTAATATAACAATTTTATTACTATACCTAGCAAAAATATTTTTAAGAATTATTCTCTCCTCCTCTACAGAAATTTCATTAAATACTTCATCTAAAATGAGAACTTCTTTAAAATGTAATAAACCTCTAGCTAGAATTATTTTTTTACGTTCTCCTCCGCTCAAATTATAACCATTCTCTTCGATATAATAATTATCAGAAATATTATTTTTTTTGTACAAATCATAAAGTAGTGATATTTCACTAACCTCTTGTATTAATTTATCCTCTGAAGAAACAAGTTCTAAGTTTTTTCTAATTGTACCAGAAAACAAACTTTCATTTTGACTAACATAAGTAATATTATCTCTAATAAATGATAAATCAATATCATTAATATCTATATTATCAATAAAAATACTACCTTCATTTGGGGTGATATAACGGAGTAACATTTTCATAAGAGTAGATTTACCAATACCAGATTCTCCAGTAATATATATTCTATCTTTAGAATTAATCTTTAAATTAATATTAGAAATATTACATAATTCTTCAAAATGATAAGATATATTTTTAAATTCAATACTATTAATTTTACTAAACTTAGTAACATTAAAAGTCTCTTTTTGTAAAGCTAAACAGTCCAAAACTCTATTTGTAGAAGTTTGATAAACTTTAAAAAATGAAAAACTTTCATTAACATTATTAATTAAAGAAATAGTCATTAAAAAAACAGAAGAATATAATACAAGATTATATAAATTACCTCCAAAATAAACTAATAAATATATCATAAATAAGTATACAAACTCAGTTATTATAGAAACAAGAAATTCATAATTATAAAGCTTGTCATTATAAAGCTTGTCATATTTTATTGTATGTAAATATTTTTTATTAATTATTTTAGAAATAACAGAACTAATATTTAAATTTTTAATAGTTTCAAAGGAAGTAAAGAAAGATATTAAATAAGAATTATATTCTATTTTGCTATATTTTAAGTTTAAATATTTATCATTAAATATATATTGAAACTTTTTAGCTAATATAAAAAGAATAATTATAACAACAAAAATAATAAGTAAAAAATAAGCATTTAAAAATAACAAATAAATAATAATTAAACAAATAAGAATTAAGTCTACTATCATTAAGACAAAAATTCTAGTAATAATCTGTTTAAAATTTTCAATATCATCAAGAATAGTAACCAATTCTCCAGTAGTTTTAGAAATGAAGTATTTATAAGGAAGATTAAAGATATGATTAGTGACCTGTTTTGTTATATTAATATCGACAATTATACTTAAATCAAGCATTAGCTTATTTTTAAAAAAATTTAAGGAGTTTTTAAACAAATCAATAAAAATAAATGCAATAAATATAGAAAATAAGAGTCGTTTATTAGAATTATAAGCTAATACAAATTTTAAATAATAATTAAAGATAAGAGAAAATATTACATAAATAACTGATAAAAATAAAGTTTTTAGAATAATTCTTTTATTGCTTTGGAAGATTTTAATTAATTCTTTTTTAAACCTCGTATCACGTTTGTTTTTTATTCTAATTCCATCAAAAAGTAAAAAAATACCAGTAGTAATATCTTCAAAATCAGAATATGACAAAGTAGTAATTCCCAAAGATGGATCCATTACTTTTAATTGTTTCTTGTCATCATCTTTAGAAAATATAACAATAAAATGAAACATATTCTTATCTTTTATAGTATGAGCAATAACTGGAAATTTATTAATATTAAATATATCAGTTTTTATACCATAACCAGATACATCATAATCATCAGCTATTTTAATTAAATCATAAGCAGTATAACCTAAATTAGATTTATTAAATTTACTAACTATCTCCTCCCTCGAAGGTCTAATGCCATAATACATTAAAATAGTAATAATACTAGCTATACCACAATCATAAGAATTTTGTCCTAGTACATAATCATATTTTTTAGTCACTTTATCCTCCTCACATATATAAATAGTCAAAAAGAATAAAATGACCTACATTTTAATAAAAAAAAATACTAAAAATAATTTTAGTATTTTATATTAACTTATTACTTTCATAGAAATAGTATCACTACTTAAGTATAAAACTGTTCCTTCGAGAATAACCTTTGTAAACGAGTGCCCCGCAGAATCACTTAACAAACTATTTCCAGCACGAGCCTCAAGATAAAACTGTCCGTGAGTATCGCCTTCCCATTTTACTGCTGCATCATTGAAAGAAGCAAAACTCTCACCGCTACCACCAGAGCCATTATAAGCTCTATAAGTTGAAAGGCCGAACATTTTTCCACTTGGTAGTGTAAGATCTCCTATAAAGCCCGCAGAATACCTCCAACCAGTATTAGTATAAGGACTAGATGTAAAAGTTTTTGTTTTTATATGGCTTGCTAAGAAACGTTTAGATTTAGCAGAATCAAGAGCTGTTAAAGCAACATATCTAGATAAACCTTTTGTAGATTTTTCAGTTGGTGAAAACGTAGTCGTTCTTTTACTTTTTTGTTTAACTTGTAGTGTTCTTGCATAGATACGGAATTTGGTATTAGTATCGTAACTAAGAGCAACACCCATAGTAGTAGTATTAGAAGTAGCATTAAGTCTATAACAATAAACTATTTGAGAATCATTCGAATTACTAGTAGAAGCCATAACACTATAACCAACAGTTCCTATAAATTTATAGCCATCTTTAGGATCAAAAGTCTGAGTTAAATATCTTTTCGAAGCAGATAGAGTTAAATTATCTTTTTCATAAGTCCAAGGAATAATTTCACTACGCGTTAATGTAACATCATAAAGCTTTTGCAACCTATCAATTCGCTTATCAATAGAATCTGAATTATATGTTGAGGAAGATCTATTTTTAATCATTAAATAATATTTAGTATTAGTTACTGGACTAGAAGCAGGAACATTAGCCATACTTCTATATGATGTAGAATTTACTAACATTTTATATGGTCTTTGAGTATAATACAAAATATATCCAGATAAAGTTTTATAAGTATATCCATCAAGACTAGGTTTCGTAGTAGATATAGATAAGCCATTTCCACCTGTATAAGTTATGTTAGAAACCTCAACAGATTCTTGTTTAAAATCATTATATTGAACATACTTAGTATATGAGTTTTCTAAACTAGTAACATCATACCACTGAGCATATAAATTTAAATTAGCATTGGCTTTATATACCGTACCACCATCATACCAAGTTCCAGACGAAGCAGTTGCAGATGCTTTTGTAGCCCATCCTAAAAATGTATTGTTTTCATTTCCGGTAGGCGCAGCACTAGTAAGAGTTAAATCAACTCCGCATTGCTTAGTTTGAGAAGCAGGCATGCCTGTAGCACTACTATAACTACCCTTTCCATACGTTACTAAATAAGTCTTAATAGGATATTTCACAGTACAAACTGTATCATTAGTAACAGGTCCAACAGTTAGTGAAGATCCACTTATCGCAGCTGATTGTTGATTAGTACATGAAACAATTGGAGCATTACTACAGTCAGCATTTGTTGCAGAAATAGTAAATGCTGCATTGTCACCAGATATAACTTTTTTAGAAGCAGTATTAACAGATCCATTTTCAACAGAGACACTAACCGTATAAACATCAACAGGTGTAGAAATAATAGCACTTGGTGTATTATATTGTGCAGCATCACATTCTGATCTTAAATATATAACTTTAGAACCAGTACTAGCAACAAGTTGATTAAAATAATTCATACCATTTGTAGCAGTTGTCCAAGTTGTACCATCCGTACTTATTTGATATCCATTAACACCATTAGAATTAACCCACGTAATAACACCTTCATGAGAAATATTTACACTAGATGGTGCAGGACAATCAGGTTTGTTACTATTAGGTCTAAATGTAACAACGCATTTTGTATCATGCTTAATACCAGAGGTTGTAACAGTATTATTAAAATATGTTGCCACTTCCCCATTATCACAAATAATATCTGGTGGTGTCTTTCCAAAACCACTATTAGGTACTACATTAAATTCAGCTTTTTCATCTTCAATAACATTAGCTGAATCATGTTCAGGTTTTCCATTTATAACTTCTAATTCAACAGTATACGATCCAAAATCTTTATCACAAGTTATTGATTTATCGATAATAACAGAATTAGCTGTTAAGTCACTAACTTTAGTATAATTAAATCCATATCCATTGTTATCCACCAAACAAACATAGTTTTCATATGTTCCATCTGCATTTTTTCTTATAAGTACTCCAGCATCTTTATATTGGGTACCGAACGGACTCTTATTAAGCTTTTTATCAAGTGAATTATTAATGTTTTCTTTATGATATAAATATATAAGTCCGTTATAACTATAATCAGCATGTGAGTTAACAGACACAGCATCATTTTTTACAACACTAACTATAGTTCTAGCATCTTTAACAAAAGATTTTCTTCTAGCAAGATTGATTGATCTTTCTACACCAGGAATTGCTAACAAAATCAAAATAGATACAATTACAACAGCTGCAAGTAATTCAATTAAAGTAAAACCTTTTTTGTTCATAGAATCACCAACTTTTACTATTCTATACATAATGATTATATTACTAATAAATATATTTATCAATAAAAAAACTAATTATAATAATTAGTTTTCGCTATTTTTTACACTAAATTAAGCAGTTGCTCCTTGTGGAGCAGGTGCCGCAGGTTGTTGTGGTTGAGCCTGAGCTGGTGCTGGATTTGGAGCAACAGGACTAACCCCAGGATTTGGTGCTGCATTTGTTGGAACAGTAGGTGTCGCAGTTTGTTGAGGAGCAGCTTGAGGAACTGCTGGTTGAGCTGGAGCACTAGCATTAGCATTTTGAGCAGCTGGTGCTGTTTGACTATTAACATTTCCTTCACCAGTATTAGAAGAACTTGCACCATTAAACCAAATATCAACAATCTTAGCATTACTAGAAAGTGGCGCAGGATTAGGCATTGGTATTTTAACAGATATTGGAAGCTTAAATGTAGAACCAAATGTCATACAAGTACCAGGTTGTAATGTTTTAATTGTATTAATTGTATCCTTAGTAACATTAGGCATCATTGTTTCAAGATAATTTACATCTCTTTGATGCATTGTTCTAAATATTAAGAAATTAGAACATTGACTCATTGCAGTTTCACTAAGTTCAGATGGTCTTTGAGTAATAAATCCTAGTAAAACACCATATTTTCTTCCTTCCTTAGCAATTCTATCAAATATATTATAACCGAATAATTCAGTATCAATATCATTTTGAACATATCTATGCGCTTCTTCAATTAGTATATGATAAGCTTTACTAGCACGAACTGGTTCATTAACAGCCCTATTAAACAATGACTTAGATATTAATTTAACTAAAATCTTAGCAAATCTATCATCAACATAATTAATATTGAAATTAATAAGTTGTGCTTTTTTACCATCAGCAGTAGTCGTTAATTTATCTATATATTGATTTTCAGTCATATATTCTTTACATTCAAAATACGTATTATAAGGACCTTCAATTAAAGATCTAGTACGAACAGCAAGTACATTTGCATAATCATAAACCTTATCACTCTTAAGTATACCTTCAGAAATAAGAGCAAAAGACAAAGCATGTTCAAAGTCTTCTAAAGTAAAGGCAATTGGATCCCAGTTAGCATAATCTAAATCATCAATAATAAATTGTGATACAGCTCCTACTACTTTTTCAATAGCTTGCATAGTATCATTATCACTAACATATAGACATTGCTTTAATGTTCTAGTATAACCAGGTTCAACAATTTTTAAATCAAGATTAAGATCTGGAGTATTATAATATGTAAGAACAGAAATAATTTGATTTCTAATATTTGAAGCAGATTTACCAGTTAAAATAATATCTCTTAAACACTTAGCTATTATATTATTTTTATACTTTTGTACAGAATCATCATTTCTAGTTAATATTGGAAGTAATGTAAGTGTTTTTTCTATTATAGGTAATTGATTTGGAGATTCTACATTAAGAAGCATAGCAATACCCTCAGTACCTAAAAGCCATAGTGGTAATTTAAATTGTTCATCTTCAGTAGCTTTAGGATTAGTTGTTATGTTTTTATAAGCTATTTTAGGATTAATTTCATTCATTTTACCAAATGCCGTTTGATATTCACCATAAGCATCAAATATAAATACATTAGATGAAAGTGGTGCATTTGGTTTATAAAATAAACTTTGTACTATTGATGAAGCTCCACAACTCTTACCAGAACCAGAGTTACCAATTATAGCAAAATGATTTGAGAAGAAACCATCTATGTTAACATTTATACCATAATTATTATAGATAGATGATTCTCCCAAATAGAAAGTGTCATCACTTTTTTCACTTGGTCCTAGAATTAATGTAAGTTCATCTAAAGCAATAATTCTAACTTTTGCTTTAAAGCTAGGTTTCTTTTGCACACCAGGTAAATATCTTCCATCTACGATTTCACCAATGATATTGATATCTAAAATTTCTTCATCAATTGATGTGATTTCTCCTACTATCTTTTTATTATCTTCTTCAAAAATAACATGTAAATTAGATAAACTAGGTTGCATTTTAATATCAATAGTCATTTTTACCTTAACTAATTCATCTCTAATCTCAATAATTTTTCCTAGCATGAAAAAACACCTTCCTATTCTTAAATAAATTATATATTAAAAATATAAATCTTTCAAGTATTTTTACTAAAAAAAGGAACTAAGTTCCTTAATGTTAGTCAAGTATATTATGAGAATGCTGATTTCTCATATCTTTTACAGCATTAACAATCTCATCAACATCTAAAACCATCTTCATAGGTGCAATTTGTTGATCCCATTTATTTTCATCAGCACAGCTACGTATAATAGGATCAAATATATGATAAACAGGTAAATTCAATGACACTCCTGCTAAAGGTCCTGAAAAAGTCGGATCACCAACTGTAACAGTTTCTGCAAAAATTTCTATTAAAGTAACCCCTTTACTATTTTTAACCATCCTATATGTCTCCTATAATAAATATTGTTATAAACAAGTATAAAAGTAAATAAAAAATAGATGCTAAGCATCTATTTTACATAATCACAGAAGGAACAAATAATTCCATCTTTTCCTTCTAAAAGCATTTCTCCACATTTAGGACACTTTTCACCAAGCGGTTTATCCCAATATGCTACTTTACATTTTGGAAATCTATTACAGCCATAGAATAATTTCCCTTTTCTTGTTTTTCTTTCTATTATCATCCCATCACAATTAGGACATTTGCATATTTCTACAACTGTTTTTTCTTCTTTTTTTACATATTTGCATTCTGGATAATTTGAACATGCAGTAAATTCTCCATATTTACTTTTTCTAATTACAAGCGGATTGCCACATTCTGGACAAACCTCACCTGTTTCTTCAGGCCCTTGTTTTTCCATATCTTTAAATGCTACTTTAACAAGATCTTCAAAAGGTTCGTAAAATTCTTCTAAAACTTTATTCCAAACTTTTTCACCTTCAGCAATTTTATCTAAATCACTTTCCATATTACTTGTATATTCAACATTTATAATATTAGAAAAGAATTCTTGTAATTTATCGGTAGTAACTATTCCAATTTCAGTTGGGAAAAACTTCTTTTCTTCCAAGCGAACATATTCTCTAGCTTTCAAAGTATCAATAATAGTAACATATGTAGAAGGTCTACCTATACCAAGCTCTTCTAATTCTTTAATAAGTGAAGCTTCAGTATATCTTGATTTAGGTTTAGTTTGATGAAGTTCAGCACTAATATCATTACTATCAATTTTTTTATTTAATTTGTTTTCTAAATCTGGAAGAATTTTATCTTCACTGGATTCATAATCACTATAAATTTTTAAATATCCGTCAAAAGTAATAACACTTCCAGTAGATTTAAATTTATAATCGTTATTATCTAAAATAATAGTTGTCGCAAGAGTTTTAGCATCTTTCATAAGAGATGCAAGAGCACGAGAATATATCATTTTATATAATTTATATTCATCACTAGAAAGATATTTTTTTACTTTCTCAGGAGTATTGTTAATATTTGTTGGCCTAATACCTTCATGTGCATCTTGAACATTATCAGTTTTTTTAGAAGTTTTTACATAACCAACATATTCTTTACCATATTTATCATTAATAAAAGCATAACTACTTTTTATAAATTCATCACTAAGTCTAATAGAATCAGTTCTCATATATGTAATTAAACCAGCACGCTCAGAACCAATATCAACACCTTCATATAGTTTTTGAGCAATACTCATAGTTTTTTTACCAGTAAAACCTAATCTAGTAGAAGCCGCTTGTTGAAGAGTTGAAGTAGTAAAAGGTGGCCTAGCCTTTTTATTTTTATCTTTCTTATCAATACTTTCTACAACAAATGTCTTGTCTAAAGAAGCCAGAATTTTATCTTTTTCTTCCAAAGATTTGATTTCAATATTATCTTTTTTATAAGCAAAAAGATCAGATTCAAAGTTATCAAAATAAGCAGTAATAGTATAATAATCTTCAGGAATAAAAGCTTCTATTTCACGTTCTCTATCAACAATTAGTTTTAATGCAACAGATTGAACCCTACCTGCACTTTTACCACCAGTTTTACTTTGCATTAATTTAGATAATCTAAAACCAATAATCCTATCAAGAATTCTTCTTGTTTCTTGAGATTTTACTAAATTATCATCTATTTTTCTAGGATTATCAAAAGCAGATATTACTTTATCTTTAGTAATTTCATTAAAAACAATTCGATCATAATCAGAATCTTTCAATTTAATTGCATCTTTTAAATGCCAAGCTATAGCTTCCCCTTCACGATCTGGATCGGATGCTAGATATACTTTATCAGAATCTTTAGCAAGCTTTTTTAATTCACTAATAACAGCCTTTTTACCTTTTATAGGCTCATAATGAGGTTTAAAACCATCTTCAACATCTACCCCAAATCCATACTTACCTGTTGTAGATAAATCTCTAATATGTCCTTTAGAAGAAACAACTTTATAATCTTTACCTAAATATTTTTCAATTGTCTTACTTTTACTAGGAGATTCCACAATTACCAAGTTTTTCAAAAGAACCACTCCTTTTCTAATAATTTATAACTCATATTTTGATATATGTCAAGAAAGATTTTTTAAATAAAAAAAATGCAAAACAGAAATTTCTATTTTGCATCATCTACAAAACTATTTAAGTAAAGAACATGATCTAGTATAATAAAACTTATAATATTTAAATATATATCCTTGATAATTAGTACTATTATCAGCATTAGTATATGTATTAGGAAGGACATAATATCCAGAAGCAGATTCTTCGCAAGAATCACCTTCTTTTATATTAGAATCTGATTCATCTGATTCAGATAGACGATAAGAGTTAGGTTCAACACAAGCAAGATTATCAATATTATTACCAGTAAGATGATAATATTTGCCTTTTATACGGTACCCACCTTCAGTACCAGGATATGAAGCACGTCCACAGCAGTAATAAGTATCTTGCCATGTAGCACCATTATCTTTAGATACAGCATAACTATAATATGCAAAACTATCATCTTCAGGACGAGGAGTATGACAATTGTCATCATCACAATATTCTGCAGTACCGATTCTTACATCAGAGTTAGAAATATTAAAACCACTTACATTTTCAAAACCATTATGGTCTTCGTCAATCATACATACATGCATATCTTTAATGCCACTATCTCCAATAATAAATTCAAGTCTCATATCTAAATAATCTCCACCGAAAGGACTAGAATTATATCCCTTTTCAAGAAGACTTTGAATAGCAGTTTTAGTAAAAACAATACGTTTATCACGATTACCACCATCACTGTAATCATATACATTAACATTAGCCATATCTTCATATTTACCAGCAAGAACCGCATCTTTACAAGTAGTAACTATCCTATTAGCATTCTCTGCAAAAGAATTCTTGCGCGATTTAACAATTTGACTAGTTACTGCAGGAACAGCAAGAGCAATTAATACTCCTAAAATAGCAACAACTGCTAAAAGTTCAACTAAAGTAAATCCCTTATTTTTCATATCACACCTACTTTACTTAATATTACTTTTTTTTATTGTTTTTGTCAATATTAGTTAATTGTTTTATAATTACCATCTTTAATAGGATTATAAGATCTGCGATGTTCTCTTAATATCCCATATTTTTCTATCGCTGATATGTGATCTTTAGTAGGATAACCTTTATTTTTTTTAAAATTATAAAAAGGATATTTTTCATCAAGATCATTCATCATCCTATCACGAGTAACCTTAGCAATAACAGAAGCAGCAGAAATAGTAATACTTTTTAAATCGCCTTTTATAATAGGCACAACAATAGTATCTATATCTAATTTCATAGCATCTGTTAAAACAACATCCGGTTTTAATTTTAAATTATTAATAGCTTCTTTCATAGCCATCTTAGTAGCTTCATAAATATTAATTTTATCAATAGTATTATTATCTATAATACCAATACCAACAGAAATAGCATCTTTCATAATAATATCATAAAAATATTCTCTCTTCTTTTCAGATAGTTTTTTAGAATCAGTAAGACCCTCCAAAAAATAATCTTTAGGTAATACTACAGCAGCTGCTACCACAGGCCCTACCAAAGGACCACGCCCTACTTCATCAACACCTGCAATCATTTCATAACCAATATCATAATATTTATTTTCGTATCTGTGATTATCTTTTAAACATAAATACATATCTATCTCTTTATATAATTTTTTATCTTCTTTTAAAGAACTTTTTTCAAGTTCACAAAGTTTTTTTTCTAATTGAGAAGTAGTATATTTATCAAAATTCATAATCATTTATCCTATCAAAAGTAATTCCAGATATTTTACCTTGTTTTATATCATTAATAATAGAATCCGTAACACGATCATAGTCTACTACTCCGCCCTTCATCAAAAAGCCTCTTTTTTTACCTATAGTTTCATAAACTAAATCAAAATCTTCGATAGATGAAACTCCATATTTTTCATCTAAAATATTAGGATAATATTTATATAAAAACTCTATTATATAAACAGCTACTTTTTCTTTAGGAAGGACTTCTTCTTTTATTGCCGTAGTACTGGCAAGATTTAAAGCTTCAGTTTCATTAGAAAACTTAGGCCAAAGTATCCCTGGAGAATCAAGAAGTTCTAAATTTTTACCTACCCTAATCCAATTTAAGTTTTTAGTAACACCAGGTTTATTACCAGTAACAGCAATATTACGACCTACTATTTTATTTATTAAAGTGCTCTTTCCAGCATTAGGAACTCCAACAACTAAAGCACGAATAACTTCTTTTTTCATACCTTTTTCTTTTAATTTATCAATTTTTTCTTTTAATATTTCATTACTTAAATCAACTAATAGCGAAGAATTAATATTTTTAGACAAATCATAAATAACAATACTATGACCTTGCTTTTTATATTTATCAATAAATTTATCCGTTTCTGTCTTATCACAAAGATCATATTTAGTAAAAACTAAAACATGTGGTTTGTTCTTTATCAAATCGGTAATATCATTAATTTTAGAACTATATGGAATTCTAGAATCAATAACTTCATATACTATATCTACTAAAGATATATTTTCTCCAATTTGTCTTCTCGTTTTAGCCATATGACCAGGATACCAGTTTATATTCGTTTTATTTTCATTCATGAGTATTACCTCCTTTTATATCTTCACGGATTTTCATCCAAATTTTACCCAAATAATTATTTCCTTGATTATTATTATCTAATCCCCAGTCAGTATCTTCATCAATACAATTTTCTGCAATAATAAAATCTTTCGTATTTAAAAGTGCTTCTTTTACAATTGGGTTTTGTTCGACTTTTAATCTTAATACTTTTTCCATATTCTGATATTTAACTTCTGACCAATTAGATAATCTATATTCTTTATTTTCATGAGCAATATTTCTTGCATCATTAGGTGAAAATGATTCTTTTATTTTATTAGCTATCTCTTTGTTTGTATCAACAAACTTTAAATATTGAAAAGCATGTTCACTTGTTTGAAAATATTCACTATTCATAACAAACCCAAAAGCAGAAAAGTTATCAAGCGGAAAAATATCCCATAGGTACATTTCTCTTTTGATAGTTACTTCATGCATATTACTATCAAATAATTTAATCATAACATCGCCTCATTTTTTCTTAGTCTTGACTAAATTGTTATCAACCAGTTTATATTTATTCATGAGTATTAATCTTTTAAATCAAATACATTATACCACAAAAAGTAGGATTTCTCCTACTTGATTAAAAATAATATCCTAATATTATGACAGTTTATTTTACTAATTCCAATTTTTTATTTTTACTATTTTTATTAGCTAATAATGTTCTTAATATAACAATTTCTTTTTCACTAAAAAAGTCTAATGGTGTTTTATCAGCGTTAATAACTCCATATGCTTCTGCTTTTTTTAATATTATTTCATTAAAATCAAAATTTTCTAAATAAGATAACAATTTTTTGTTACTGAAGAATGTATTTCTAACAGGAATTACCATAGAATTATTAGGACTTACATTTGTATCAAGAGTATATCCGTCTCTTAATTTTATAACACCACCATTACAAACAGCATACCTATTAAATCCAATACTAGTATCTTGATGTTCATAAACAAATTGATGTTCTATATCTGCCATTGATAATTCTCCTAATGTATAAGTAAATAAGACTGGATCGACTTTATCAAAACCTAAATTAAAAAGGCCACTAACTATCATTTCAAAACTTATTTTTTCCATACAAACCTCCTGAATAACTCTTATTATATAATCTAAATTTTATTATGACAATAGCATTTACAAATTTTAAATAATCATCATTAAAAATGCCTTTATATGATTGTTTTCACGCTAACATATAATATTCCTAGAACTGTCAAAATCAATACAACTATTTATATAATTATTATTTTAGTTCATGAAAATTATTTCTTTTAATGATATTAAATATTAATTCCATTATTTCTCATATCATTATATAATTTACTAATATCATCATTAGTATTAAATGTGCTGCCACTTATTCCATGTTTTTTTGCTTCTTCAATATTAGAAATTTTATCATCAATAAAATAACACTCATTAGGATTCAAATTAAAGTTTTTAATAAAAATATCAAATAATAGTCCCTCACTTTTAACTGTATTATAATCACATGATAAAGTCCAACCATCTATATATTTAAAAATTGAACTATTTTTGTAATATTCAAAACATTCTCTATTATTGTTAGAAATAATATATATATTATATCCATTACTCTTTAGTTTACTTATACAATTAATTAATCTCTCATCTATCTTTCGATATTTATAATAAGATATTAATTTATTCTTATATAAACTATCGTATTCTTTAGGAAAATTGCACGAATTATATTTATCAGCTAAAGTTTCTATACCCAAATTCAACTTTTGCCAATCACTAAAAAAGATTTTTAGACGATTATATGTTGCCTCATCAATATTAAAATCATCCAAAACAGAAATAGGTTTATCTTTTAATATAATCCCACCTAAATCAAATATTATATTTTTCACACAATCACCTTTCTTGCTTTTTTGAAATATATTGTTCAAATTCATTACTTAAAAAATGTTCAACAGAGGACTTTATTTTATCTAACTCATAACCAAATGCTTGACAAGTATTCCATCCTCTTTTTTGAGCATTCTTAATATTTATTGAAGTATCATCAATAAACAAAATATTATTTGGAGAAGTCTGTAAATCATCTTCAACAATTTGAAATGCAGTTTCCTCATTCTTCCTTACATGAGTCTCAAAAGATAGCCACACATAATCAAATTGTGATAAATCAACATGTTTATCTAATACTGATTGACAACAATAAATTAAATCAGAAAATATAGCTATTTTACATTTTCCCTTTAAAGAATGGATATAATCAACTAATTCTTTATAATAATCAACCTTTAAATGTTCTTCAATAAACTTTTTTGCAAATTCATCTGCTGTCGTATTAAATTGTCCAAGAGAATTTAATCTATCGATCCACTTAATTATACTTTGTTCATCATTTTGTCTACTTATAAATATACCATTTTCATCAGTTAAAGTCTTAATATATACATCCCAAGCTTCATCATCTGTTAAATTAGCATTAAAGCTTTTAATTGTTCTTATAATTGCCTGTTTATCATTATTATCAACTGGATCTTTATGCATAATAACTCCGCCCCAGTCAAATATTACTATTTTTTCCATACTATCACCTCTTATAAATATTATCATAATAATTTTTTATAAATTCACTAAGATTATAACATAAAAAAGGTAGATTTTATATTAATCTACCTAAACTTACTATTTAATTTAAAACTCTTTTTTTCACTTTTGATTTTTCTATAGGAAGATTATAATGTTGTAAACCATTAACTTCTTCATCTTCAACACCATAAACTTTGAAACCAGAACCTGCATATTCTCTAATACCCATATCTATAACTTTTTCATTTAATTGTTCTAATTCACTTTTTAATTGTTCATTTCTATGAACTGATAAACCAAAATTCCAACCTATAAAATGATCTAAAAAACGATTAATAAAATACTTATTTGCTTCATCGAAGTTTTCTTCATTTAATTTTGGATTTCTTATTGCTTCATCCGTAATTACTAATTCAGCATTTCCATGATAGTCTTTACAAACATCATCTGTTAACTTAAGCATAAAACCATATGGATCAAGTACAATATTATTATCAAGAGCTTTATTAAAAACTCTAACCATTTGTAAAACTATATCATCTATATTAGCTAATTGACTATACTCTTTTTTATTATTAATTACAAGTTCATTTCCTTGATAAAAGTTAAAACAACATGTTGGCATTCCATCATTTAAAGGATATAAAAAAATTAGATTATCATTAATTAAAAATGAATTAGACCACGAAGTATTAAGCATTATTAAATCATGAAAAGCAAATTTTAAATTTAAAAAACTAACTATATCATTAATTTGTTCTTCTTCAGTTTTTTCTACTTTTTCTAATTCTTGAGTAGTTTCTTCATAATTAAAAAGTTTCTTAAATATATCAAACACTTGCAAAACCTCCATAACTGCCGTATATTATATATTAAAAAGTCTATAATAGCAAGAAAAACTATAGTTAGAAAAAATAAAAAAATACTTTTTAGGTATTTTTTACTATTAAATTTTCTTTGACGTATATAGTATCATCACTATAAAAAGAATTATCTTCAATTATATTATTCATTTTAATACTAGTAACATTTTTTAATTGATTATATTCATATATACTTCCTGCCAAATCACCAATTATAGCACCATACATATAATTACCTCATTTTAATAAATTAATTATTTATACGTCGCACTAATTTCTTATGACAAGACTTTTTATATATAATCATATTTAATTGATCTTTTAATGATAAACGCCCTAAACAAGAATCAAGCTCTCTCTGAACACCATTACAAGTTGCTATTTCATAGTTTTCCATCTCACTTATTGGTTTTACTATAACAGGTATTTCTTCATTAGCATTAAGATGTTCTCTCTTTTCAATTAAAATTCCATTTTTAAAATCATTAACACTAATTGCATAAGCATTACCATCATTAGCTAAAACTGCACAATATTCTCTTGGATCTGCATCTTTTAATTCTTCAATATCAATATCATTTGCCCATATTGCATGTAAAATCATATATTCATATATTTCATTACCATCACAATCATATCCTAATATTTCATCCATAACCCTCACCTCATTAATTTTATTTATAATTAATTATCATTCAAAAAATGATAACAAATTTCTTTTATTTTATCAAGTTCTAGTCCCGTTATGCAAGTAGAATTCCAACCAAATTTTTGAGCTGCCTCTACATTAACAATTTTATCATCAAAAAACAAAACATCTTTTTTATCAAAAGGAATACTATTTTGCACTCTTTCAAATATTTCTATATCTGGTTTTCTACAAGAAAGTTCAAAAGAAAGAAATAAATAATCATAATTAGATAAGCCTACTTCTCTATCAAGCCTTTCTTTATCAAAAATAGTTAAATTAGATAAGATACCTATATAACATTCATCTTTTAATGATATTTCAAAATCTCTGACATCATTATAATAATCTATCTTATTAAATATATTTAAATAATTCGTTTTAAATTCTAAAAAGCTAGTATTTAAACTAAAATCTTTTTTTATAGCAGCATATACTTTTTCAAACTCTTTCTCATCATGAATTGCAGTCGTTCTATATTTAGATAAATTAGTAAATGGTTCTTCTTCTCCTTCATATCCACAAGAGATAAATAAATCATTCCAAGCCTTTCTGCAAGAATAACCTGTTGTAAAAGATTCAACTATTCCGCCCCAGTCAAATAAAATAAGTTTATTTTTTTTCATTAAACCACTCCTATCATCACTAGATTTGTTATAATAAATACATATAATATTATAACATATTTTAATAAAACAAAAAAAAGATAAGTTATCTTATCTTTTTATTTCCTAACGCAAACTCCTGTAGTATTTGTTGTAAACCATGTTTCAAATTCAGTTAAATATTCTTCAATACCTTTTTCTTTAGCTATAGCCTTTTGTCCTTCTAAATCATAAGAAATACCTTTTGAAGTATATCCTAGTATTTGATTATCATTATACATTAAAGTAATATTTCCTTGTTCAGAAGTACAAACTAATTTCTTAGAGCCTCCGATTACTCCAAATAAAACAAGACAAACAACTAAAACTCCAACTGCTGCAAATGCTCCTAAAGCAATTAAAACAATCTTAAGAGGGCTTTTTTTCTTTACTGGAACATTATTTGGAACAAAACCAGGATTCATTTGTTGTCCAGGCATTTGATTATTATTCATAGGTTGATTAGCTTGTATTGGTTGTCCAGTTGCTGGATCAAAATTGATTTGATTATTAGTACCATTATTCATATCATCACTCCTAGTATAATAATAGCATATTAAAAAAAAAGACGCAATAACAACTATTGCTTCTTTTTCTTAAATACAAAAACTTTACTAATTATATAATTACCAATTACTACAAAAACTTGCGCTATTATTTTAGAAATTTTGTCATTAAAATGAAGAACAGTAACTAGTAAAAACATAACAAACATATCCATTAATAATGTCATAATTCTAGAGCCAACAAAAGCACTACATTCCTTGACAATATTTTGCTCTTTACTCTTGAATACAAATATTCTATTAGTAACATAAGCAAATGCTACCGCAAGTACCCAAGAAAAGATATTTGCTATTTGAAGCTGAACAGCATTATTAGGATCTAAAAAAGTTAAAACAGAACCATAATAAGCCGCTAAACTTACAACAGTAGTAAGACCACCAACTATCAAATAATTAATTATTTCTTCATATTTCTTATATAAATTCCATATTTTTTTTATCATTAAAATCACCACAATCAGTATAATAAGACATACAAATTATATCATAAAGAGAAAGAAAAAACAATAAAACAAAAGAAAAAGTAGATGCTTGATAGAACACCTACTTTTTCTCGAGCTAACTAGTTCAATAAAAACTCTATCAATAGCTTAAAGAACTCTCATACTTCGCTCTTATGATCACAAATCTAATAGCTGTATGAACAACATTATAAGTAGCGAAACGTAAATATAAATATAATCACCGAAATGAAAACAAATATAATTACTAAATAGAAAACATTAAAATTAATTAACGTCTTCATAGATAAGTCGTTCTACAAATAACTAAAAGCTATAATAAGAACAACTAAAGCATTTTCACTAACCATCTATCAAAGATAAACAATCAATTACTAGTGCAAGCTACCTATTTTTGCTTAAAATCTATTAATAAAAATATAAATGAAAATATCAAAGATAAAATCAAAAATAAATTTAAAAATAAATCTCAAAGCGGTATGTTATCTATTAGACAATTCTATAGTACCACTATCATTTTATGTTGTCAAGCACTTTTTTAATTTTTTTTTATTTTTTTTAAAAAAATTATTTTTTAGTCTGTAAAGCTGTTAAAACTTTTACCTCAACAGTTGCTGAATCCCTTATATTTGAAGGGTTTTCATAAGGAATAGAAATTTCTTTTTCATTTGACGCATTAACACCTAATTCGTCATTTGACACTATTCTTTCATATCCAATTATCTTTTTATTGGGATCATAGAAGAAAGCTCCCAAAGAAATATAGTTTATTTTTTCTCTAGAATTATTAATATATTCAAAGAATACCTTATTACCTATTTTAGATGTATTAATTACACTAACATCTTTAGTAACATTATTTATATAATCAAACTTATGAAGCTTTGTAATAGCCTTATAAGTAGACACCGCAGAAGAAGTATCAATTGAAAATATTTCATAAGAACTTGATTTGTTAGAAATAACTAATGGCTCAAATTCAATCTTATCAACTATTTCTCCAGCAATATTATATAACTCTACTCTAAGTGTAGATTTAACTACAGTATCATTATTATTTTTTATTTCAAGTAAAACATCAGTATCAGATAACTTAGTATCAATTACCTCATAATTGTTATTTAATTTTTCTTCTTCTTTTAAAACATTCACTGTAGTAGTAGTACCTGTTTCTTCAGATTTAGGTTTATCTTTTAAAATAACATTAAAATATATAATAAAACCAAAAAGAACAACGCCAGCTAATATACCAAAAACCATATAAAATATGTTACTTTTCTTTTTAGGAGGTTCATATTTATAACTATCGTCAATGCCTATAACATTGTTCTGTTCCATTATTATATTAACTGGTTCTCCTCCAATTTGATTATAATTAGAATTGTTAGAATTATTATAATTATTATCCATATATCCTCCTATAACTACTCTATTCTAAAAAAAGTATAGCACAAAAAAAATGTAAAAAAAAGATAAACTAGTTAATTAGTTTATCTTTTAATTTCGGATCAAATTTCTTATTTTTAATCATATCAATCTCATATTTATAAGGAGCAACCTCTCCAACATAAGGTGTTTCTAATATTTTTGGTATAGAAGTTAGCCTATTGTGGTAAATAATATTAATTAAAGTATCAAACCCTAAATACCCAAATCCTAAATTTTCATGTCTATCTTTATGTGCTCCAAGAGGATTCTTACTATCGTTAATATGAATACATTTAACTTTATCAAACAAATTAAAACTATCAAGCAAAGATAAAAAATCATCAAACTTAGACATATCATAACCGGCATCAGATAAATGACAAGTATCAAGACATATTCCTATATTATTATATTTAACACCTTCAATGATAGTTTTTATTTGTTCTAAATTTTTACCAAGTTCAGTTCCCTTACCAGCCATAGTTTCTAAAAGAATAACTGTACTAGTAGTAGGAAGTATTTCATTAAGAGCATTAATTATATTAGAAAGTCCAACTTCTTCTCCCAAGCCAACGTGTGATCCAGGATGAAGAACTAACCTTTCTATACCTAGTATTTCACAACGCTTACATTCTTGCTTTAGAAAATTAATGGAAAATTCATACTTATTAGGATCAGAATTAGCAAGATTAATAATATAAGGAGCATGTACAATAACATCTTTTATATCAATACCTTCTTTTTTCATTTTTGATTGAGCCTCATATATAAGTTTATTATCTAAAGGTATTCTATTAGTATTTTGAGGAGCACCAGTATAAAACATAAAAGTAGTACTTCCATAAGATAAAGCTTCGTCTAAAGAGCCTAATAATTGAGTATCTTTTCTAAAAGATACATGAGAACCTATCTTTAACATATATCCTCCTTAAAATGGCATTTTAAAATTACCACTTGCTATTTTTTTCATCATATCTCTACTTTGTTCAAATTGATTAAGTAATCTATTTACTTCTTGAACAGACCTACCACTACCTTTAGCTACTCTTTGTTTTCTAGAGGCTTTCATAATACTAGGATTCATTCTTTCTTCTTTAGTCATAGAAAGTATTATAGCCTCGATATGTGCTAAATCCTTAGGATCTATATTTATATTATTAAGTCCCATTTTTTTAGCACCAGGTAACATTTTTATTATTGATTCAATAGAACCAAGTTTTTTAATTTGTTTCATTTGAGAAAGAAAATCTTCAAGATCATATTTACCACTTCTCATCTTTTTAAGCGATTTTTCAGCTTCTTTTTCATTAATTACTTCATTAGCTTTATCTACAATAGATAAAACATCTCCCATACCAATAATACGAGAAGCCATCCTATCAGGATAAAACTGGTCAAGTCCATCTAATTTTTCAGAAGTACCTATAAATTTAATAGGAACATTAGTTAAATGTCTAACAGAAAGAGCAACCCCTCCACGAGTATCTCCATCAAGTTTAGTAAGAATAACTCCAGTAAGTTCTAAGCTTTCATTAAAACCAGTAATAACATTAATAGCATCTTGCCCCATCATAGCATCTATAACAAGAAGAGTTTCTTGCGGATTAACTTCAGCTTTAATATTTTTAAGTTCATTCATAAGTTCCTCATCAATATGAAGACGACCAGCAGTATCTATTAATACATAATCAAAATTGTTTTCTTTAGCATAATTAATAGCATTCTTACTAATTTGAACAGGATTACCTTTACCCTCTTCATATACTTCAATATTTAACTCTTTACCTATTTGTTTTAACTGATCAATAGCTGCAGGACGATAAACATCACAAGCGACAAGTAAAGGCTTTTTAGAATGTTTTTTTCTAAGAAAATTAGCAAGTTTACCAATAGTAGTAGTTTTACCAGAACCTTGAAGACCTACAAGCATTAAAGATGCAGGATTACCACTAGTATTTAAAGGAGCAGCTTCTCCTCCCAAAAGTTCTTCAAGTTCATCACGAATAATACCAACAAACATTTCTCCAGGAGTTAAACTTTTTTTAACTTCCTCTCCCAAAGCTTTTTCTTTCACTTTACTAGTAAATTCTCTAACAACTTGATAATTAACATCTGCTTCAAGAAGCGCTAAGCGAACTTCTCTAAGCATTGGATCAATATTTTCTTCAGTTATTTTTCCATGACCTTTTATATTTTTAATAGCTTTTTCCAATCTATCACTAAGTGTTTCAAACATAATATCACCAATAAAAGTATAACAAAAAAAGGCAAAAAAAGAAAGTCTATCTTAATAGATAGACTTAATACCAGCAAGATTTTCCTTTAGCACATGCATGCTTTGTGCATTTCCAGTGATTACAAGCTCCTTGTTTAGTTACACTACCTTCATATCTACATTCACATTGAGCACCACTATTATACATAGTAGCACCTGCACTACTACAACTATTACTTTTTCGATATTTCGTATCCCCATATCCTTTACAATACCAATTATAATAAGCTTCTTCATAAGTAGAATGACCATCACATACAGATTTTAGGCATTTTCCATTTGTAGCAATTCCACACTTACTACAACTTTGTTGATATATAAGAACTCTATAAGTTTTAGTTTTAGTAACAGAATTACCAAGTTTATCAGAACAATAAACTTTAGTAGCATGCCTACCTCTAGTAGTATATGTAACAGTTGCTGAAGGAGGCGTTTTCTTTTTGTCATTAACTGATAACGATTTAACACCACTATGTTTGTCAGTACATTTTACATCAACTTTAACTTTAGTTTTATATCCACTACCTTTATCATTTATAGCAGTAGCATTGCCTTTTTCACCAGTTGGAACAAACGAAACTTTCGGAGGCTTAGTATCAACTTTAATCCTAGTAGATTTAGCATTATTCGTTATAATATTATCATAATTTTTAACTGTACCTTCTCCAAAAACCACCTTAACCTTTTTAGCAATAGGATATTTAGGATTAGGTTTATATTTTATAGAAAAAGTAAGTTTAGTAGCAGTTTTTATTACTTTACCATCTTTTTTTGTAGTATTAGTAACAGTAATAGTACCTTTTTTATTTAATTTATCATTCTTATAAATTTTTACTTTATTTAAATCCTTCACAGTTACTTTTTTGCCATCTGGATTAGTACATTTAACCTTTAATGTAACTCCAGAAGAACCAATATAATCATCACCCGCAGTTTGTGTGAACTCACATATTGGAGGATTATTATTTACATTTATATTAGCAGTTACTGAAGAATTTACTTTGTCATCACTTTTATTTTTAACTGTGCCTTTACCAACAACAAGCTGTGCAACATAAGCTTTTTTATTTGCTGGATTAGGTGTAAATTTCAAAGAAAATTTAAGAACTTTAGCAGTATTAATTACTTTGCTATTTTTTTTAGTAATATTTTTAACTACAAGAGTACCATTTTTATTTTTCTTATTATCTTTTATTTTTATTTTATTTATATCTTTTAAAGTAATAGTTTTACCATCAGTATTTTGACATTCTACTCTTACAGTAGTAGCACTACTAACAGCAAGTTCAGGTACAGATTTAAATATACAATAAGGCTTATTTTGAGGTGCTGTAGTTGTTGTTCCTGTTTGATTTGAATCTTCATCATCATCAGGAGTAATATCATCAATATCACATTCTTCTGATTCTTCCCCATCAATATCTACTAAGTATATTTCAGCGTCTTCTGGAACGTTATTAATGATTTTATTAGTAATTGAAAAAGAATTAATTTCACTAGCAGTTAATAAATTAGAACTAGGAGTGCCTCCTTCAGCTAAATAATACATTGATTTAAAACCTACTGAAGACTCAGCCTTAGTAATTGTTACAGTATTACCATTTCGAGTTCCTTCACATTCAAAATCATTAGGCTCTTTTATATCTATATCACATGCTTCAGATACTTGATCTTCTATATCTACTAAATAAATATTAGCACCTTCTGGGACATTACTAATTGCTTTATTAGTAATAGAAAGAGCATTAATTTCATTTGGAGCAAGTGGTATATTAACCGGAGCACTTTCATCATCTACTTTATAATACATAGATTTAAAACCAACTGAAGAAGTTGCATTAGTAATAACAACATCAGTATTATTTTGCATTCCTTCGCATTCAAAATCATTTTCTCTTTCAGGACCTACCATTGATATTTTAAGACAATCTTTAGAAAGATTACCTCCAGAATCTAAAAGATTAACAGAATATGTTCTAGTTTCTCCAGGTTCTAAATCATTAGTTAAATGTTTTTTCAAATCTATTTCCATAATATCTTCTAAAGACATACCAACTGTATTAATAGTTACATCTTCATCATCACTTTGAAGAATAATGCCAACTATTTCTCCAACATCTTTATCATTAGCCATATCTTTAATATCATTAAGAAGTATTACACCATCAGAATCATAACTAACCTCTCCAATATAATTACATGTTGGAGCTACAGTATCATTAAATCCAACTACATGACAATATGGGTCTTCATCAGTATAATTAATTTCTTCACCTTTTTTATTAACACAAACTAAACAAGGAATATATTTATAATCTCCTGAATTAACTTTCTTTTCTTTTACATAAACATAACTACTACTACAATCATTGCCATCTGCATCGACAAACTTATTAGTAATAAAATTAGTACCAGTCATTTCAGAAACGGTAACATAACTGAATGTTTTTTTATTTACAACAGTAGGTAGTTCTTTTTTATTATCAGAATAATAAGATTTGCCAGAAATAGCTAATTGACCAGCTAATTTATGATTATAAGTATCTTTACCCATTGAAACATAATTACTAACTATAGGAATAACAAGAATAGCAAGTATTGCTATAATCACTAAAACACCTAGTAATTCAACCATAGTAAACCCATTTTTTCTTTTCATTCTATCACCTACTATTACTATCCAATTATATCATAAAAAAAATAAAAGTATCAATAAAATAATACTTTTATCTATAATTTTTTAATTCTTCTTCCAAATCTTCTTTTGATATAAATCCAATAAGCTCTTTTTGTACTTTACCATCTTTAACAATCAACAGATATGGTATAGACATTACCTTATATTTTTTAGCAAGATTTTCATTTTCATCAACATTAATTTTTAAAACATCAACATCTAAATCTTCTAAAACAATACCAAGCATTCTACAAGGTCCACACCAATCAGCATAAAAGTCTACAATAGTAAGATCTTTTATATCACTAAATTTTTCTCCATCATAAGTTTTAATCATAATACTCCTCCTTAATATTTAATTTTACCTTTTTTTTCTAATTTATCCAAGTACTTTTGATCAACTACATCATATTTTAATAAACTCTTAATAATTTTTTTATTTGTACTTTTTGCATCTTTTTTAGATTTATAATCTTTTGTTATCTTATAAATTTCCTTAACAGAACTATTCATATCACCTACCACATCAGAAAGTATAGGAGATGAATGAATAATAACTCGTGAATAAGAAGAATCTTTCATAAAATTAAAACTAAAAGCAGGTTGATTTAAAAAGAATAAAATAACAAATAAAATAATATATGATTCTACAAGGCCTACAAAGAATCCTAATATTTTCGAAGGAATTCCAAGTACAATAGTAAACTTAAGTATCTTTTCAAATATCCCAGTAATCTTTATTAATACAATTAATACAGCAGCAAGAACCGCTAAAATTAATAAGAACGATATTAATTGATATAAAACTATATTTAAAGATGTAAGTCCTCCAAATTTAAAAAATGGTAATGAAAAGCTTAAATAATTAGCAATATAATCTTTAAAATACCAAGATAAAATAAATATAATTATAGTTCCAAATAAAATAACAGATTGTTTAAAAAAACCATTGTGAAAACCTGTAAATCCTCCAGATAACAAAACAGCAATAATAATAATATCAACTATATTCATAATATCACCTATCAATATCTTTTCTAATAGTATTATATCATAAAAAAGACTAAAACAAATTTTAATCTTTCAATTAATAATTATTTAACTTTTTTGACTTAGTACTTAAATTGTGTCCATCATATATAGGCTTAATATCATCTATCCACTCATTTACTAAATCTATATTTATCATTTTTTGATTATTAGCAGAATAACCCATTTGATGACTTATATTATGTCTATCACTACCACCAGATTTCAATAGATTATGAGTATCGCAATATTCATAAAGCCATTTTATTTCATCAAAAGTATGCTTTCTATGATCACATTCAATACCATCAATTAATTTATGTGATACTAGCCAGTCTAAAAATTGTTCCAAATTTGCTAATTTATAAACAAATGGATGAGCTAAAAATGCTTTACCACCAGCATCATGTATAACTTTAGAAACATAAAAAACATCAAATGCACCTTCAGTTTGATCAACATAAAATGGACTCGATTCGTTACAAAAATGTTCACGATAAAAACTAGTTCTATCGTAAATACCAAGTTCATTAAGCTTATCTTTATTTTCACTATATGTTAATACATCATCAACTAAAACATCATTTGCCATATTATTAGCAGATTTTATTGCTAAATTACTACTATATTTAATACCTAATTTATCACAAACAGATTTTAATTGATTAAGATTTTTAATTTCATCTTCGACTGTAGAATGAACTAAACCTTGTTTTATTATTTCAGTTCTTTTTAATAGTTCAGGATTAAATCCATAACCTAACATATCAAATAATTTTCCATCTATAGCAAATTCTAATTCCGTACCAATAATAATCTTCCCTTTGAATATTTCATCAACTGGAATTTTTTTTAAATCTTCATAGGCACTAATATTATTATGATCTGTTATTGATAATAATTCTATTCCTTGTTTAGCAGCTTCAATTATAGTTTCTTTTGTTGTAAAATCTCCATCTGAATTATTACTATGAACATGTAAATCTATCATTATTATCACCTCATAAATGAATCATAACATAAAAAGACTAGAATTATCTAGTCATTCTTATATAAACTCTTACTTTTCCATTTTAAGCACAGCTTTAGCACTAGCTAAATAAGCTGTTGGTATTCTATATGGACTGCATGATACATAATCAATACCTAGTTTAGTTAAAAACTTAATACTATCTTCATCAGCACCTTGTTCTCCGCATAAACCTATCTCAATTTTTTCATTTACTCTTTTAGCTTGTTTAATTGCGCTCTTCATTAATGCACCTACTCCTTTTTGATCTAATTTTTCAAAAGGATTAAAATCAAGTATACCTTTATCATAATAATCATTTAAGAATTTACCAGCATCATCTCTAGAAAAGCCATAAGTCATTTGTGTTAAATCATTAGTACCAAAAGAATAGAATTCTACTTCTTTAGCAAGTTCTGATGATATAATAGCACCACGAGGCACTTCAATCATAGTACCAATCATATAATCTTTTTTACCATTACCAAGAATTTCATAATGAGTCTTTTCAATTATTTCTTTTACATATGTAAGTTCAGATAAAGTACCTACTAATGGAACCATAATTTCTGCTTTTACTTTTATACCTTTTAAAACAGTACTCTTTATAGCCTCAAATATAGCAGTAGCTTGCATTTTTACTATTTCTGGATAAGTTATACCAAGTCTAACACCACGATGTCCCATCATAGGATTAAACTCTTTTAAAGAAGATATTCTTTCTTTAATTCTTTCTTTAGAAATACCAAGATCAAAAGCAAGCTTTGATACTTCAAAATCTTCTTTAGGTAAGAATTCATGAAGTGGTGGATCAAGTAATCTAATAGTAACAGGAAGTCCAGACATAACTTCAAATAATTCTTCGAAATCTTTTCTTTGATATGGAAGAATTTTAGCAAGAGCTTCTTCCCTATCTTCAGGATTGTCAGCAAGAATCATTTTTCTAAAATTAAGTATTCTTTCTTCTTCGAAAAACATGTGTTCTGTCCTACAAAGGCCAATACCATCAGCTCCTAGTTTTAAAGCAAGGCTAGCATCTTTTTTATTATCAGCATTAGCGCGAACTTTTATACCTGCTAATTCTTTAGTATATCTAATAAACTTTTCAAATTCTGGAGTAATTTCAGCTTCACTTGCAGGAATATCACCAAGATAAACATTACCATTAGTACCATCGACACTTAAATATTCACCTTCAGTAACTATTCCATCTTTAAATCTAATCATTTTGCTTTCTTCATCTATAGTTAAATCTTCACATCCAGATACACAAGGAGTACCCATAGTACGAGCGACTACAGCAGCGTGACTTGTCATACCACCTCGAACAGTTACAACTGCCTTAGCTTTATTCATTCCTTCGATATCTTCAGCAGATGTTTCAAGTCTAACAAGTACAATATCTCTTTCTCCAGAATCATATGCTTCAATTACATCTTTAGCACTAAAATATACTTTACCAGAACCAGCACCAGGAGATGCTGCGATACCACTAGTAACTTTAACTGCATCTTTTAAATCAGAATCTTTAAAAGCAGGATGAAGCATTCCATCAACATCTTCTTTAGTTATTCTATCTATTACATCTTTTCTAGTAATTAAACGTTCTTCAACCATATTAACAGCTATTTTTATAGCGGCACGACCAGTTCTTTTTCCAATCCTAGTTTGAAGTATATAAAGTTTACCATTTTCAATAGTAAATTCCATATCTTGCATATCTTTATAATATCTTTCAAGTTTTTTACTAATATCAAATAATTCCTCATATATATTAGGCATTTCTTTTCTCATCATTTCGATATTTTTAGGAGTTCTAACACCTGCAACAATATCTTCACCCTGAGCATTTAATAAATATTCTCCAAAAAGTTCATTATCTCCAGTTGCAGGATTTCTACTAAATAAAACCCCAGTACCTGATATATTATTTAAATTACCATAAACCATTTCTTGAACATTTACTGCCGTACCCCAATCATCAGGAATATTATTAATTTTTCTATAATAAATAGCTCTTTCATTATTCCAAGATCTAAATACTGCTTTAATTGCTTCATACAATTGTTCTTTTGGACTTTGAGGAAAGGCTTCACCAGATAAAGAATGATATTTAGCTTTAAACAATAAAACTATTTTCATTAAATCACTATAATTTAAATCTGTATCATATTTTACTTTTTTATCATTTTTATATTCTTCTAAAATATGTTCAAATTCATCTTTATCATAACCTTTTACAACGTCACTATACATACTTATAAATCTTCTATAGCAATCATATACAAATCTTTTATCCATTCTTTTAGCAAGTGAATTAACAATTTCATCATTAAGCCCAAGATTAAGTATTGTATCCATCATACCAGGCATTGAACTTCTTGCACCACTTCTAACAGAAACCAAAAGAGGATTTTTTAAATTACCAAAAGATTTTCCAGTTTCCATTTCCATTATAAAAATTGCTTCATCTATCTCTTTTAATATCTTAGAATCAAGATCCATATTATTATCATAATAATTCTTACAAGCAGATGTAGATACTATAAAACCACGTGGAACAGGCAAATGCAAATTAGTCATTTCACATAAATTTGCACCTTTACCACCTAAGGTTTCTCTCATATCTTTATTTCCATCTTTAAAATTATAAACGTATTTCATGAAATCACCCCAATTTATGATTTTTATTTTTTATCAAGTTTAATATATGCAGAGCCTTCAATAATATAAGATTGAGCAGCTTTCTTTTCATAGTAACTATTATTAGCACCAGGAGTAAATGCAAAATAAGACTCTTTAGAAACATGATGTTTTTTATTAATATCACGACTAGTTAATTTTACATATACAGTAATAGTATTATTAATCTTAGCAAAAGCAGGAGGAAGTTTAACATCAAGAGTATTATTATAATAACTAACAATAGGTCTATCTGTTATATCAGCACGATTGTTTATAGTAAAAGATTTACCATTAATAGTAATATTATCCTCTTCAAGAGTATATCCGTCACCAAACATATCTACGATACTGAAAGCGGCTTCAGGATCAAAAACTTCAGTTTGCTCAGAATTAAAATAGTTCTTATATGTAATCATATATCTACCTTCTTTAAGATATGTAATATCTTTAACTACTTTAATTTGTCCTCTTGCAAGGCTACCTTTAGAAGAATTATAATTAGTAACTTCTCTAACAATATATACATCATCTAATACTTCATGTTTAAAAGAAAGCACAATTAAAACAATGCCAAGTACAACAAAAATGATACCAAGCATAAATAAAAGTTTAACAAAAATACTACTATTTTTTAAATCTTTTATCATTTCGTACCCCTTTTACTATATACTAAAATTATATTATAAATATAAGAAATATACAAGTAGATTTAAAAAAGTTTAATAAATAATTATGTATAATTTACATAATATAATTATAAGTATTTTTTTACATAAAAAACATAAAAAAAAGGACTAAGTCCTTTTAATTAATATAATAATGTATCTGGTTCTTTTCTAAATCTTTTTACAAATATCAAAGAACCACTTATAAGACCAAGAGGAGTTGCATATAACACATATTTAACACCACTTGTTGCAGGATTTGAAGAAGTAATTACATCATCTACAAATTCTGTTCTTGAATTAATTCCATTTTTAGAATATTCAACACCTTCTAAGTAAATAACAACTTCGTTATGACGAGTATCTAATCTTTCATTAGCTGCTAATCCTAAAATAGATTGATCAACTGTTGCAAAAATATTATCCCAGTTATAGCCACCCTTTTTAGCAGTAACTAAACCTGTAGCATTGACAGTTATTGAAGATTGATTATTAGTAGACCAACTAGCAGGAACTTCTCTACAACTAGTTACAGCCCATGTTTTTGTATTTCCAGAAACAGTAGCATCTGAATCCTTACAAACAATTGCTTTTAGTTGTAAAGTGCTTCCTATTTTAAGCATTTTATCAATCATTGGTCTAGAAGTACCATCGTATGTAACTTCTGTAGTACTAGAATCAACTATGAATAATCTAAGCCAATTATATGTATCAACATTAGTATCATCAGAAACAGTATAAGTTAAGTTAGAAGGCTCATATCCTTCAACATCAGCAGTTATATTAGTTCTACCAAATCCTCTAATAGTAGCTAAACCAGAATCTGTAATAGTAAGCACATCATGATTTGAACTACCCCATACTGGATTTGTAGCATCAGTACATTTTGATTTATCAATAGTCATATAATTATCAGTTGTAGTAGCATCTGCCAAATTACAAACTTTAGCTTCATATTGAATAGTTTGTCCAATTTCTACAGGTTCTTCAGATCCCATAACAGCATATGTAGTTAAATCAACCGTTAGATATGATTGACTAGATTTAAAAATCAAAACTATAAACAAATTATCTAAATGTGGATCATCTGGTTCTTCAGAAGTTGAAACTGTAATATCCATACTATCACAACCAGGAGTAGGGCTTAATAACATTGGTCCACTTGAATTAGGTTCAGATGAAGAATTAGTATAACAAGCAGTAACAGTTACAGTACCAGCTTTAACACCAGTTACGACTCCTCCATTAACAGTTGCAACTGTCTCATCACTACTTGTCCAAGTAGCATCAGCAGTAACATCTTGGTCAACAACAGATTCACAGTCATCAAGAGAATCAGTACAATTAGTACCATTAATCATTTTTGCTTGAAAATTAGCAGTTTTACCAACTTCCACATCACTTGGTCCACTAATATAAGGACCTTCCCTAAGATCTTCAGCATTAACATTAGTTAAGGCAACTAAACTAAATCCTATAACAATCATTAATATAGTTATTATTTTTTTCATATTATACACCTCTATCTAGTATAATAATACAAAAATGTAAAAATGAAGTCAACAAAATGTAAATAGGAAATGTAAAATTGACAAAAATAAATGTAAAATAAAAAGAACTATTTTACTAGTTCTTTTAAAGATTCATAATATTTGATAATTTCTTCTTTGTTTTTAGCAAGTAATTTCTTATCTGATCTATATCTGTTTTCTCTATTAAATAGTTCATCTAATTTATCAAATTCTGCACCAGAATCAAGAGTAAATATACCAGTTTCGGGATTATATCTATAAAGAGGAAAATAACCAGATAATGTAGCAAGTTTTTGCTCTTTATTACTATCTCCCATGCCAGTTTTAATACCATGTGCTATGCAAGGAGCATAAGCTATAAGTATTGAAGGACCATTATATTTTTCTGCTTCAATCATCGTTTTTAAAGTATGCATAGGATTAGCACCAAGAGAAATAGTTCCTACATAAACATGAGGATATGACATTGCTATTTTAGCTAAATCCTTTTTAGCAGTTTTTTTACCACTAGAAGCGAATTTTGCAATTGCCCCGCTTCTAGTAGATTTCGAAGATTGACCACCAGTATTAGAATAAACTTCAGTGTCAAGTACTAATATGTTTACATTTTCATTATTAGCAAGAACGTGATCAATACCAGAAAATCCTATATCATAAGCCCAACCATCTCCGCCTACAAGCCAAACACTTTTTTCTTTAAGATATTTTTTATAAGGAACAATCTCTTTAAAATCAGCATAATCTAAATTATTATAAACCTTTTCACTGACCTCTTTTGAATAATTATTAATATATTCATTAATCAGTTTTTTATTTTTACTATTAAGTTTATTCTTACATTCAGACATTATCCTAATAATTCGATCCTTCATATATGATTCAGCGGTTTTAATACCAAAACCAAACTCTGCATTATCTTCGAATAAAGAATTGACCCAAGGAACATTCCAAGGTGTATTAGGAAGTGATGCTCCATATATAGAAGAACAACCAGTAGCATTAGCAATCATTAAATTATCTTTAAATAACTGAGATAAAAGTTTTAAATATGGTGTTTCTCCGCAACCAGCACATGCACCTGCAAATTCAAATGCTGGATTAATAAATTGAGATCCCTTAATTGAATTTGTATCCATTACTCTTTTTTCTGTAACTGATTTTAAATATTCGTATTTTATTCTTTCTTTTTCTTTTATCTTTTCCATCTTAATTGCTCCAGTAGGACAAATATTAGTACACAAACCGCATCCTGTACAATCAAAAGTACTAATACCTACAGTATACATAAGTTCATTATCTTTTATTTTAGCTTCTTTACACGATTCCTTTACTTCAACAGGAGCATTTTCATATTCTTCCTTAGATAATAAATATGGTCTAATAACAGCATGAGGGCACACAAATGAACACATATTACACATTATACATTTTTCTTTATCATAAGTTGGTGTTTCAGTAGAAAGGCCTCTTTTTTCTAATTTAGATAAACCAGATTCACTAACACCATCTTCTTTATCTAAAAAATGACTTACTTTTATTTCATTACATCTATCATGTTCAAGAAGTGAAAATAGTGTATTAGTAACCTTATCCATTTTCATTTCTTTTATAGAGTTAACATCTATTTTTCTAATATTAGAAAGAGCATCTTCTAAAGCATTAATATTAGATTTAACTACATTTTCTCCTTTTTTAGAGAAGTTTTTCTTAATCATTTTTACAATATATTCTTTAGATTTATCTTTATCAATAAGTTTAGCTAAATTAAGTATTACCATTTCCATAATCATACTTATTTTATTAGGAATATTATTATTTTTAGCAATTAAAGAAGCATTAATAGTATAAACTTTTATATTTCTATCTTTAATAATATTTAAATAACTTTTAGGAAGAGCAATCTCTTCTTTATCAGTATTAAGAATAAATATACCATTTTCTTTTATTTTAGAAATCATATCATATTTACTTAGATATGTATCTTTAGAACAAACTATAACACTAGGGTTTTCTACATAATATGGACTATTTATAGGTTTATTACTAAATCTTAAATGACTCTTAGTAACTCCACCACTCTTCTTAGAATCATACTCAAAATAACCTTGTACATATTTATTAGTATTATCTCCAATAATAGTTAAAATATCTTTTGAAGTAGTAACCATTCCATCAGAACCATATCCATATATAAGCATTTCTTCATAATCTTTTTTAATAGATAATGGTTTTCTTTTTAATGATAAATTAGTAATATCGTCATTAATACCAAGAGTAAACTCTTTTTTAGTAAAAGTTTTTAAATTTTCATAAACAGCTGCAATATCAGATAAATTAGTATCTTTAGAAGAAAGACCATATCTACCTGAAATAACATCTATTTTTAATTTGTTATTTTTTATTATACTATTTACATCTAAATATAATGGTTCTTGAGCACCAAATTCTTTTGTTCTTGAAAGAACTGCTATTCTTTTAACAGTTTTAGGTAAAACTTTTAAAAAGTATTTAGAAGAAAATGGTCTATAAAGATGAACTTCAATTAACCCTATTCCAGATTTATTATATTTAATATATTCTCTTATCGTATCACAAACAGATCCCATAGCAACTATTACATGCTTTGCATTAGAATCTCCATAATAATTAAATGGTTTATAATCACAACCTGTAATTTTATTTATATCTTTCATATAATCATTTACTATATCTGGTAATTTTTCATAAAACTTATTTCTAGATTCAACAGCTTGGAAATAGATTCCATCACCTTGATTAGTACCTCTAGTGGTTGGATTATTAATATCTAAAGATCTATCTCTAAACTCTTGTAGTGCTTTTTTATCAATAAGTTTTTTTACTTTATCAAAATCGATTACTTCAACTTTATTATATTCATGAGATGTTCTAAAACCATCAAAAAAGTTAACAAAAGGAACACGCCCTTTAATAGTACTAAGATATGCAACATTAGTTAAATCCATAATTTGTTGTACTGATGAAGATGCTAAAAAAGCAAAACCAGTACTTCTACAAGCATATATATCACTATGATCCCCCATTATAGAAAGAGCATGAGTAGCAACAGTACGAGCTGCAACATTAATAACACAAGGTAAAAGTTCACCTGCTATTTTATACATATTAGGAACCATCAAAAGAAGCCCTTGACTAGCAGTATAAGTACTAGAAAGCACCCCATTCTGTAAAAGTCCATGGACTGTACCTATCGCACCTGCTTCACTTTGCATCTCTACAACTTTTACAGTATCTCCAAAAAAGTTTTTCTCTGAAGAAGATGCCATTATATCCATTTGTTCAGCCATAGTTGAAGCCGGAGTAATCGGATATATACCTGCTACTTCAGTAAATTTATAAGATACCATAGCACACGCAGTATTACCATCTATAATTTTCTTCATATCATATCACCTCTTTTATTATACAATAAATTACATCAAAAAAGAAGAACAAATAGTTCTTCTTAACAAAATCTTATTCTTCCTTCAAACTCATAAATGGATTGTTCATATTTGGAGCCATAGTTTGAAATTGAGCTTCAACTTCAGAACCTGGCATTTGAACTTCTTCTCCTGGAAGAGGTTGATTAAATATAACTTTATTACTTTGGCTTATTGCTTCATATTCAGCACGAATAGCCTTTTTACTTTCTTCTTCAGTTCTTTTGAATTGTTCATTTGTTTCAATAATCTTTTGAATAATTGGAGTGTATTTTTCAATAAATTTAGAACGTTCATCAACTAATTTAGCTATATTCGCTCTAACTTTATCAGATTCTCTATTCAAAAGTTCTTTATCGTTTTTATATTGTTCAATAGTAGCTTGTAATTCATTACAAAGAGCTAAATTTGTACTAAGTAATACTTTTAATGCTTCATCACAAGCTTGAACTGGTTCAACTATTCTAGAATCTTCATTTGGACCAATTTCTAAGCATTTGAAGTTCTTAAGATTTCTCATTTCTTTAGTTCTACCTTTTTTGAATTCATAATCATCTTTAGCAATTTGTTCTTCAGCAGTAATCTTTTTATAAGCTTCAGTAAGTTTAGCATCTCTGTCTTTTTGTTCTTCAGTATCTCTAAGATTCTTAGTAAATACAGCACGATACATTTCCATTTCATCTTTCATTATTACAACTGGAGTATCAAGTAAAACTTGGAATTCTTTTTCGCTAATTTTTTCTCTTTCTTTAGGCATTGGAACAGGAATCTTTTTAGGTTTTTTAGAATCACCTTTTATAAAACTTCCATAATTAACTCCCAAACCTAAGCCTTCCAAACGATCATTAATAGATTTATCATCTATACCATAATCACTATTTCTACCTGATCCATAAACATCAGATAAAGTTAACTCTGGATCTTTTTTAATTTCTTTATCTTCAGGAATACTAGCGAAAGTATTAATTTCAGATTCTACTGGCATTTCAGGCTCAACTGGTATTTCAGTTTTAGGTAATTCAGTAACAACAGGTTCTTCTCTTACTGGTTCTACCGTAACTACATTAGCAGCTTCTTGTTTAATATCGAGAAAATTCTTTTGATTTACCTTTATCTTCCTAATTCCATTAGCATCATATTCATATCCTTCATGTATCCCACTATCACACACTGTATACATAATAAACCTCCTTAAGCATTATCCTTTTTAGCAAGTTTTCTCAAAACGTCTTTTATTCTAGACCATTCTTCATCAGAAGAAACACCTAAAAACTTTGTACCATTAACATCAGTAACTACTTCTGTAACATAAATAGTAACATTTCCATTTTGATCAACTTCATTTTTTGTATATACAACATAACGTTTTTTAGTATCATTAAATTCAAAACTAATAACTTCTTCTACTTTTTCAGTAGTGCCGTCCAATTTATTAATTGCTAGCATTTTTTTACTATCTTCCATCTTTAGCCTCCCTTTACTATTTACTATAATAAAATTGTAGCATAAAAAAATAGCAATTTCAATAAATTTTTGCTATTTTATAAAAAAACGAGAGAGATTTTTTATACTTTGGAATCGATATAATATAATTTTTCCCCACTTGCCAAATTATCTATATATATAGCACCAAACTTCTCATAATAATTAATCAAATTAGTTTTTAAATATAATCGTTTATAACCAAGTTCAGAGGCTCTTTTTATAAGAGCATCATTAAGTAATTTAGAATATCCATTCCCCCTATATTCTTTTTTTACAAACAATGTAGCATACCAAGGAGACAAGTCTAATCTTTCACATCCATCTCGCTTTAAAAGAGAAATAAATCCAATCAAGATATCATTATCTATTAAGCCTAGAATACTAATAACATCACTATTATTTTGTATCTTTTCTGATTTACTTATAGCATGTTTTTCTAAATTTATTTTAGGACTACCCCATTCTAAATTACATAATATGCAATACTCTTTTAAATATTTAGTATTATTCTTAATATCTATAACATTCATAAAACCACCTCATAAGAAAAACGTTTATTTAGATAGAAAAAACACAAGAAACAATTAACGATTATTTGATGAAACAACACTTTCAATAAAGTTTGCCTTATATAAATCAGTATTTGAAATTAATATATGCTTTTCAAGCGCTTCTGCTATAATCAGTATTTTCAATTTATAATCATCATTAAGATGCCACCCTAAAGGAAACAAATTATTGCTATCAACAGTAGGATTATCATCTTTATATCTCATTTCTGCAATTATATATAATTGCCTATAATTTTTATTATCTTGCATTACCATTTACCTCCAATTCTTGTGAATCTAAATAAACATTAGATTTTAATATTGAATTTGTGTAATAATTATCTAACATATCTACTAATTCATCACCTACAATAGATCTTAGCATTTGTTGTGCTACTTCTGAATTTTTTGATTTTAATATGCTGCCATAATCAGCAACCATTTCTTCAAACAGCCTTGATGAATCAGAAAAATATTCAGTACCATGTCCAAAAACACTAGAAATAAATTTGCCATTTTCATCTCGTAAAATATTATCTCTATAATATCCTTGATAAACAGCATCAATTATATCAGCAATTTCTTCAAAATATCCATATTCTGATGCCATTCTTGCATTTGTCAACATATTAATATCACACTCTTTACTCTGACTTATAAATTCATCCACAGTATATGCCTTATCCAAAACAGAGTTAAGAACTGAAGCATCAAAATCATTTTTATATTTTTTTCTCATAATTTCTTTTTCAAAACGCATTTTTAAGTAATAAAGCACTTTTCGTTTGCCTACACCTAGCACTTCATCATAATGTTTATCTATTTCATTTCTTGAAACTGATTTTAAAGATTTTTCAATTTCAAAAAACTTATCTGAAAACATTTTTATATTTTCAATAGTTTCTGGATTATCACGAACTCTTTGAACTACCTCAAAAAAATCATCTGGAACAGAAAAATCTGCAAGATAATAATGAAGAGCATGAGTTGTTTCATGATTCATTACAAACATATCTTCTGTAGTATTAACCGTATGTTCAAAAGAATTAAAATTTGAATTAGAATTTTTTTGATAATTAAACCCTAACTTATGTTTCTTTATTGCTATCAATTGTTTAAGTTCTAAAATAGCAAGTTCAGGATTAGCACTAGCTAAGTACTTATAATCCAAAACAAGTGTTTCAATTATTCTCTGATCACTCACACCATCATTAATAAACAAATCACGAAATTCACTCAATAAATCAGCACAACTATCGTCATAATCATTTGCATAATTATCTCTAAATGTGGCCGCATATGAAGATGACAAATCTCCATTAAGCCTTTCCAAAATATGAAATGGTCCAACTTCTATTCCCATAGAAGCTAATTCTAATGTAATTTCCGAAGAAAAATGTTTATCGGGTGTAAAAAACTTAGAAATTGTAGTTTGTTTATCAATTTCTAACATATGCTCTAAGACAGATTTATCGCCTTCAGATTTTTTAAATAAATCTAGAGTTGAAAATGATGGAATATAATTCAAAAGATCGTTTTGAGCTAATTTTAATAACTCTTGTGCTAAAACATCATTAGGATATTCTCCGATTTTAAATATTAATCTATTAAGATGAACATCTACACCTTGTTTATGAGCATCAATCATTAAATCAAAATAAGTCTTTTCAGAATCAATTTGTTGAAATAACAAAGAAGGATCAGCATTATATAATAAATCAATTCTATTCTTTCTAACTAGAATATCAATAATTTCTTTATTTTTGAAACCATACTCTAAATGCACTGGGTTTGCACCTGAATTAAGTATTCTCTCAAGAACTGTTACTCCATCAAAACTTTCCATAAAAGCATTAGGACGTGCATATCTTAAAATAGCATCATCATTAATAATTTTACTAACTTTATACAATTTATCAACTGACATTTGAGCAATAACATTATATACAAAACCTTCATTATTTAAATAATTTTTTAATAGTTCTGCATTATTTTTTTCAAGTAAAACCTGTAATGTTTCGTCCGATAACGAATACTTCTTAACATTATATTTAATAAAATAATCTACAATTTCTGGATGCTTTTTTATGGGATTTTCATCAGCAGCGCCAGCAAAATAAAGTCGAAGATTAATATGTTCAGAAAAAATAGTATCAATTAACTTTTGATTTTCGCCAACATCTTCAAATAAAATATCTTCATTATAATAATCAGAAGTTACATACTGAGGTATAATAACACTTCTATGTTGAGCACAAATATTCAAAGCTTTACTGCTTTTTCCAATTTCCTCAAGCATACCGGAAAGCTTAACATTTTGATTTAGTGCATGCTCCAAATAACTAATTCCGTCAGAATCTAATAGAAGTAAATCATCTACTGATATACCATCACTTGGATCAATGGTTTTTTTAATACCATTTTTTATCTGATTCAGAAGTTCTGTTTTCATAAAATTAGAAATTTGATTATAGCTATCTTCCATCATATGACCTCCTTATTATAATTATCACATGAGAGACAATAATTGTAAATACAAATAACCTAATTTGACAAATAAAAACAGAAGATTATTCCTCTTCTGTTTCTGGTTTATTTGATGATAAAAATGTTACTTTTTCTGCAATAACTTCAGTTAAATACTTCTTTTCATCATCTGTTTCATATATTCTAGATTCAAGTCTTCCTTTAACACCTATTAATGGCGTTTGGTATGTAAATCAATATTAAAAAACTACCTAATTCAAATTAGATAGTTTTAAAGCCAATTATTCATTAACTGTTTCACTAGAATACCAATAGTACTTACCATCAGAAACTTTTTTAAACGTTGTTTTATAAGTAGTAAGACTATCACTATATTTATCAAAGATATAATCATAGTTTACAACACTATCATATGAATAATTATCAGTATCATTTTTTATTTTTGCATCTTGTTGTACTGTGACAAAATATCCATCTTTTCTAGAAGTGCTACCATTATAGCAACCAAAAGTTTGTGAAACATGACAAGTCACCACTTTATCATAAATATACAAGTTATCACCATTTTGCTCATACTTAATCATTTTTGATTTTAGCCCACCATATTCAGCACCAACAGTACCTGCGCTTAAATTAAATGCATCATCATTTAAAACATATTTAACACTCCATGCCCTGTAACCATAAATTTTCCCATTTTTTATATCTAATGTTTTAGTAACATTAGTAAGATCCTTTAGCATAGATTCAATTGTACTTTTAGATACAGTTGCAACCTTATCAAATCCACTATCAGAAGCATCTAATGTATTATTATGGGCTGACATATACTCATCCAATTTATCTTTCCAATGGTTTTCATCACCATATTTGGTAATTAAGTATTCCACTAATTCATCAGTCATAGAACCAATACTTACATTTTTATCAAAATACAATGCAGCCTCTGTATCACCTATAATCAAACTATCATGTAACTTCATAACTTCTTCTTCAGATAGTTCTTCTTTCTTAGGTTCTTCTACAGGTTTATCTTTTTCAATTAATTCGTCAAATACACCTTTATCATAGCAAATATAACCTACTACTCCAAGTAATAAAACTATTAAAATTACTATTATTACAATTAAACCTTTATTGCTTTTTGTCTTTTCTTCCATAAAATTACTTCCTTTCTTATTCTCGTAATAAGAATACAATAATTACATTTGTTTTGTCAATAATTATTGATTATCTATCTAAAAAACAGAAGATTATTCCTCTTCTGTTTCTGGTTTATTTGATGATAAAAATGTTACTTTTTCTGCAATAACTTCTGTTAAATATTTCTTTTCATCATCAGTTTCATATATTCTAGATTCAAGTCTTCCTTTAACACCAACAATATCACCTTTTTTGCAATATTCACTAGTGTTAGTAGCCATTAGTTTCCATAAAGTACAATCAATAAAATCAGTTTCGTATTCACCATTCACAT
>JAEEGL015232363.1_pt1 | contig 45016 bp, 29 predicted proteins | sample 9134231 | NCBI WGS metagenome assembly JAEEGL01 (sample SAMN16246548, study PRJNA631951) | gut metagenome | biome: gut microbiome; feature: rumen; material: fiber-attached | host: Bos | place: Iran: Karaj | collected 2018-10 | reverse complement strand
GTGGGTAGAGGGACTCGAACCCTCGGTCTCCAGAACCACAATCTGGCGCGTTAACCAACTACGCTATACCCACCATAACAAACAGGAAAGGGGGCTATCTAAGCGTGCCCAAAGGGATTCGAACCCCCGACCCACGGCTTAGAAGGCCGTTGCTCTATCCAGCTGAGCTATGGACACCCATGCATCGTTTGACGCACGAATGTTATTATCACAAAAAAAGCGGGGTATGTCAACCCCGCTTTTTAAAAATTTAATTAATTCCTGATAGTGTAGCTTCCATTGCCCTTCTTTTCAAAACGCGTAAGCCACTCTTTTGCTTTTTCATTGCCATGATTCGCCGCCTTGGCAAAATGTGCATAAGCCTCATTATAATTAGGCAGTCCATTAACGGGACGTGTCTTCAGGAAACCTATTACCACTTCAGCATCTTTCTCGCCATCATCGAGTGCCGCCTGCGCATATGAAGCTGCTTCCTTGTACATATCGATTGTGGGTTTGAAACCGAACACACTATCAACATTTGCCAGGCAGTACGCAATCCTGTACTTTGCAAAACGGTCAGTCGATGAAATCTCAAGTACCTTCTTGTACCACTCAACTGCTTTCAGCGGGTCTCTCTTCACGCCGGTACCATAGTCATATGCCAGTGCGATATTTCTTATACTGCGCTCCTGTCCAAGTTCCGCCCCTTTTGAGTTCCACTCAAACGCAGCCTTGGCATCACGTTTGACACCGTCACCATACAGCAGGCACTGACCTACCATAGCGATTCCTATAGCATTTCCGTCATCAGCACAAGCTTTGTAATACTTGAACGCCGCCTGCATATCTTTCTTCACTGTCAGCCCTTCTCTGTAAACTTTCGCAAGGAAAAGCTGAGCCCTGATGAATTCTTCTTTATTTTCTATTATCTTAGGATCTTCAAGGGCTTTAGTCAGCATGTCAACCATAAGCCCCTGTTGCTCAGGCACCTCGCTTCTGTTCCTGATCACCCAGTCGGAATAACGGATAGCAGCCAGTGACTGCCCATGAAGCGCGGCATCCTTCACCAAAGGAACACCCAGCTTATATGCTCTTTCATCATAGTAATGAACGCCCAGTACATCCTCAAGCTGAAGGAATATCTCATTATCTTCTCTATCCGATATCTTTTCGCCGGTCTTAGACTCGTACTCTTTAAAGCTGTCGAGAGCTACCTCCAGTTCATTTATCGCAGTTATCGTACCTTTAGCACAATCTTCCAACGCCGCCCTGGCACTATCGTTGGCATTCTTAAGAAGATCCTCCAGCGCTTTGCGTTCTTCTTCTAATCTCGCCTGTCTGGCAGCTTCTTCCTCAGCACGCCTGCGCTCTTCCTCGGCCTTTCTTGCCGCCTCTTCCTCGGCACGTTTCCTGGCTTCTTCTTCCCTGCGGGCTGCCTCTTCTTCTACACGTTTTCTTTCCTCTTCTGCCTTCTTGGCAGCTTCTTCTGCAAGACGCTTCGCTTCTTCAGCTTTTTTAGCAGCTTCTTCAGCCGCACGTTTTCTCTCTTCTTCTGCCTTTCTTGCCGCCTCTTCTATAGCAAGACGTTCTTCTTCCGCCTTTCTCGCAGCCTCTTCCGCGGCTTTTCTCTCTTCTTCTGCCCTTCTTATTGCTTCTTCCTCTGCAAGGCGTTTTTCCTCAGCCGCTTTCTTAGCAGCTTCTTCAGCCGCTTTTCTTTCTTCCTCAGCTTTCTTAGCAGCTTCTTCTTCTGCGCGTCTGCGCTCTTCCTCAGCTTTTCTCGCTGCTTCAGCTTCTCTGCGCTTCCTGATTTCCTCCTGCTTACGTCTTTCCTCTTCTTCCTTGAGAGCTCTGCGTGCAGCCTCCATATCACTTATAGGCTTTTGCTGCTGAGCAGAAGGCGCAACAGGTGCAACAGGTGCAGCCTGAACAGGCGAAGGAACAGGCGCCTCGGGAACAGGTGCAGGAGCGACATTACCGCCATAGCTGTTGCCGGTCGCCTCATCCTGCTCTTCCGGCTGAGGCACAGGTGCTCCCACAACAGACCCGGCAGATCCGGGCTGTGGTATGCTCCATGCAGCAGCTGCAGGCTGTACATAATCATTCTTTTTCGGTTCTTTCCTGTCTCCGGCAAGATGGCTGGCCGGATTCTGGGTAACTCCGTTATTTGCACCTCCGCCAAGTGATGAAGAAAAATCTTCTGCTGATTTTAAGAAATCCAGCTCAGGAACATCCGCTTTCGGCGCTACCTCTGCAGCCTCGCCAGTTCCGTCAGCCCCCTGGACTGCATCTGCCCCCTGAACATCACCGTTTTCAAAATCAAGTCCGGTTCCTTCAGGCACAGGCGCATTTTTATTTTCATCAAGGAAAGAAAGCGAAACACCGCCCTCCGTGGGTTTTCCGCACGCAAAACAGAACTTAGCCTTACCTTCCAGCGTAGTTCCGCAATAAATACATTTTTTCTGTTTTGGTCCGAAATCGATTATTCCGGAAAGGAAACTGGATTTGGTCTCGGTAATCTCCGATGATCCGCATTTGCCGCAAAACTTATCATGCTTGCCAAGTTTGTTTCCGCATTTTGCGCAAACCTTCATGTCACGTACCCCCGTATTTCTATGAATTCATATTGCGAAAGCGTACCATCAGACAGTACGCTCGTTAAATATTATATTATACAGAGCAAAAATAGTAAAGTAAGTTTGAACAAAATATCAACAATAAATTTCACTTTTCAAAAAAGGTATTTGCAAATATCTGCAAATACCTTTTCCGTTCCAATCACAGCCGACACAGCCGGATCACTTAACCACTAACACATGGAGCGTCTTTTTTCCGAACGCCACAGCCTCTTCATGTGTTTCGAAATATACATCTATATGATTTTCTTTAATCTTTCCGCCACAGTCCTCTGCAATAAAAGTACCAAGCCCTTCTATTTCCACAACAGAACCATACGGAATGACCGAAGGATCAACCGCGATCGTCCTTCCTGCTTCAGGAACCGTTCCGGTTGCAGTATGTGGTTCACCGCCGTTTAATTCATTGCTGTATTTCTGACAGCATTTCTGGCAGGGACAGTATGCGGTAATCTCAAACAACTCTCCACCACCCGCATTAACATCTTTTGTATTATCCGTGATGGCATCAGACTTGATATATCCGCTCTTTCCCTTGTACGCAATACGGCAGTACTCACCCTCGCCGCTTCCGAACACAAGTATTACGGTGCCTTCAGGAATCGACATCATAACATCCGATTTGGCATCCGGCTTTTCATACATCTTTACGTATCTGGCTGTCTTATATACTATCTCACTTTTGTGCATCGAAGCCGACTTCTCAGTTTCCGGCTTCTCAGCTTCAGGCAAAACCTCTGCCTGATAAGCGCTCTCCAGCTTGGCACTGGAACTTCCACCTAACAACGCTGTCAAAGTACCAAGTCCTGCCCGATGCGACGGCGCAGCACTGCTTTGACTCTGCAACTCCATAGAGACCATTGCAGTCAATCCTTTTTCTTTCGCAGAAGACCAGGCTTCCGATGAAGTCATAACCGAATTAAGTGGAGCACTCAGTTCCGTAATTCCTTTTTCTTTTGCAATGCTCCACGCTTCTGACGAAGTCATCACATTAACCTTCACGGCTTTCTCAGCCCCCGACATAGCCTTCATCCGGTTAGATGCATCATTTTTTTCCGAAGCTTTAATACATCCCGTAAAAATGTAACCGGTATCTCCGTCATATGAAATCATCGAGTATTCAGGATCAGCCTTTACATCAAGCATAAGCACCACCGACCCTTTTTTTGCGGTAGCTATCTGCTTTGCGCTTTTATCCGGCTTTTCCCTGATACACGCATTCGCGATCACTTCATAATATATACCGGCATCAGCTCCGGCAGCCACGGTCTGTGAAGGAAAATATACAAAACCGGCCGTAAGGAGAAGCACTGCTAAACCCAGATAGCAGGCAAGTATTTTAACTGTTACAAACTTTTTCATAAATAGAATTCCTCTCTCGCCCTCAGTTCCTGAGGATCATCACATTGAGTAATACAGTCAATGCGTAATACTGTTATCTTCTTAACACATTCTTAACAGTTGTAACAATTATGATACTTTTTTTGTAACAATATGTCAACCTCTATATATTGTTGTGTGCACTCCACTCTTCTCTACATATTATAAAAACGTTCCACTTCACAAAATCAAAAACGACGCCATCCGGCGCCGCTCAAAAAATAACTTAATCTATATCCGCTCTATATCTATTATCGTTACACCGAAGCTGCTTCCATCTTCCAGCTTCACATTCACCTTTTCCCCGGCTTTGCGTCCCCTGAGAGCTTTGCCTAAGGGTGACTCAATACTGATACAATTATTTAAAGTATCCGTACCGACCGTGGTCACCAACGTGTATTCATCCGTTAAACCGTCAGCGTCAAACCGGATCTTAATTTTATCGCCTATACCCGCTCCGCCGCCTGAAGACGTTTCTTCAATCACCACGGAAAACTTGAGCATTCTTTCCAGAGATCTTATGCGGCTCTCATTTTTGTTCTTTTCACGTTTTGCCGCATAATACTCAAAATTCTCGCTTAGATCTCCCTGTTCCCTGGCCGCCTTAACAGCCTCTATAAGCTCTGGCCTGAGTTCAAGCTTGCGATATTCTATCTCAGCCTTTATCTTGTCGATATCCTTCTGAGTAAGCTGATGTGTCTTCAAGATTTATTCCTCGAAACAGCCCGATATCTCACTCACAGCCCGTATCTCATCAGTACCGTCAGCGGTAAGTTCGAAACTGGTGCCCTTCTTGAGATTAAGAACAGTCATCCCCATGATGCTCTTCATATTGATTTCTTTATTGCCTTCGCTGATCCTAAGGGAGCAGTCATAATGACAAGCCGACTGAACCAAATAGGGAATAATATCCATATCCATGTCTTTCTCTACAAGAATTGTTTTAGTGATCATCCCAAGTGTCCTCTCATATTATATTGTCAGTCCCGCAGATATAATCCGCAACATATGTTAGGATAACATAATTCCGATATCTTTCAAGATAAGAACTGACTAAAAAGCACAAAGAAATCAGCTTTTATATAGATAAATTGACGAAATCAAACAACACTTGCAGTACGACACATTCTATTGTTTTATCCCCGCCGGACACAAGCCCCTATACCATAAATCATTATGACCAAATATAACAATCATTTTTCAGCGATGAAAACTTTTCAGCCTCAAACTTCAGCCGTGCAGTATTCTGACCGGCAAAACAGGCTTGCCAAAAATCCCGTGCAACTCATTTACAGTCTGTTCAGCATAATCAATCTGCGGTTTTGCAGAACTGAGAATTCCCTTTGAAGGAATCAGCTTTAATGCAAACACTTCCTCTGTCAGATACCTGTCCGAAACCGCAATCACGATCGTCTGTTTTTTCGTATACTCCCACGCAGGCAGAGCATCCTCATAGCAAGCATTGTTATCATATTCATATATTCTTTCGTAACACACTCCCAAAACATCACTGTAGGAGTGAATAAGACCGCTGGGAGCCCCGTACCTGTCGCTGTCATAGCCATTCTCTTTAACCGCAGCTACACGGAACAGCGCATTTGCTTCATCCAGCTCCAGGCACCCGTCACACAAAACCTTTGTCGGAGAGAAATAGGAATACTGTTCATTATTTTGTTTCAGATACTCGAGACGTTCATCCAAATCCTTCGATGATAAGGATAATTTGAGTACCGCTCTTTCAGGCTTCATAACCGAAGTGAATTTCTTTCCTGTCATCTCCATGGGATTTTCTGTCCGCTTGGGAAGCATGGGTATATATTTGTTTAAACACCAATGACAGATCACTCCGTCTTTAATTCTGTAGAGTTTATTCCCTTCTCTTGAGTTTTTTTGACAATAGATGCAGTAGTTCATTCTTGCGTTCCGATCAGACGCTGCCCGTTCTTTCTTGAAATCATCTCCCAGGATTTCTTCTCCGACATCTAACCCCTTTTGGAAAACATGCATTTCATAGAACGTTCCTAACACCGCAAAGATCCCGCCGCAAAGGAAATTTAAAACGAACATCATCGTATCATGTTTACTCATCTTCTCATAAAAACAATATATTTCTTTTACATCTGCTTCGCCTTTTTCGATTTTTTTCATAAAAGCCAGCAGTTTAAGCGTAAAAATAAGGTTGACCACAAACAAGATCAGCATAAGAAAACCATATAAAAAAAGACACGCAACCAAACCAAATATCAAAAGATATGCGAGAACTCCCGCCCAAATAAGCACGCAGGTCTTAAGCGCCTTTATCTGATCCTGTTTATATTCATTTATTGCCTGTTCATCCCAAATTTTTTTTGTTTCCATCACTTTTTATTTCAACCTCCGGGCTTTGTTTTATCTTACATATGATAAATCAAAACTTCTCACTTATTATATACTGCCAGCTCCCCCAAGCCTGCAACCGACCTGACAGCGGTAATGTTCCCACCGCTCACTTCAATATAGTATTTTAACATATAATATCATTATTAGAAGCACCATTATCCAAAGTATTACTATCCAAAGTATTACTATCCAAAGTATTATTATCCAAAGTATCATTATCAGAGGTATCGTTATCAGAAGCATCGTTACAGAAAGTTTCCTTGTAGAAAGCTGCATTATAGAAAGTTTCTATTAAGCTGCCTTACAGAAAGTTTTCTTATAGAAAGCTACCCTATTAAGGATTATAAGCTTTTATATAACAAAAAAGACATTGAACTAACTCAATGTCTTTTACCGAGCGATAGACGGGACTCGAACCCGCGAGCTCAACCTTGGCAAGGTCGCGTGCTACCAACTGCACCACTATCGCATCTTCACTTTTCTTTGTCTGCTCGCGCCAACAAAGTTATATTACTACAGACCGATATATTTGTCAAATACTTTTTTAAAAATTTTAATTCTTCTATATTTAACTCTCAGAATGCTATGTTCTTCCTACAAAGCATTTTTCTTCATAGTATATATGTGTACCAGTGCATCATTCAGTCTTTCTTCCGTTATCGCACCATCATTTATCGAGTCAAGCAGATATTGGTAAGTAGTCTCAAAATCAGAGCTCACGTAAACCATATCTACACCGGCATTTAAAGCCCGCAGTGCTGCTTCCTGCTGGGAATATTCAGCATCCTTAGCGATCACGGCCAGGTCGTCCGTAATGATCACGCCTTCAAAGCCAAGCTGACCGCGTATATCATCATTGATAAGTACTGAGGATATATACGAAGGAACTGTATTTCCATCTGCATCAGCCACGCCAAGGTTTCCTATCATTATGACACCCGCCCCCTCATCGACTGCAGATTCAAAAGGCTTGTAATCAAAATTCCTGAGATCATCCAATGTTTTGTCTGTTTCTGTCATACCGCCGCCCGGAGCAGTACTTAGAGATCCCTGTCCCGGGAACGTATAAATGCATGAAATGATTTTCTGGTCAGAAAGTCCTGACACTGCCGATCCGACCATTGACGCCACGATATCAGCATCCGATCCGAAAGATACTTTTGCCTCATAGGATCCTTCAACAGCAACATCGCACAGCGGTGCTATATCCATATCAATGTTATACTCATTTAGCGCAGAGCCAATAGCCAAATATGCCTGATAAGCATTGGTATTATCCCCTGATGAGCCCAGATCCGGCGCAGAACTTATTTCATCATCCAGACTGAGGGTCTTATTAACACTGCCATCTTCTTTAACTGCAATGATCAGGTTCCTCAGTTCGTTTTCGGATGCATGTACCTCCGCATATATATCTTTCGTTTTGGATATAAGAGTTTTAAACTGCTCAGCATCAACCCAATTGTCCTTATCATAGATCAAAATCCCTACAGGATATTTTTCAAGTGCAGCCTTCGTACCCTCACCCGCCTGAGTAGCGGCATTTACTCCGGTAAGAGCTTCCGGTGTGGTCATAATAAGTGCACCGGCCTTTTCCTCTGCGCTCATAGACTCTATTACCGCTAAAACATCCGGATCTATCTCATTTTCCTCAGGTATATCCTCCTGAGTTGAATCCTCTGAAACCGTCTCTATGTTGTCAGGAGTAGATATAATCGCTTCCTCTTCTGATACGGACGGAGTTGTTGCAAGATTTTCAGAAATCTTAGCTTCCGTCTCTGCTCGTTTTTCATTGAAAAAATCAGCAAGTTTTCTTACCCCGTAATATCCGCCCAGGCCGACTCCGAACATTATTACGATAAGAAGCAGATATGCCAGTATCTGATTTCTCATCTGACGCCTGCGTCTTATCTTCCTGCGTGATTCTGATGTTGATTTTTTATTATCTTTCTTCATACCCTAACTCTTAATCCATCTATGATACTACGTCTGTCGCGCCGATAAATTAACCGGTCATCGCCATTGTCCGTTTTAACGCCCGGAAACTGCGATGTTTCCAAAAAAACAAGAGTAATTATATCATAGTAATATTCTGTCCGCCATACTTATATTAAAGTATACATAAAATTTTTCTGTAACTCTCGCTTTATCCCCTATGCTTAACAACGATTCAATAAGTTGAATCGGCAGATACTCATAAAACACAAAAGCAAAAAATAAGAGCCCTTACAAATCATCTGTTTACGATCTGCAAGGGCTCTTACTGTGACTCACTGTCCAATGGACCTTACCTCCTGATTGAGTTTACTGCGTCCTTTCACCGAAGATTACTTCGAGGACTCTGCCTTATTCAATTGACCTGCTATCGAATTCGCCCTGCCTATCATCCTCCATCTTTGTTCTCTAAACTGCGATGATATGTTTTAAACCCACCGCTTTCTCCTTTGATGAACCTTAAATAAGCTTGCTCTCTTCGACTCCTGTACCTCTCGGATATATCCCGTCATTCTATCGAGTTGTTCCTGCTTTCTCGTCACAGGGTGTTCTCTACATTTCTTCAGGGATGAACACCTGAGATACTTTACTTAATGCTTGGGCGGTCCGTACCTCCTTCTTCAAGTGATTCTCGACAACTTTGCTGATCTGATCAGTTCCATCATCAATGCAATTGTTCCGCCTTTCCTTTTATATGTTATCAACAACTCTCTGTTGTTGTTATCTATATATTACCACAATTAAATAAATTGTCAACACTTTTTTAAATTATTTTTTAATTATTTTATTCTTTTTGACTCATATCGTTAAATTAACTGTCTAACTCATTGTTCTGTTCGCCTTTTTAGTATATATTTCTTCAATAATCATTTTTTAAGCTGTGCGGCTGCCACAAGATGATGTAGTTAGTGCTTTACGAATAGTACAGCCTGCCTGTGTTAGCACAATGTACCAGCGTTATCCCCGCACCGATGTCCCTTCTGACTCCGTGGCCGTTCGCTAAGCAGTTCTTACGGAAATGCCGGAGTCATAGCACGACTTACGGAACCGCTCACACGCTACATCCGTGTAGCGTTGTTCGCTCGCTCCGCCATCCATGGCGGAGCGTCCATATTCTGCACACGCATTTCCGAGAACTGCTAAAGCTCACTTTAAGTCGTCAGAAGGGAGCATACGGTGCGGGCTTTATGCTTGACTAATGCAAAGCACAATCTTTTTCCCTGCTCGAGCCGTGCATAAAAAACCGCAGTCCCTATGAACCGCGGTTTTCATATACTCAATTTTTTTCTAAAAAGCAGAAGCGGTTTACGCCTCGTCCAGTCCGAAAATTTCGTGAGCAGCGTTCATAGCCTTATCCACTTCCTTTTCATCGATAAGCACAGTTACACGGATTTCTGAGGTGGAGATCATCTTGATGTTGATATTTGAGTTGTAAAGACACTCAAACATCTTTGCAGCTACACCGGGGTTGCTCATCATGCCGGCACCAACTACGGAAACCTTTGCAACACCGGTCTCAAGGCTTAACTTCTCATATCCGATACGCTTCTTGCTGTCCTCGATAACCTTCATTGCATCATCAGCATAATCACCAACAACGGTAAATGCTATATCCTGCTCACCGTCACGGCCTACTGACTGAAGTATCATATCTACATTAATGTTAGCCTGTGCAAGTGCATCAAAAAGCCTGAAAGCAGCACCCGGCTTATCGCTCAATCCTATAACGGAAATCTTTGCACAGTTCTTATCCGATGCAACACCGCTGATCAACATTCTCTCCACTTTTACTTCCTCCTTAACGACTGTTCCTTCTTCATTTGTAAGACTGGAGCGCACTACAAGCTGCACGCCGTATTTCTTTGCAAGTTCAACCGATCTGTTATGAAGCACGCCTGCTCCCAGTGTTGCCAGATCGAGCATTTCATCATAAGTGATCTCATCAAGCTTTCTTGCATTCTTGACTACTCTCGGATCGGCTGTATAAACACCATCCACATCAGTATAGATCTCGCAGGCATCAGCTTTGAGAGCCGCTGCAAGTGCAACAGCTGTTGTATCAGAGCCTCCGCGTCCTAATGTTGTATAATCGCCGTATTTGTTTATTCCCTGGAAACCGGTTACTATAACAATTTTCTTCTGGTCAAGCTCGTGAGTGATACGCTCGGTATCGATCCTCTTAAGCCTTGCATTTGAATAAGTGGATGTGGTATGCATTGCTACCTGGAATGCATTGAGTGACACTGCAGGCACACCCAGAGCATCAAAAGCCATTGCAGCCAGTGCAACAGATGTCTGCTCACCTGTCGTAAGCAGCATGTCCATTTCTCTTCTGGAAGGATTCGGATTAATGTCCTTAGCCTGTTCGATAAGCACATCCGTCATCTTTCCCATAGCAGAAAGAACCACCACTATACTGTTTCCCTTTTTGTAATCTTCGATACATCTGCGGCAGACATTATAGATACGCTCCTTATTTGCCACCGATGTTCCGCCGAACTTCTTTACGATCAGCATCTTTTCCTCCTGTGCCGCACTTTACGGCTGTATATATTTTACTTTTAACGATTACCGTTATTAAATCCGCTTACTGCAAATTTCAGCCAATCCTGATATAACCCTTTTTATCAGCAAGCTTTTCATATGCCGTCCTAAAACTGCCCTCACTAACTGGCTTGGTTATTACACCGAACTCACCTTCAACTCCTGCATTAACTTCGCTCACCTCACCAAAAGATGCAGTCAGTTCATCCCTCCTGTCAGCGAAGCTTCCGTCAAGCCTTACGAAATATGAAAATTCCACGCTGTCTATATCCACCAGGTCTTCTGTTTCTTCAGACCAGCCTGCGCTGAAATGCTCACCAACATGCTTAGCAAGCTCAACAGCATCACCTACAACTGCTGATGCCGTAGGAAGCTTTCCTGCTCCTCTTCCATAATAAAGAGAATCATCCAGCATATCAGAACGGACAAGCACGGCATTGAATACATCCTGTGCACAGTTTATGGGATCATCCTTATCTATCATTCTGGGTGAAACTATGGCATAAAAGCCCTTATCAGTCTTCTGGCACATTGCGATCAGCTTGATTGTGCGTCCCAGCTTATGTGCATATTTAAAATCTACGGGAGTAACCTTTGTTATGCCTTCTGTCCTTATCTGCTCCCAGTCAGCTCTCTTATGGGAAATAAGAGATACAAGTATAGCCATCTTTCTGCAGGCATCATGTCCCTCTACATCAGCTTCAGGATTTCTTTCCGCATAACCCTTATCCTGTGCTTCCTTAAGGACAATATCAAAATCAGCGCCCTCTCGCTCCATCTTTGTTAAGATGTAGTTAGTGGTACCGTTAAGGATACCCTTTACACACTCTATGCGCTCTGCAGTAAGAGCGTCATTTATGGTTCTTAAAATGGGAATACCGCCACCTACGCTTGCTTCGAAAAGGTAATTGGCATTATTCTCCCTGGCTATACGCATAAGCTCTGCGCCCTTTGCAGCTACCAGTTCCTTATTTGAAGTGCAGACACTCTTGCCGGCTTCCAGGGCTCTCCTGGAAAATGTAAAAGCGGGCTCCACACCTCCCATTGCTTCACATACGACCTTTACTTCATCATCATTAATGATGTCTTCAAAATCATGTGTGACAAGACTTTCATATTTGTCTCCGGGGAAATCCCTCAGATCCAGAATATATTTTACATGCATATCGACGCCATGCGCTGCGATCACATCGGAATTTTCCTCAATGACCTGCACGACACCGCTTCCTACCGTTCCGTATCCCAAAACCGCTGCTTTTACCATGGGAGTCTCTCCTTTGCTGCTTTCCAAAATATATCGCAGCAAACATCATAAAAACGCTTACCGCAACAAATACAAGCGTGATTTTATCATATAGAAAAACTGCGTGCAAGACTAAATCAAGGCAGTATTGCGAATAAACTTACTGTTCCAGATACTTTCTCTCAAGATAATCAAGATAATCCTCTGCATTCAGTTCCCGCCCGGTTATATCCTTTATCCAGGCGGCAGGCTCCAGACGGTTGGCTTTTGCAAATACATGTTCTTCCATCCAGCGGTTTATTCTGCTGAAGCCGTGCTCCGAAAGCGACTCAAAAGGATCAAAATCCTTCTGCATTCTGCATAAATACATTCCGCCATAAAAGTTTCCAAGAGCATAAGTCGGAAAATACCCCAGGCAATCGGTCCAGTGAACATCCTGAAGTATACCGGTAAGATCGTCTGCAGGTCTGATCCCCAGATAACGCTCATACTTTCCTGCCCATTTTTCTCTAAGTTCAGAGACATTAAGCTTTCCTGCCGCCATTTCACGCTCCAGCTCATAGCGTATCATTATATGAAGCGTATATGTAAGCTCATCAGCATCTGTGCGTATAAGCGACGGACGGACAAGATTAACCGCAGCGTAAAGCTCCTCCTCACTCACATCCTGCATAACATCGTTGAAAACTTCACATACCTTAGGATATATCAGATGTATAAATGCCGCAGACCGTCCTATGATATTCTCGTAGAACCTTGATACAGACTCATGTTGCCCCATGGTCTTTAAATCCTCTATATGATGCTCGTAATCTTCAGACGGCTGCAACTGTTCAAACAGTGCATGTCCACACTCATGTATGACTGTGTAGATATTAGAGAGGAAATTGTCCGGATCAAAATGAGTTGTAATCCTGGTATCATCCCGACCTATCCTGTCTGTAAAAGGATGCATGGTAAGAGACCAGGTTCCCCTTGTACGGTCAAATCCCATCAGATCCAGAATATACTCCGTGATTTCCGTCTGTTGTTCATCCGTCACTCTTCTGGTCATGAAATCAGTGCGCACCATAGCCTCACGGCCACGTATATTTTTCATGATAGCAAATATACGCTCTCCGCATTCATCAAACAGTCTGTCGAGGATTTCCGTAGACATACCTGTTTCGTATTCATCCAGCATCCTGTCATAAATGCATTTTGCTCCGGGAACGGCCTCCGTCTCCCAATGGCTTACTCTTTCTATATCGAGCCTTATCCTGTTTTCAAGAGCATCGGCAAATAAACTGAAGTCATTTTCCTTTCTCGCCTTCATCCAGGCATTCCATGCATTTTTGTTTGCGGCATCGTATTTTTCCATTTCCTCTGCCGTAATATTCTTATCCCGAAGATAATCCTTATAAAGCCGCCTTATAAGTACACCGTCGGCATCATCAAGCTGCGGATACTTTAAGTAAAGCTTTCCGACTGTCTGAATAAACTCATCCCTTTTTCGCACACGATAAGCAGCCCCAGAAAGAGCCGTTGCTGCCTCACCGGCATCCTCAATCCCTTCTTCGGGGCATATTGTCTGCCGATCAAAACTTACTATCTTATACGCATGAAGGTATCTTTCCTCCTCGGTCAGCATTTTATCAAGCGCTGCAAGCAGATGATCAGTCTCCTTATCTTCCTGCTTAACATCCGCATAATCATTTCTGCCGTTATCCAACATATCCTGCAGCAGATAAAAAGTATTCTCATAATTTTCTCTGCGTACCTGCTCAAGTATGTGTACGATCTCAAGTCGGACCTTCTCGTCACCCAGACATTCCGCTATAACAGGCGAATAACGGGTTCCCGCACCATCCTGTATCTCACGTATGATCTCTGAAGGCCGTTTTCCAACAGCATAACTCCTTCCGACCGAATCCGTTGCCGCATCCAGGCAGTCTGCAACAGCTACAATATCAATGATTATCTTATACTTTGATGATGAAGTATCGAAGTCTCCCGGATATCCCCGACTGTTGTCGTACCACCTATGATGCCCTTTTGCAATATCTGCATAATCCCTTGTGGATGTGTGACTTTCAAGAAGAAGTGCACCTACTCCGGGGTGATGTTTCAGAAGCTCAAACTCATGGTCCAGAAGCTTCCTGCCATATACAAATATGGTATCTATCATAGGGATCTTGCCGAAATCATGACAGATTGCAGCATTATAACAAAACTTCTGTATCTGTGCTTCCTTCCATTCCACATCTGATACTTTTTGGGTATCGCACACGCCAATGAATGCCTCAGGCTTTAATCTGAGCACATGCTTGCACAGACATAAAGACAGCTTGCCCACAAGCATGGAATGAACATATGTAGGCGGATGGATGGCTGCCATACTGTAAAGTCCCATTTTGAGCATATCCGTTTTGCCGGGAATTTCTACAAAGTGATAAATAAGCTCTGAAAAATACTCCAACATAAGCGAATAGGCTCCGGCATTGGAAGCCTTAAATACATAAGCGATCACCCACTGATAAACTGAATCCAGGTTTTTTATATCGTTTTCGGAAAGCTTGTCCTGTCCTTCAAAGCTTATGACATATTCTGCCGGAACCTGGATATTTGGAATAACAGAATCAAAATCATAATCGAAACGACGCCATGTATAAAAAATATATAAAAGCTCCTTGCGGTATTCCGTCAGACTTACCAGTCCTGCACGGTATCTGTTTCTGATCAGCAAAAGTCTGACACTGGCCTCAGGTAGAGTTTTGCTGTTTTTCTCAGGATTCTGTCCCCATATGGCACGAAGTTCCTCTAAAAGATTCACTATCTCAAGGCATTGTTCTTTTGTTATGCCTCTTGGATTTCCACACTCAGTAGCCTGACCAATATATTCAAGACTCCTGAGCTGGTGGTAATCCCAGTCGTATTCAGGTGCATGCTCCCTGTAAAAACGGTCTTTTGAAAGATAAAATGCATACTTTAATCTGGAGATAAAAATCTCATTAGCCTCAGGCGTAAGTTCTGTCTCATACATAAAGACGGCATAACGAGAATTAATGAGCACTAATTCCCTGCTTTCCATGTCAAGCAGTACAAACTTTTCCTTATCAAGATAGCCCCATATTTCCCTGGCTGCATCCAGACCCTCTTCTCTGTATCTTTTGATAAGGGCTTCTGCGGTTTTCATCCTTTTAGCCTGATGCATCATTTCATAACAGGAAGATATATGTATATCCAGCTGCTTTACAAGATTGTCAGTTTCCTGCTTTTCTCTGGCATCCTTAAGCAGGCGCTTTGATATGAGATAAACCAGACTCTGATCATAATCGGAAAGATCCTGACCGTTTAAAAGCTCATTGCAAAACAGCCTGAGACTTTCAGCTGTTTCCGGATCATAGCTTCTCTTGTCATCAAGCAGTGGATAAAGCGTCAGCTCCAGAAGCTTTCTGTTCTCTCCGGCTAACATTCCTATCTCTTTGAAATGCTGACTGAGCAGTTCGCCGTAGCCGGAGGCTACTCCCACCTCATCTATCTGCGGACTTGATAACTGTCTGATGCGCACAGTCCTTAGTACCACATCCTTTAAACGGCTGTCAAAATCCTGCATAACGCTTTCCTGCATGGTACGAAGCAGCAGATAGGCATTCCTGTAATGATCTTCCCTGCCCCTTTGCAGCAGGAAATCTACATCCTCTCTTACCTCCGCAAGCTCAAGGATTGATACCACTTCGGACATATAGTGGTTTCCGCTGCCTTTCTTAAGGTCTGCGATAAGTGCATCTGTAGTATGTGTCCTCTTATAGCTTCTGCCTATCCTGTCGGTAGATGCATCCAGACAGTCAGCTACAGTAACGATCTTTGTGAGGATGTTTCCGTTGTCCTCGTCTTCAGGCAGAATGGGATAGCCCTTTTTTCCGTCATGCCATATATGATGCTTTAAGGCAATATCAGCATAATCTCTGGTTGAGCTGTACTTTGCAAGCCACATGCTTCCCATTCCGGCATGTTCCCTGAGAAGGATTTTTTCCTGTTCCACCAGGTCACGGCCATAGGTAGCTATGGTATCTAAAACACTGATCTTGCCGAAATCATGGCATATTGCAGCATGGTAAATATGTGAAAGTATTTGCTCCTCATTTATAGCCACCTCCCTCACATTACTGCAGCCGCATATACCGATAAAAAGCTCCGGAGATCGCCTTATCATGTGCTCACATATACAGCGTGACAAAACAGCCACCTGCATGCTATGTACATAGGTAGGCGGATGCAGTGCCGCTATACACCGCAGCCCCATCTGTTCAAAATCAAATTCGCCGGGGATCTGTATGAAAGCGTTAAGGAACATGCACAGATAATCAAGCATAAATGAATAAGCTTCATCACCATTAGACTGCATAATATAATTGCATATCTGGGAATAAAACTCTCTAAGCTGTTCAAGCAGCTCTTCGTTAGTATCTTCAGCCTTTACTGTTGAAAGATACTCGGTCGGCACCAGTACATTGGCCATAACGGAGTACATATCATACTTCGTATCTCCCCATTTCGTATAAAGGTCCACCAGTGCCTTTCGGTAATTTTCAGCCCATAACCGCCCGCTGAAATAATAATTCCTTAACTGCAAAAGCTCCATATGGAAACGAGGGAGATGCTCTTCATTCCCCACCGGATCCTCACTCCATAAGTCCACCAGCTCATCCATGTGTCTTGCAATGCGATTACACTGTTCATTTGTCATACACCATGCATTGCCGTTTTCCGTAAGCTGACCGATATTTTCAAGACATCTTATCTTCTGCCTGTTCCAGTTAAATCCGTGGACGGCATCCCTGTAAAAGGGATCATCTGCCATTACAAGAAAATTTTCCATGGCGGAAAGCCGTTCTTCATTGACTTTTTCTCCCGTCATGAAAAAGCTGTCATAAAGAGCAGTATAGAAATTTGCTATGATCAGGACTTTGGAACGGCTTTCGTTTTTCTCAAGAGTAAGAAACCGGTCCTTATCCAGATATGATAACAGCCGTCTTGCTGCTCTGAGACCGTTTCTTTGATAGAATTCAATAATATTTCTATTAGTCGCTACACGATTTGCCCGCGTCATATTGTTATAGCATGCATATATGTATACACGCCCCCATCTGACGATCAGATAATCATCCTTCTTCCGTACTGCGTCCTTATAAAGCTTTTCCGAAACAAGATACAGAAGAGAAAGGTCCAGTTCCTCCTGCGGCCAGGGCTTTAAAAGATAATCACTGAATTCCCCCAATACTTCCTGTATATCTGTATTCAAAAGGGTCGTGCTTTCCAACAATGGATATAAAACATTTTTTAGCATCCGCTTGTTTTCATTTGCAAGAGTCCCTATTTCTTTTGACTTAAGCTTAAGATCCCTGCTGTACCCCTCTCCGGTGCCCACTCCCGAAGGATGCGCAACCGAAAGCTGGCGTATCCGCCTGATACGCTGCAAATAAGCATTCAGTTCAGTTTTAAGCAGATCTGCTGTCATCATAGATTCTCACCGTATAGAATGCTCTGTTCCGTAAAATCCCTTATATTCTGATATGCCCTTGAATAGCTGTCACGCCGTCCCTGCTGCATGAGATACTCTATATCCTCCCTTACATCTTCCCCCTCAAAAAGTTCAGCCAGGTATGGCGCGTATCTTGTACCGGCGCCGGCTTTAAGTTCCTCGCAAAACTCTTCAAACGTCTTTCCTTTGCTGTATGAACGGCCCACTCTGTCCGTCGCCGCATCCAGGCTGTCGGCACATGCCACAATGTCGATAACAGCCTTCTCAGGGAGAGATGATATATCAGCCTTAGGATAACCATTGCTCCCGTCATACCACATATGATGATACCTTGCTACATTTGCATATTTTGCGGTAGAAGCATGTTTTTCAAGCATGCTGGCTCCAAGCTCCGAATGCTCTTTTAAAAGTTCATGTTCCTCTTCAAGAAGATTTCTGCCATATACAGTTATGATATCAGCTAACATCATCTTGCCAAAGTCATGGCAGAGCCCGGCATTATAGACGAATGACAGTATTTGCTGAGGATTTTCACTGTCTCCAAAACTGTCAAAAATATTAGTGCCTTTTCTTAAAAGGTGTCCCGCGATACATCTGGCAATCTGTCCCACCATAATGCTGTGCACATATGTGGGCGTATGTACTGCTGCAAGATATCCCAGTCCCATGCTTTCAAAGTCCCTGCCGCCGGGAATCTCCAGAAATTCATACATCTGCTTTGCAAGACAGTCTAACAGATCGCTATTTAAAATACTTCCGCTTGACTGATGTGCAAAATCCAGCGTATTAAGATAAAAGCGTTCGATATAATATTTATCCCTTTCGGAGAGTCGCTCATTTTTTAAAGAAAGAATATAATCTGTGGGAACCCAAAGAAATAAAGCCAGGTCGTCCCAGTCTTTTTCGGATCTTACATTACGCAGCTCATACAGATTCAGCAGCTCGTTCCTGTATTCCCTGCCGGTCAGTTCACCGCTTAGATACTGTGACCGCAGTACCAGAAAATGCAGCATATTTTCATCTATCTTTGTTGAAAACCACTTCCGGTCAGCATGCCACATCTCATCCAGGTCCTTCATCCACCTGCACATTATCTTGAGTTCATCCGGATCAAATCCTGCTTCATTATTGTGATCAAGGATCAGTGCAAGATAATAATATATACGTTCAATATGAAGCTTCCAGTCATATCCCGGCATTTCCCTCAGGTAGTAGGGATCCTCTGCCAGCTCAAGGGACTTCTTCAGTGCATCCAACACCCATTCCCTTTCCTCTCTGGTTAGTTTCCTGCCCTCATAAAGCACCGTCATATACCTGGAATTAACTATCACTATATGCCGGCTGTCATTATCTCTCAGTGTATCAAAATTCTCCGGGGCCAGGTATTCCAGCAGCTTTCTGCCCGCCTTTAATCCCCTCTGCCTGTAATACTCGGAAATATCAGGCCTGCTATATATTTTCTTAGTGATAAATACCAGAAAATAGCAGGAGGTAACCTCCCTGTCCAGCTGCACTACCATCTCATCAGCAGAAGCCCCCTTCTTTTCCAATTGCTCCAGTATAAGCCCCGAAAGCTTTGCATGCATGAAGGGATCAAGATGGTCTATCTTTAGTGAATCCTGCAGCGAATCTTCTAACTCTCCGAAAGATTCAATTATTTCATCATCAAGTACGGTATCAGGTGAAAGATATGGATAAAAGCACTTTGAAAGTATTTCGCGGTTTTCAGCCGCAAGCCTGCCTATGAGAAGATAGTTATCCTGCAAAACCACGCCGTAATCATCTGCCGCAGCTATATCTTTAAGCTTTGCAGATGTAAGCATTCGGATCTTTTCAGTATTTTTGACATAATTTTCCAATTCTTCTCTCATATCAAATAGTTTACAAAATATTGGAAGATTTTTCAATTTTTATTGTTGAAATGTTCCAAGGCATATGCGAGTCATATTTCCTTTTTCCGCAGAATATTTGCAGAATTATCTGTTAAAAATATCTGTTATAAATATCTTTTATAAATATCTTTTACAAATATCTTTTATAAGAAAAAACACCCTCCGCGTATCGCAGAGGGTGTTAAGAAAACTAAAAGTGATACCCCGACGTCAGGTAAGACTGCACGGTACAGGAAGCTTCACTTACTTAATTGTTGTGTACATGAAGTACTTGTATCCGAGAGGGTTCGAGAAGAATCCGTCTACCTTGTCGGAAAGCAGGTACATATCAGTGTAGAAATACAGCGGGCAGATGCAGCCTGTGCTCATGATCATGTCCTCTGCCTCGTGCATCATCTTGTAACGGTTATCATTATCAGTGCAGGACTTAATGGATGAAATGAGTACATCATAAGTCTCAGCCCATGTGCCGTTTTCAACCTTGGTATCAAATCCGTAAGGTGTAAGGTCGATGCTGTAAACTGCATCATCAGCATGAGCGCCGCGGCCGAACTGTACATCATTGTTACCGGAATCAGTTGTCCACATATCTAAGAAGCAGATAGGATCGTTGTAGTCAGCAAGCCATCCGTTACGTGCGATAGAATATGCACCATCCTTACGGGTATTAAGGAATGTAGCCCACTCCTGGTTCTCAAGGTTCATTGTGATGCCAATGCCTGCCATAGCATTCTGCAGGTACTCACCTATAGCCTTGTGGCCTTCGCTTGTATTGTATATATATGTAAGTACAGGGAAATCAGTAAACTTTCCAGATGCCTCATCATATGTATAGTACTTCTTTAAGATCTCTACAGCTTCGTTGAAATTATCAGTATAAGCATCAGCAGATACATTGTAATATCCATCGAAATCACTGCTTACGCCTACATTCTTGTAGAACTGGCTGCCGTCAGCATCCGTAAGTCCCATTGATACAAAGGAGGAAGCAGGAAGCTCACCCCCCTGTGCCACATCATTTACGATATAGTTACGGTCAAATAGAAGTCCTACTGCCCTGCGGATCTCAGCCTTTGCATTCTCATCATCAGCATAAGGACTTCCAGCAGGAAGGATATCCTCATTTACATTCCAGCATACATAGTATGTACCAAGCTGGCCTGCAATAACAAACTGATCATTGAATTCTGACTTCACGCTGGCTATCTCATTTGTGGGGATATCATCAATAAGCTGCCAATCACCGTTTTTGAAGTTTGTCAGCATATTGTTCTGATCATCCGAAAGATAGAAATTAATGGTATTCATTGTTATCTGGTCAGCATCGACAAAGGAATCATTCTTTTCAAGAGTGATCAGACTGTTGTGCTCCCATGATGCCATCTTGTAAGGTCCGTTGCATACATATGTGGAAGGATCTGTTGCCCACGCCTCGTTGGAAACCACATCCTCACGGACAGGGAAATACGTAGGGAAAGCAAGAAGCTCATTCCAGTATGATACAGGATTATAGAGTGTAACTACGATAGTCTTGTCATCCGGTGCCTGTACATTAAGCTTTGCATCAGGATTGGCAGGTGTGCCGTCCTCATTTACATCAGCAACTTCGTTATATCCGTCAACTACCTCAAACATGTATCCGTAGTCGGCAGCAAGCTCTGCGGACGCCGCACGGTTCCATGCGTATACGAAATCAGAAGCCTTAAGATCCTGTCCGTCCGACCACTTGAGGCCGTCACGAAGTGTGTATGTGTAGGTTATGGTACCGTCTGCATTCTCCACACCTTCAGGAAGCTCTACGGCCGCATCGGGAACGATCTCAAGAACGCCGCTATCATTCATTTCCCACTTGGAAAGACCGGAATACAGATGTACAAGAAGTGTTGCGCCATCAACTGCAGAATTAAGTGCAGGATCGATAGTATCAGGTTCTGAGCCGATACATACGTTGATCGAGCTGCCTGCTGATGAACTGCCGCCCGGTGTTGACTCACAGGCAGTAAGGGCAGTCACAGCCATGACGCCGGTCAGAGCCATTGCCAAAAATCTTTTTTTCATAATTTTCCTCCTTCTGCCGCTTCAGGCGGCTTTAAACTGTATATTATCCGCATAAAGAAACATTCAATGCGGTAATAACCATAATATGCTATGCTGCTTATCCGATCTTACCTTCTTCAACCAGATGGCAGGCCACAAAATGTCCACCGCCCATATCCTTAAGTTCAGGCATCGATTCAGCGCACTTATCACACGCATGCGGACACCTGGTCCTGAAAGGACATCCTGAAGGCGCATTGAGAGGACTGGGGATATCACCGGAAAGCACTATCCTTTTATTCTCTCTGGCAATCTTAGGATCCGGAACCGGAACCGCTGAGATGAGTGACCTTGAATAAGGATGAAGCGGATGATCATAAATCTCTTCCGCATCCGCAAGCTCCACCATCCTGCCCAAATACATTACCGCTATCCTGTCGCTTATATGACGCACCACCAGCAGGTCATGTGCTATGAAAAGATAAGTAAGCCCCAGCTTTTCCTGAAGCTCATCAAACATATTAATGACCTGGGCCTGTATCGAAACATCCAGTGCTGAGACAGGCTCATCGCAGACTATAAATCCCGGCTTTAACGCAAGTGACCTCGCTATGCCGATACGCTGTCTCTGTCCTCCCGAAAACTCGTGGGCATATCGGGATGCATGTTCGCTGTTAAGACCCACATACTCCATAAGTTCCAGTATGCGATCACGCCTTTCTTTACTTGAGGCATACATCTTGTGTATATCCAAAGGCTCAGCGATTATATCCGCCACTGTCATACGGGGATTCAGTGAAGAATACGGATCCTGAAAAACCATTGTTGCCTTCTTTCGGAAGTCCTCCAGGCTCTTTTTATCGCCTATCTTAACACCGTCATACCATATTTCTCCATCCGTAGGCTTGTACAGGTGCAGTATAGTACGACCCACAGTAGTCTTTCCGCATCCCGACTCTCCTACAAGTCCCAGGGTTTCACCCTTTTTTATGGTAAAAGAAACATCATCCACAGCCTTAAGAGGCCTGGACTTGAAAAAACCTTCGCTAATATCAAAATACTGCTTAAGATGCTTTACCTCAACGAGAGGCATATCCTGCTTTTTATCTTCTGACATTATGCCTCACCGCCTTCCATATCTTTTTTTACATTCATCCAGCAAGCTGCTGCATGCATATCATTTATCTGCATGCGTTCACATTTTTCCTTAAGGCATATCCTCATGGCAGCGTCGCAGCGGGGCGCAAAGGCACATCCCTTTGGCATATTAAGAAGATCAATAGGTGTACCTGTTATGGGTTTAAGCCTTTCCTTACCGCCCTCAACCGTAGGTATGGACCTTAAGAGACCCTTGGTATATTCGTGGCATGGATTGTAAAAGATCTCATCAGCGCTTCCCTGCTCACATATGGCACCAGCATACATAACTATCACTTCATCGCACATCTGGGCCACTACACCAAGGTCATGGGTGATCATGATTATTGCCATCCCCAGCTCTTTTTGAAGAGACTTCATAAGCTCCAAAATCTGTGCCTGTATCGTCACATCAAGAGCTGTAGTAGGCTCATCTGCAATCAATATATCAGGCTCACAGGCAAGCGCCATCGCTATCATGACGCGCTGCCTCATACCGCCGGAAAACTCATAGGGATACTGATTCATTCTTTTCTCAGGCTCATTAACATTGACCAGGCGAAGCATCTCTATTGCTCGTTCCCTTGCCTGGTCCTTATTCCTGTCTGTATGCAGAAGGATCGCTTCCATCAGCTGATGTCCAATGGTATACGTAGGATTCAGGCTGGTCATGGGATCCTGGAAGATTATGGATATCTTATTGCCGCGGATAGTCTTCATGACCTTTTCCCCGGAATCAACCAGCTCCTGCCCCCGGAATTTAATGGAACCCGAAACGATCTTTCCGGATCCTGCCAGTATCTGCATTATGGAATAAGCAGTAACGGACTTTCCCGATCCTGACTCGCCTACGATTCCCAGCACCTTTCCTTCATCAAGGAAAAAGGACACGCCATTGACTGCCTTTACCTCGCCGGCATCCGTAAAGAAGGAGGTATGCAGATCTCTTACTTCAAGCATGCTCATCTGTTTTTACCCTCCTTAAGTATTAAGCTTAGGATCAAACGCATCGCGCAGTCCGTCACCGAAAAGATTAAGCGACAGCACGATCAGAGAGATCACGATAGCAGGTATTACCATTCTGTAGGGATATGAACTGATGCCGTTAAGCGCATCAGATGCAAGCGAACCCAGGGACGGCATAGGTGCATTTACACCTAAGCCTATGAATGAAAGATAACTCTCCGTAAATATCGCACTGGGGATCTGCAACGCCACAGAGATAAATATAACACTCATACAGTTAGGAAGCAGATGACGGCTTATTATCCAGCTGCCCTTTGCTCCCGCCGCCTTTGCCGCAAGTACATATTCCTGTTCGCGCAAGGATAGCATCTGTCCTCTTATAAGTCTTGCCATTGAAACCCAGTACAGTATTCCGAATACTATAAAAAGGCTTATGATATTGGAGCCGATGGCCTCAAGTATCGTTCCTTCAATGGCAGAGCCCAGCACGAGTTTCAGCACTGATGCAAGCAGTATGACCATCAGCATATCCGGAAGCGAATATATGATATCCACCACACGCATTATGAAAAGATCCACCTTGCCTCCGCAGTAACCGGAGACTGCACCCACCGTCAATCCTATGACAAGCACTATCAGGCTTGCAAAAAAGCCTACGGCAAGAGATATCCTTGTCCCATATACTATACGGATAAAATAATCACGTCCGGCAGAGTCGGTTCCGAACACGTGCGGAAATACACCCTCCCCTGCGGCTATCATCGCCTGTTCGGAATTACTGTACTGAAAAGGTTTCAGATTGTTATACGAAGAATCCATAGGCTGTCCGGGAACATTTCCCAGCATGCTGTCGTAGGAATATGGCCAGACCATAGGCAGAAAAATTGCCGCCAGTGTAATAAGTACTATGACAATAAAGCTTACAAATGCAACTTTATTCTTAACAAGCCGTTTTACGCCATCCTTAAAGAAAGTGGTAGACGGACGCATCTGGACGATATATGCCTTCTCCTCGTCGGTTGCCGGGATCAGGTCGTCCACATTAATGTGCATGGTTAATTTTTTTCTGCTGTTTTCTTCCATTATTCTTTATCTTTACTCCAGAGTTATCCTGGGATCCACGATCTTGTACATGATATCGCTAACCAGGTTCATTATTACTATAAGTGTAGCAAGTATTATGGTCGTCCCCATTATCATGGGATAGTCACGGCCCGTGATGCTGGAAATGAATGCACGGCCGATGCCGGGTACCGCGAATATCTGCTCAACAACAAGGGAACCTGTTACGATATATGCAAGCATTGGTCCGAAATATGTGATGACAGGCAGAAGAGAATTCTTAAGTGCATGTCCAAAGATGATCTTGAGATAAGGAACGCCTTTTGCCTTGGCCGTACGGATATAGTCCTGTCCAAGCACATCAAGCATTGACGATCTGGTAAGCCTCGTTATATAAGCCATGGGAGAAAGAGAAAGCGTGATTATCGGAAGGATCAGTCCGCCTGATGCGGCACCGTTTGCGGGAAACACATGAAGCTTTACCGCAAAAAGTATAAGCAATAACGATCCCATGATAAAGCTGGGCATGGAGACAAAGGCAGTAGTAAGTACCATGACGATCCTGTCCATTATGGTATTTCTTCTAAGCGCCGCAACTGCCCCCAGAACGATTCCCGACACCAGTGCGATCACAGCCGCAATAAGCCCTATGAATGCGGATGTTCTCATTCCGTCAAATATGACATCGGTAACGGTACGTCCCCGCTGTTTCAGTGAAGGTCCGAAATCAAACCGCGTCACTATATCTTTCAGGTATGTGACATATTGGATAAAGAGAGGTTTATCCAGCCCGTATTTAGCCTCTAATGCCTTCTGAGCCGCCTCCGATATCGCTTTTTCACCTAAAAAAGGACCGCCAGGTACGGCATGCATAACAAAAAAAGTCACCGTGATAACTACCCACACGGTTATGACTGCCAGTATTATTCTTTTTACAATATATGCTACGGTTTTACTGTTCATTATTCCGTAATCCTTTTATTTATACTTTTATGTATACCTTTATTTTATACCTTGTATCTTTTTTTTTATTCTTTTTCTTTTAATTATTAATTTTTCTATTTTGTTATCACGGTGTTGGAAGTTTTAATACCCTTCTTATACTTCTGTTTTATCACTTTATTCCCTGTAGATCACTTTCTTCATTGCTTCCATATGCTTCTTTACCTGTGAAAGATATTCTTCCTTTGAGAAACTTCCGGAATGATATCCGTTCATCAGCAATGCATCCATGGTATAGTCCAGCATATCGGTAAGCAGGTAATAATCATCATATCTGCGCAGCGCCCTGTAATCAGCCTTAAGCAAAAGCTCCTGCATCATATCGTTATAACGTTCCCTGACATCTGCTATATCATCCTCGACATCAGGATCCTCTTCCCTCAATACCTCACATATGAACAGCGGCATATATGGATATTTATCGATCATCCGCATCTTGCAGACCTCGAACTTGATCCTTACATCAAAGTAGTCCTCGCCATCCTCTATGCTGCACATTGAAAGCTCAAGCATCGCATATTTAAGAGCATATGCCGCCACAAATGAATAAAGTCCTGCCTTGGTATCGAAATAATGGAACCACAGTCCCTTGCTCACACCGGATGCTTTTACCATATCATCCGTACTTGCATGTCTGTAGCCGCACAGTGCAAATATCTGCATTGCGCCGTTGATCATGGTATCCTGCTTTTCCTTTTTCAGTGTGTAGAACTTATCGTTCATACCTTCCCCCGCTTCAGCCTGGCAAAATACACCCAATTTCCTGTAAATTCTGATATATATTAACATAACTCAGAAAACAATTAAAGTATATCGGGATAAAAAACCTTTTATTTTTTCATTTTTTATATTAGAATATATAAGTGTTATTTGTGAATAATTTTAATCTAATATAATCCTATAAATGAAAGGAGTTTTGACCATGTCAAAAAAGACCAAAAAAGTATTATTATTTTTCGTTATCGCAGGACTTGTTGCCGGTATCGCCGCAGCCGTCATCTATTTCCTTAACAAGAAGTCAAAAGACAGCGCACTTGATGATCTTGATGATTTCGATGATCTGGATGATTTTGATGATGTTGTTTCCCGTGACTATGTAAACCTCGACTCCACGTCTGAGGAAAGCGAAGACGAGGAAAATAATGATGATACCGCTGAAGCAGAGGCTGACGATGATGTAGATTCTGCTGAAGGCGCAACACAGGAAGAGTTCTTCAACGACTGATGGCATAACACATTTTCTGATATCAGGAAATATTGTCAGTAATATTTTTAGTAATACTAAAAAAACGATCATTCGATCGTTTTTTTTCTTATCAGCCTTCGCTCTGAATCTTCTCCTTGAGTATGGCTATCACTTCCGAAGCATTTCCCTTTTGGAACTTTGTAGCCTGGCCGGAGTTGACCACGTCCTGAAGAATCCTGTATGAATCTGCTTCAGCGGTCCCCGCTTCAAATCCCAGAATGCCTATCAGATAATCAAGTGTCGCAGTATTCAATCCCTTATCGCTTCCGGGACCTGCCGCAAATGGCGGAACCTCTTCGGATCTTGCCTTTGCAAACCCTTCTCTGGCATTCTTCAGGTACTCCCTCTCCTGGGTACGGTATAGAGTCAAATCCTTCAGCTTATCGCTTTCCGGGATATTCTTCTTTTCCAGGTCATCCTGCATATTACGTAAAAGCCATGCAGTCTTCATACAGATATAGGCTTTTTCACTGTTCTTGCCATGTCGTACAACAGCATTGAGCAAAGCCATCTTATACCTGGTAAGCGCCTGTTCATATGTGATCACGCTGCCGGAAAGATTTGGATTCGTAAATTTGGTGGAAATATTCTTCCTTATGAGATCCCTGTATGTCTTCGGGAGTGATCCGTAAAACCTTGGAAGAACGGCATATCCGCAGCTTGAACAGAGTATGACATCATATTTTGCCACATCAATATGCTCATATATAGGCCTTAAATCCCTGTCCTGCGTCAGAAGCTTTGCCTTTCCTGCTCTGACTATGCGCTGTTTGAATTTATTTCCGCATACAGGGCACTCGAAAGTCTTGTCATAAAGGAAATCCTCTTCCTTAATAACGACAGTTTCTTTCTTAGTCTCTTCTTTTTTATTGTCATCCTCTTTCTTGTCCTCAAAGAGGGAAACCCCCTCAAGATTTCCGAGTCCAAGATCTCCTAATCCGTCAAGTAAGCCCATATTTCCTCTTTTCTGCCGTATTAGCGGCTAAGCGGCAATTCCTTAAATTGCAGACTTTCAACTGTATATTACCGATGCAGAAGCACCTCCCGATGTTTGTCGTCGATTATGAAACAGGCAGCTTAAATGAGCTCTTAAGTCCTACTATCCTGTTAAATACCGGTGCACCTTCCTTTGAATCCCTGAAATCCACTGTGAAGAATCCATTGCGCACAAACTGGAACGATTCAAAAGCCTTAGCCTCTTTAAGCGACGGTTCAAGATAACAGTCCTTAAGTACCGTAAGTGAATTCTCGTTTATGTTCATCTTTCCGGTCTCTTCATCATAGACTTCCTTGCCCTCTTCAATAAGGCTCTCATAAAGCCTTACCGTAGCATTAAAGGCTGTAGATGCATTCACCCAGTGAATGGTGCCCTTGACTTTGCGCTCCACTTCGCGTCCGTCCTGTTTTGTCTCGGGATCGTATGTACAATGAACCGCAGTGATATTACCATTCTCATCCTTGTCACAGCCGGTGCACTTTACAAAGTATGCATTCATGAGACGGACTTCATTTCCGGGAAAAAGCCTGTAGTATTTCTTGGGAGGTTCTTCCATGAAATCATTTCTTTCAATGTACAGTTCACGTCCGAAAGGAAGCTCCCTGGTGCCTAACGACTCATTCTCAGGATTATTGACTGCAGTAAGCATCTCAGTCTGACCCTCGGGATAATTATCGATTATGAGCTTAACAGGATCAAGTATTGCCATCACCCTTGGTCTGGAAAGCTTTAAATCTTCCCTTACACAGTATTCAAGCATCGCCATATCTGAAGAGGAGTTTGCCTTGCTCACACCTGAAAGCTCCACAAACCGCCTGATAGACTCGGGAGTATAGCCTCTGCGCCTGAGCGCCGCAACAGATACAAGTCTCGGATCATCCCATCCATCCACTACGCCATCCTCAACCAGCTTCTTTATGTAACGCTTTCCTGTGACTACTCCGGTCAGATACATCTTGGCAAATTCTATCTGCCTGGGAGGATGGGGATACTCAAGCTCCTGAACCACCCAGTTATACAAAGGCCTGTGATCCTCGAATTCAAGGGTACATATTGAATGGGTGATCCCTTCTATCGCATCCTCTATGGGATGTGCGAAATCATACATGGGATAGATGCACCATTTATCACCGGTATTGTGATGTGTCATATGTGCCACCCTGTATATAACGGGATCACGCATATTGATGTTCGGGCTGGACATATCGATCCTTGCTCTGAGCACAAGGCTTCCGTCCGCATGTTTTCCATCCTTCATCTCTTCAAAGAGACGGAGATTATCCTCTACGCTTCTGTCCCTGTTCGGATCGTTTTTGCCGGCTTCCGTGAGCGTTCCCCTGTACTCCTTTATTTCATCTGCAGAAAGCTCTGAAACATAAGCCTTGCCCTTTTTTATAAGCTTTACAGCAGCCTCATACATCTGATCAAAATAGTCGGAAGCAAAGAAAAGCCTGTCCTCCCAGTCAGCACCCAGCCACTTGATATCTTCCTTTATGGCTTCTACGAATTCCGGCTTTTCCTTGGTGGGGTTCGTATCATCGAAACGCATGTTGAACTTACCGCCGTATTCCTTAGCCAGGCCGTAATTTAAGATTATGGACTTTGCATGTCCGATATGAAGGTAGCCGTTGGGTTCAGGCGGAAACCTGGTATGTACGGTATCATAAACGCCCTCTGCCAGATCCTTATCTATCTCCACTTCAATAAAATTCCGGGATTTTTTTTCTGATTTTTCTTCTGATTCAGCCCGTGATTTAGCTTCTTCGCTGTTAATGATCTCTTCTGCCATGATTTCTGTGTCCTCTGATGAATTAAATTATTACTGATACGGTATGTTACGGTCTGCTTTTTGCTTTCATCACCGCAATCTGCCTGAATATATTATCATAAAGGGAGTCTTTTTTCCACTATGTGTAAGCTGTTGGATAAAAAATAATACAAAAAACAGCTGTTTTCTGTTATGCTATCCCTTGTGTGTCTGACATCAGGTATGGAATTCCTTATTGTGAATATGATCAATACTGTATAGCCAGATGAACACATTTGCGCTAAACATCTATGCAGCGCCGCATAAAACACGGCAGAAAGGAAGAAAAATGAAAAAAAGCAAGATTGCCGCAATCATAATTGCTGCGATAGCCTGCTTACTGGTGGCTATAACCTGTCTTTCAGGCATTTATACCATTTCAGAATCACAGCAGGGCGTCGTATGCACGTTCGGACAGCCCACTGGAATAGCTACACCGGGGCTTCATTTTCGAATCCCCTTTGTACAGGAAGTGATCAAGGTAGACACTACGATCAAGGGTTTTGATGTAGGCTATACTACACAGGATGTCTACAATGATGACGGTGAATCAACTCCGGAATATACTTCTACCGTCGATTCCATGATGATCACGTCGGATTATAATTTTATAACCGTTGATTTCTATGTGGAATACCGTGTTACAGATCCCACAAAAGCAATATTTGCCTCGGAGGATCCTGAACTGATACTCAAAAATATCGTCCAGAACAGTGTGCGTACCACCATTGGTTCCTATACCGTCGATTCCGTGCTTACTACCGGAAAGAATGAGATACAGTCAAATATTTTTACCATGATAACCGAAAAGCTCGACACTTATGACCTGGGAATACAGCTGGTATCAATAAGTATGCAGGATGCCGAACCTCCCACAGTAGAGATTTCCGAAGCTTTCAAGGCCGTTGAAACCGCAAAGCAGGGAAAAGAAACAGCCGTTAATAACGCAAACAAATACCGCAACGAACAGATCCCTGCAGCAAACGCAGAAGCTGACAGGATCATCCAGGAAGCCGAAGCAACAAAGCAGGAACGCATAAACGAAGCTAACGGACAGGTTGCAAGATTCCTTGCCGAATATGATGAATATGTAAAATTCCCCGAGATGACCAAGCAGCGTATGTTCTATGAAGCAATGGAGTCCGTACTGCCCGGCATGAAGATTGTCATAGAATCTTCTGACGGAGATGTGCAGACTATACTGCCGCTGGACAGTTTCTCTGATCCAGACAGCAATGCCAGCAACAGCGGAACCATAAATAACAGCAGCAGTGATACTGACAGCAGTCTGCCGCAGACGATCGACGAGCTTATGGAAACGGAGGACTAAAGATAATGGATAACGGAAAAAAATCGGATAAAGTTGAAAAAGTAAAAGATGCAAACGCAGCAGCGGCAGGCATCATCAGAAAAATTGTGATCGCAATTGTATGCATAGTATTGTTGGTAGTACTCAAGTCATCCATAGTAGTGACTTTCCCCGATGAGTACCAGCTTATCAGAAGATTCGGAGAGGTCGTAAAGGTCACCACCGAGCCGGGATTAAGCTTCAAGGTGCCGATCATAGACAGTGCTACTCCCCTGCCCAACGAAATGCTGATATACGACCTGCCGGAATCGGATGTCATCACATCCGACAAAAAGACAATGATCGTGGATTCATATGTGCTTTGGCATATAACGGACCCATTGCTCTTTGTGCAGTCCCTTAACGGCTCCACCAGAAATGCTGAAGCCAGGATAAATACCACGGTCTACAATGCTACAAAAGTGGTCATTTCATCCATGACGCAGAACGAAGTAATACAGTCCCGTGACGGCAAGCTTGATATCACCCTGGCTGAACCCAGCGACGAAGAAAGCGTATCTTCAAATGACATAGAAGTGGATACTCCCGAGACAGTAGAGATCAAATCCCTTACAGAACTCATCATGGCACAGATCGGTTCCAAGGAAACACAGTACGGCATCGTAATAGATACTGTAGATGTAAAGAAGCTTGACCTTCCCGAATCCAACAAAGAAGCCGTATATACCAGAATGATATCCGAAAGGGAAAATATCGCTGCACAGTATACTGCCGAAGGCCAGGAAGAAGCCCAGATGATAATCAACACCACAGACAGGGAGACTTCCATACTTAAGTCAACTGCATCAGCCCAGGCAGAAATACTCATTGCTGAGGGCGAAGCCGAATACATGAACATCCTTTCAGATGCATATTCGGATCCTGAAAAAGCTGAGTTCTACGCTTTTGTAAGATCACTGGATGCATTAAAGGCTTCCATGAAAGGAAGCAAAGACAAGACCGTGATCCTGAGCGCTGACTCACCCATTGCAAGGATATTCTACGGGCAGTGATACCCTGGATTGATAAATTAATTGTTCAAAAGCCCCGCCGTGAAGGCGGGACTTTTCTTTTTGATTATTCTATTTATGCCATCAACTCAGCTTTTTGCACTCCGGCTCTCCAGATATATGAGCAGCACATTTACATCCGCCGGGCTGACGCCGCTTATGCGGGATGCCTGACCCAGATTCTCCGGCTTGAATTCCTTAAGTTTCTGCCTTGCTTCAAGCCGCAGGCTTGTGACCGCATCATAATCGATATCAGCCGGAATACGCCTGGTCTCCATCTTCTTGAAGTGCTCCACCTGCTGTTTCTGGCGCTTTATATACCCCTCGTATTTTACCTCGATATTGATCTGGTCGGTCACTTCATTAAAGAATTTATCCCTGCATTCTGAAGAAATAATGTCATAATGAGCTCTGCTTTCATAATCCCCGTCTCCTATGCTGTCGGCTTCTTCTGTTTCAGGAAATATATCAGCTTCAAATCTCCTGTATATTTCCTCACGTTCATTATCAAGTGCTGAAATCTTCTCATAATCAAGCTCCGGCCTGCATATAAGCTCTGCAAGCGATGTATTCTTTTTTACATCGGCCGAGCCTAAGGAGTTCAGCACATCACAGATATTCCTTGACGCCCCCACATAAGTATCAAACATGCGCTGCTTTTCAGCTTCTATTATCATCCGTTTTTTTTCAGTATACTCATACTGTTCCCTGCTTATGAGACCGGATTCAAAACCGTATTTCCTGAGCCTTAAGTCAGCATTGTCCTGCCTGAGCAGCAGTCTGTACTCGGCCCTGGACGTCATCATACGGTATGGTTCCCTGTTTTCTTTTGTAACCAGGTCATCTATAAGGACTCCGATATAGGCTTCGGAACGGTCCAGAATAAGAGGCTCCTTTTCTTCTATCATACGCACCGCATTTATACCTGCTATAAGCCCCTGGGCAGCAGCTTCTTCATAACCGCTGCTTCCGTTGAACTGCCCTGCACAGAAGATTCCCTTTATTGATTTAAGCTCCAGCGAGAGCTTAAGCTGCCCGGAAGCCAGGCAGTCATATTCAATGGCATAAGCGTTACGTACCATTCTGCAGTGCTCAAGACCGGGAACGGTCCTGTACATTTCCAGCTGCACATCTTCCGGCAGGGACGAGCTCATACCTCCTATATACATTTCATTAGTATGAAGCCCTTCAGGCTCTATGAAAACCTGATGTCTCTCCTTATCCGCAAATTTAACTACCTTATCCTCTATGGACGGACAGTACCTTGGGCCTGTTCCCTCTATGATACCGGCATATATAGGAGAACGGTCTAGATTTGCCCGGATTATCTTATGGGTTTCTTCGTTGGTATATGTGAGATAACAGTCTGCCTGTTTAATCTGTACTGATTCAGGATCCGTAGAAAATGAGAACGGCACAACGCGTTCATCCCCGTGCTGCGGCTCCATCTTGCTGTAATCCAGACTCCTTCCGTCCATTCTGGCCGGAGTTCCGGTCTTAAATCTCCTGAGTATGACTCCATGCTCTGTCAGTGAAGCGGAAAGCGAGTTTGCAGGCTGCAGGCCGTTTGGTCCCGTATGCACGATGGACTCTCCGGTAAGACATCTTGCCTTCAGGTACGTCCCGCTGCATATGATAAGCGCCCTGCACTCATAAAATGCACCTGTCGCTGTCCTTATCCCCTTGATAACAGCTGTGCCTTCCCGGTCCTCAGTTTCAATTGCACAGACTTCAGCCTGTTTTATCACCAGGTTATCCTGTTCCTCAAGCACATGGCGCATAGCCCGTGTATATTCCTGTTTGTCTGCCTGTGCCCTGAGGGAATGAACAGCCGGTCCTTTTGACGCATTTAACATTTTGGACTGGATGAAAGTCTTATCTATATTTCTTCCCATCTCACCCCCGAGTGCATCCAGCTCCCGGACAAGATGCCCTTTTGACGAGCCGCCCACATTTGGATTGCAGGGCATCAGCGCTATGGAATCCACGCTCACTGTGAAGATCACCGTAGACAATCCGTTCCTGCTGCATGCCAGTGCCGCCTCGCAGCCTGCATGTCCTGCACCTATGACGCATACGTCTGCTTTTTCATGTATTTTATTCTTTAATACCGCATTATCCATTGCCTTTATTCCGATTCCTTTTATTAACCTGCTTATTGATCTGGACTTCCTGTTTCCCCTTTTTTTATCATCGTAATGTACTAAGTTTTATTCTACTTTATACATTATACGCAGCCTTTTGGCTTCATTAGACTTAAAACCGAATTTCTCATAAAACGGCACTTTATCCGGTAGAGCCGACAGTTCAACAGCGATCTTCGTTCCCTCCACGCCGTATGCATGTACGAACTTAAGTATCTCATCGATCAGAAGGCTTCCAATTTTCTGCCCCTGGTATTCCGGCCTTACTATCACATCCTTGATATAATAGCACATTCCCATGTCACCTATCACTCTGGCCATAGCAACCACTTTATCCCCGTCATATACAGATACTCTGAAAAGAGAGTGTTCCAAAGCAAGACTTGTCTGTGCAAGTGACGGAGCCGATGTCCAGACCGAATTCCACAGTATCAGGAATTCTTCTGCCGTTAGTATGTTATATCTTACCGAAAGGCCTGTTTCAGTCTCATATCCGTAATTCTCTGCTTCAGAGCCTGTATCTTCCGCAGCTGACATCTCTGCTATAGTACCTAAACCTTCTGATGCAGGCATTGCAGCCACCCCCGCTGCTTCCGCCGTTATTTCTTTCCCGGGAAGCTCTACGGATTCCTGCATCAAAGCCTTCAGCTGCCCTGCTTCGTATCCGGACGTTTCTAAACCGTCGTCCGGAACATCACCTTCGTCGTGAACGGACTCTTTATGATCCGCCACATCCGCCTCTTCCTCCATACCAGCCAGTACTGCACCGACTCCCTCTGCAAGCAGCTCCATGCATTCTTTTTCCTGGGGAATATCTTTCTTTATATCAGCATGGTTAGTCAGATGCAGGATATAGCCGCACAGTGCCATCACTACGCAGCATATGCTCATTATCACATAGCACCTCACATACCAGTCCGTATGACGCTGAACCAGATATTCCATATATATTGCTCCGCCAAAACCGGCAATGAAGAAACCCCATATTATGGGATGATAGAATCTGAAACCGTTTCCCTTTACGGAACGAATACTGTAAAAGATAACCACAGCCAGAAAGCACAGTGCGGAGCCTACCTGGATGATGCTGACAAATCCGTTGCTCCTGAAATAAGAAGAATCATAGCGCATGCTGTCACAGACTACTTCAAGAGCCGACAGCAATAGCATGAACAGTATAAAAGTGGCTCCCTTGTAGCTGCCGACAAGCTGATAGTCAGGATTGTGCCTGATATAAAAAACTGAGGTCAGTAAAAATATAATAAAAAGTCCTGCAAAAAGAACAAAGTACACCGCCAGCCTGTATGTACCGCTGTTTACATCCTCAGCAACAAAAAACGGCAGATATGTCTGACCGGAAAGAGGGAATACCATCTTGCTCCGGGCGGCGGTTCCGAACCTGTCTGAAAGATATATTATGCCCATCCCCAGCGCTAATCCCGGAGAAAATGCATCCAGCAGCCTTCTCGTTCCACCTGAGCCTATAAGCCTGCCACACAAGACTGCCGTAAGCAGCGCTGCCAGAAGAATACCCGGCATATCATATGAACCATAGGAAAAATCACCTGCCCATAAAGAATAGAACGCATCTTCCGCACTCTTATACAGTTCAGAATGACTGTACCAGTGGATAGCTCTTCCGAAAAGCACTGAGAAAAATACCATGTACGGAAGACAGACAAACATCACATATCTTTTTCCACCATGTGAAACATGCAGCGAATAAGAAACAGAAAGCCACACAAACACTGCACATATAACTATCAGTGTGCTCCATCTTATCTGTGTATTTCCTATGAAGATTGCGACATTTTCCATATCTGCTTTAGCTGAAATCTATTCTGCTTCTTCTGTCTCCGGCATGGCTGTTGAAAAATATATTATATCGCTGACCATTCTCTCACTGGACCAGTCAACAGGATTTACGGGATACCCGTTCATCACGAGCTCAGCAGTCTGTCCGCCGTCCAAGGCATAAGCTTTCTGACATCCGAAATCATACATATACTGGGCTATGCTTTCTATCCTGCCGCCATCCGGCGTTGCTTTTGTATGGTTGATATTCATCATAAAATAATGCAGCTCATCAATCTGTCCTATGGCTGACCTGGAATACCCCTCATGAACCTGTCCCAGTGCATAATAGCCGACATTCTGGATTTCCCCGTTATCCACCAGTACGGGACCGAAGGAAACGGCAAAAAGGACATCGTTTGCTTCTATATACTCGTTTACTTCGTCTGCATTTTTAAACTGACCTGCCTTGGTAAAAAGCATCTCTCCGTCTGTGTTGAAATAACAGGTATCTGTAGTCCTAAGCTCTGCCCTGCACAGTTCCCGCTGATAGACACAGATACCATTTCCGCGGTATTTATAATAGTCTCCGTTAACTGCAAGTACGGCATTAGCCTGACGAGCCAGTGCAGAGGCCGTCTGTTCCACAGGAGAGCCGAAGGTATCCATGGAAAGTTTCCTGCGAAGCTGTGAAGGATCCAGGATCTTTACCTCCGCACAGGTACAATACTCGCCGTTTATGCGCTGCCTCCATGTGATAGCCAGTATTGTATCGTCACAGTAATAATTAATGTATGTTCCGTGCACGATCTTTATCGAAGGGCTCCATGACAGCTCCTGATCACCCAGAAGTTCCCAGGCAGTGTCAACAACAGCCTGCACTTCTTCCGGATCATCCGTCTTGCCGAATAGAGCCTGATCAGGTGCCGGTCCCCAAAGCGCTTCTTCCGCAACAACGTAAGTCTTCGGAATATATATCACTTCACTCAGAGCATCACTCTTGGCATTTTCACAAAAAGTCCCTGTATTATCCGTGCCGCCGTTCAGCACATTCCTAAGCTCATCATCCATAACTATCTGCCATCTGCCGTCTGTATATTCCATTTCTACCTGCAGCAGGTCAAAGCTGTAAAAATAACTCTTTCCCCCGCCTACAACCGATTTTACGGCACGTTCATACATAAGGTCAGTAATACCGTCCAGATAATTGTTTTTCTCGTCATATACTTCATCCTTAGGATGTGACTGCACATAGTCATCAAGATTAGCCATGGTCTTAGCCTTCACATCCATTCCTGTGGAAGGCATATTGAAATATCTGACCTTCACATTCTGGCTTGCCCTAAGGCCTTTGACCAGAGGCTCTCCTATCATTTCATAACTGTAGCCTGCCCGCAGTTTTTCGATATAGCATTCTTCCAGATCATTTTCCGGTATCATTTCCACGCCATAAGCAGCCCTGGAATCCGTCAGTGCATGTGCCGCTTCGTAATCTTCCAGGCAGATATCCGTAAAGAATTCGTTCACAACCGCCTTTGGATCACCCTCAGGATGAAGGGATACAGTCCCGGCATACGGTGCTATGACAAAAAGATACACAGATGCGCAGGACACTATGATTCCTGAGGCAGCAGCAAAAAATCTTATTTTTTTCTTTATGGATAAAAGCAAAACGATGATAAAAGAAAGCAGCGCCAATATTCCGAGCGCATAGATATACTGCCTGATCTCAGAAGGAATCAAGGCAAAAGTCCCCTGAATATTCAGCAGAGCCTCTGCCAGTATCAGCATTATTGCGGAATATAATCTTTCCATAAACCCCTATAGCAAATCACATCCCGGACTGCTTAAAAAGCCCCGCCCGTAATTGATATTAAGAGAAATGCAACTTTGTTATTTTATCATAATTGCATTTTATTTTCACTTTACAAGCCATAAATTAATGACTAAAATAAATCTGTAAATCTTTTATACACGCAAAAGATGCTCAGAAGCACTTATGCGCAGCCGCAGTGTGCGGCAGAAAGGGGAAAAATGAAATCAAAATTGACAATGTTGGCAAGTGCTGTCCTGTTGCTCATAGTGGGTGTAGCTATGATAATCTACCCCACCGCATTCGTAACTGTAACGGTTAAGGTTGTCGGTTGCGTACTTGCAATAATCGGACTTGTGGGTATCATTACCACGGTGATAGCCAAAAACTTCGGAGTATCCGGCATAACAACCATCGTAGGTTCAGTAGTTTCCATGATCATTGGCGCAGTCATTTTCTTTAAGCCGGATCTTCTGACCACATACACTCCTTACGTAATCGGCGGACTGATCAGTATCTATGGAATAATAAATCTGATACACTGTTTTGACATAAAGAAGAATACGGACAGAAACTGGGCTGTACCTCTTGCCCTGTCTGCAGTAGCGATTCTTGCCGGAATCATCATAATTCTGTTTGTAGCTCTTTATACCGCTCTTGTCATGGATATACTGATCCGCATTGCCGGTATCATTGTTGTATACAGTGCCGGCGTAAGCATCTGGATCAACCTTATGAGAAAGACAAAGAAAGACAAATAAGGAATGGTAAGATAGGATAATAAAAGCTGCAGGCGATCCGCCTGCAGCTTTTTGATATATTATAATATTTTCTTCTTTTATCTTCCGTTCAGCTTCTCAATGATCTTAGGCAGTTCCTCGTCTACAATATCATTGTCCAGCTGGCAGGTACCGGCATTGGCATGACCGCCGCCACCGTAAGACAGGCACAGATCACCAATATTAACCTTTGAAGCCTTGTTGATAATGGACTTGCCTATCATAACAGCCGTATTCTGCCTGCGGAAGCCCCACGCCACATGGACGCTCATCTCTACTTCAGGCCACATAGCATAAACCATGAACCGGTTTCCGGTATAGATGGGATCCTCTTCGCGGAGATCCACAACAGCTACCCTGTCATATATCTTGGTGACTTTCTTGAGCTGTGCCTTGAAAAGTTCCTGTTGTTCAAAGTACATATCCACTCTTTCCTTTACATCCGGAAGAGCCAGAACATCCTCGATGGAATGATCAACACAGTAATCAATAAGTTCCATCATAAGGTCATAATTTGATATCCTGAAGGAATGGAATCTTCCAAGTCCTGTCCTTGCATCCATAAGGAAATTCATAAGAACCCAACCCTTAGGATCAAGTATTTCGTCACGGTTAAAGTCAGCACTGTCGCCTTTGTCAACTGCTTCCATTATCTCATCGGAAACCCTGACAAATTTTTCTTTGCCGCCGTAATAATCATATACAACCCTGGCAGCAGACTTTGCATCACCATCGATAATAAATCTGCCTTCCCAGTTCTTGTCCTTACACCTTTCCAGCTCACTTTCGTGGTGGTCAAATGCTATGCCTACCCTGTCATCAAAAGGAAGGTTAGTGGTAATGTCGTTAGACGTGATGTCAATCTTGCCGTCCTGAACATCCTTGGGATGAACAAACTTGATCTCATCTATAAGATCGATCTCTTTCAAAAGCATCGCACAAACAAGTCCGTCAAAGTCGCTTCTTGTAACCAGTCTTTTTTTCATGCCCTCTCCGTTCCGGGTAGAACCCCTCATTTATTATATCTGCGCAACAGCGTAAAACACCACTGTATCTGCACATCAAAATCGTGTTTATTTTAACATTATTTTTTTATTATATCAAGAATGTTATGTTAACATTCACAGCTTATTTACAAAAACACTCCCCCCGAATCACTGTTCTGACAGTGCAGGATCTGTGTACTCTTCTATAAGCGCATATACGTCATCAAGCCCCTGCTTTGAAACCGATGAAAAAGGTATCAGCACATCTCCCGGCTTAAGTCCAAGGGTTTCACGCAACATCTTTCTATGCTTCTCTAACTGGCTCCGCTTTATTTTGTCAGCCTTTGTGGCGATTATCACCGGTCTGTACCCCTGATATGTGACCCACTCATACATCTGCTGATCATTCTTGCCCGGCTCATGCCTTATATCGATCAGCAGGAACACAAGCTTAAGCTGCTTCGATGTATGAAGATAATTCTCAACCATGCGCCCCCATTTGGCAGCTTCAGTCTTTCCTGCCTTGGTATAACCGTATCCCGGAAGGTCCACAAGGTAAAAATCTTTATTGACATTGTAAAAATTTATGGTCTGCGTCTTGCCCGGTTCTGAACTGGTACGGGCCAGTGACTTCCGCTGGACAAGGGAATTGATCAGTGAGGACTTGCCCACATTGCTCTTACCCGCAAAGGCAAATTCCGGAAGTTTATTTTCCGGCAGCGTGCTTGTTACTCCGCATACACATTCCAGTTCTACGTTCTTTATCTTCATACAAAAGCTCTTTCAACCACTTCATCCATATGCTTCACGAATACCAGTTCCATTCCGTCAAGTATCTCCGCATCTATTTCTTCAACATTGCGGCGGTTTTCATCGGGAAGAAGAACAGTCTTAATACCTATGGTCTTGGCAGCCAGGATTTTTTCCTTGAGTCCGCCTACCGGCATAACATTTCCCCTGAGGGATATCTCGCCTGTCATGGCAATCTTTCTGTCCACCTTCTTTCCGGTAACGGCAGAAAGTATGGCTGTAGCCATGGTGATCCCGGCACTGGGTCCGTCCTTAGGTACGGCGCCTTCCGGAAGATGCACATGTATGTCATGGTTTTGGAAAAACTCCTTTTCCACTTTCCACCCGGGTGCAACTGACCTGACATAGGAAAAAGCCGCCATGGCCGATTCCTTCATAACATCCCCAAGCTGACCGGTAAGGGAAAGTTCACCTTTTCCGGGCAGGATATTTACTTCTACCTGCAGCGTTGTGCCTCCGACCGATGTCCATGCAAGCCCCCTTGCGATGCCCACTTCATTTTTCCTGTTCATCTGTTCAGGCGGGAATTTTATCTTGCCGAGGTATTTTTCAAGGTTCTTTGCCGTAACCGTTATCTTTTTTGCGTTCTTATTCTCAAGTATCTCAACAGCTGCTTTCCTGCAGAGCTTGGATATCTCCCTCTCAAGCTCACGGACGCCCGCTTCCCTGCAGTAGCACTCGATTATCTTTTCTATCGCACTGTCGGCAATCTTAAGCTGTGAAGGCTTCACACCGGTCTTTTCATAAGTCTTTTTTACCAGATGCTCCTTGGCAATATGGAACTTCTCGTTATTGGTATAGCCGGCTATCTCAATTATCTCCATACGGTCCAGAAGAGGTCGTGGTATTCCTTCTTCATCATTTGCTGTAGCGATGAAAAGGACATCTGAAAGATCCTGGGAAAGCTCCACATAATGATCCCTGAAGTTCTTATTCTGCTCTGAATCCAGTACTTCCAGCATAGCAGACGCAGTGTCTCCCCTGTAGTCCTGACTCATCTTGTCAATCTCATCAAGAAGCATAAGAGGGTCCTTGACGCCTGCACTCTTTAAACCCGCAGAAATACGTCCGGGCATCGCACCCACGTAAGTCTTCCTGTGCCCCCTGATCTCTGCCTCATCCCTTACGCCGCCAAGGCAAATACGCACATATGGCTTTTCCGTAGCTTCGGCAACAGACCTGGCTATTGAAGTCTTGCCTGTTCCGGGCGGTCCCACAAGACATAGTATAGCTGCATCGGACTTTCCCGTGAGAGTCCTTACGGCAAGATATTCAAGGACACGTTCTTTAACATCCTTCAGCCCGTAATGATCCCTGTCCAAAATCTGCTTGGCTTTTTTTATATCGATCACATGGTCATAGCCTTCCGACCTCTTATCCCACGGAAGCTCAAGGAGCGTCTCTATATATGCCCGCTCCATGGCACCTTCCTGGCTCATACCGCCATTCTGTTCAAAGTGGCGGATTTCCTTCTTAAGCTTGGCCTTGACCTCATCTGACGCTACCAGTTCTTCTGCAGCTTTCTTGTACTGTTCGACCTCTGAGACCTCATCCGGGTCATCATTAAGCTCGCTCTGGATGTAGCTGAGCTGTTCGCGGAGTATATACTCCCGCTGATGCTCGTCTACCTGCCTTGATATCTGCTCACTGATCTCCTTTCTGGCATTCATTATGCTCTTTTCATTTGAAAGCAGTCCTATGAGTTTTTTGCATCTGAGTTCAAGATCGACTGTCTGCAGTATATTCAGCCTGTCCTTTTCCTCTAAAGGAAAGTTTGAACAGATATCGTTAGTAAGCACATCCAGATCCCTGATCTTCCTGATACGCTTCAGCTCCCTGCTACCTGGAGCGCCGTATTCCTTGAGAAGCTGCTCGCCGGCTCCTATTACCAAGCGTCTCAAAGCCTCTGCCTTTATTGCATCATCTATTGAAAGATCACTGTATTCCTCAACATGACCGACGAAATATGCCGGATAATCTTCAAAATCAGTAAGCATAGCACGCTGCAGTCCGGCCACCTGTACCCGTACAATTCCGTTATCCTGCCTGATGACCTGAGTGGTCTTTGCAATCGTACCTATACATCCGTTATGAAGGACTTCCGGTATCTTGCTTTCTTCATCATCATTTTCCAGAGGATCTTTCCCGCCTGTGAGCATAACCATTATTTCAGCAATGTCAATCTCTTTGCTCTTCTTTTCCGAAATTTCAGTAAGAAGGAAAAAGCGTCCGTCTGAAAGCATAGCAGCCTCTACAGCCCTTATGGCCCGTTTGCTGTCCAGGTCAAACTGCATGGAGCCTCCGGGGAAAAGAACCAGGTTCTTTACCACAATAACAGGAATCTCCTCCGGAGCTATTATCACATTCTCCACATTCTTTGCTTTTTTTGTTTTATCATTTTTTTTATTTGACATTTTTCCTTAAAATTCAGGAAAGACCGCCGCGGCGGTCTTATTCCCACGGATATTCCATCCGTATTATTCAGCTATCCGGCATGCATGCAGCAATTCACTACCCTATGCATCCTTCTTCAGTTTCTTCTTCATGTCAGACTTCTGATCCGACCTTACCACCGAAGGCTTTTCCGTACCCTCAGCTGCTTCTTTGGTAATTGTGCACTTCCGGATCGTATCATCGGACGGGATCTCGAACATCACATCCATCATGATATCTTCCATTATGGATCTTAAGCCCCTGGCTCCGATTTTTCTTTCAAGGGCTTTCGCAGCAATAAGCCTTACAGCATCCTCGTCGAACTCAAGCTCCACATCATCCAGGTCAAAAAGACTACGGTACTGCTTTATCAGCGCATTCTTAGGTTCGGTAAGTATCCTTACCAGCGCATCCTCATCCAGTCCTTCCAGCGTCACATTTATGGGCACTCGGCCGATAAATTCGGGAATAAGACCGAACTTGGTCAGATCCTGTGGTGTCACGGATTTAAGCAGCTCCGATACCTCGGCATTATTCTGTGAAGTAATGTCTGCCTTGAAGCCTATTGCCTTTTTATTAAGCCTCTCACCGATTATCTTGTCGAGTCCGTCGAACGCGCCGCCGCAGATAAAGAGTATGTTTGTAGTATCTATCTGTATCAGCTCCTGATGCGGGTGCTTACGGCCACCCTGCGGAGGAACGGATGCAATAGTGCCCTCAACAATCTTTAAAAGAGCCTGCTGAACACCTTCACCGGATACGTCCCTGGTGATGGACACATTCTCGCCCTTTTTCGTGATCTTATCGATCTCGTCGATATAAACTATACCATGCTCCGCGAGCTTTACATTGTAATCGGCAGCCTGGATCAGCTTGAGCAGGATATTCTCCACATCCTCACCCACATAGCCGGCTTCGGTAAGCGTAGTAGCATCAGCTATCGCAAAAGGCACGCCGATTATCTTGGCAAGTGTCTGCGCCAGATACGTTTTTCCGGAACCGGTAGGACCTATCATAAGTATGTTGCTCTTCTGGAGCTCCACGCCGTCATATTCACCGGACTTTTTGCCGTTCTTTTCTTTTCTGAGGCTTTCGGCAAGTATTCTCTTATAGTGGTTATACACAGCCACGGCAAGAGTCTTCTTTGCGTCATCCTGCCCTATGACATAATCATCGAGAAAATGCTTGATCTCAACAGGCTTAAGAAGCTTAAAGTCATCACCAAAGCCCTCGCCTAAACCGAGCTCTTCCTCATCCTCATCATCAAATTCCTCATTTATGATGCCCTGGCAGGTTTCCACGCACTCATCGCAGATATATATGTCATTGGGACCTGCAATGATCTTGCGTACAAGCTCCTGGTTCTTCCCGCAGAACGAACACCTGATCTTTCTGGGATCCATCGATTTAGCCATTATTACTTATCCTTCTTATCATCTGAACCCGGGCGCTTATCTATTACTTCATCAATAAGTCCGAATTCCATTGCTTCCTGTGCTGACTTCCAATTGTCACGGTCCGTAGCGCTCACAAGTTCTTCGTAAGTACGCCCGCAGTTCTCTGCAAGGATACGGTTCATCTTTTCCTTGGTCTGTATGATGTGCTTTGCAGCTATCTCGATCTCAGTAGCCTGCCCCTGTGTACCGCCAAGAGGCTGATGAATCATTACCTCCGCATTTGGAAGCGCATATCTTTTGCCCTTTGTACCACCGGCAAGAAGGAAAGCGCCCATACTGGCTGCCATTCCGATACAAGTTGTGCACACATCACATCTGATGAAATGCATGGTATCATAAATAGCCATACCTGCAGTCACCGATCCGCCGGGGCTGTTGATATAAAGCTGTATATCCTTATCAGGATCCTCAGCCTCCAGGAAAAGCATCTGTGCCACTACCAATTGGGAAGTAACATCAGTAACTTCACCACCCAGGAATATGATCCTGTCCTTTAAAAGTCTTGAGAAAATATCATAGGACCTCTCACCGCGGCTGGTCTGCTCCACGACCATAGGCACAAGATCATTGTAAATAGTTGACTCCATAATAGCAACCTCCTAAAAATATAACCATT
>JAEEGL014807572.1_pt1 | contig 45026 bp, 44 predicted proteins | sample 9134231 | NCBI WGS metagenome assembly JAEEGL01 (sample SAMN16246548, study PRJNA631951) | gut metagenome | biome: gut microbiome; feature: rumen; material: fiber-attached | host: Bos | place: Iran: Karaj | collected 2018-10 | reverse complement strand
TTTTTTAGAGGAGAGATTCAAATGAACAGAGTAGAATTAGTTGATGCAATCGCAAAAGAAGCAGGACTTACCAAGGTTGATGCTGACAAGGCTCTCAAGGCTTTCACCAACACCGTATCCAAGGAGCTTAAGAAGAAGGGAAAGGTTCAGCTTGTAGGCTTCGGAACCTTCGAGACCTCCAAGAGAGCAGCTCGTAAGGGTAAGAACCCTCAGACCGGCGAAGCTATCAAGATCCCTGCAGCTACCGTTCCTAAGTTCAAGGCTGGTAAGGCTCTCAAGGACCTTGTAAACGGCGCTAAGAAGTAATTTTGAACTACTTTAAAGGACGAGGCTGATGCCCCGTCCTTTTTTTGTGCGAAGCAATGAGCCATGCGTCTGCATGCAGGACGACGACCGACGAGAGCTTGCTCTCGGGAGGTCGGAAGACTGCTTGCAGACATACGGCGACTGCCGCGACAGTGAACGACCGCAGGTCGTGAACTGTCGGCATGGCTCTTAGTGTGTTTGAACGGGTTGGATTGGAGGTATATTTATTATGGAAACTGACAAGAGACTGGTATTTGATTCGATCCCTGAGAAGTTCGATAAGTGGAGGGTTAAGTATAATCCCGAACTTTTCGACTATGTTACCAAGGTCAGCGGACTGGGCCCGGACAAGAGCTGTCTTGAGATCGGACCGGGGACGGGACAGGCATCTGATTTCGCCATAGAAAGCGGATGCGATTACTTGGCCATCGAACTCGGTGAGCATCTTGCTGAGAAAATGAAAGAGAAATATTCTTCAAAGCCTAATTTCCATATAGTGAATGCGGACTTTGAGACATATGATTTCGGGGATAAGAAATTCGATCTGATCTACTCTGCGGCAACGATACAGTGGATCAAAGAAGATGTGGCATATTCAAGAGTATATGACCTTCTTAAGGATGGCGGAATCCTTGCGATGATGCTTATGAGAAGCGATTACAAAACTCCGAATCCCGCTATGTATGAGGATATTCAGAAGGTTTACGATAAATATTTCGTAACCGATCAGCCTTATAATCAGAAGTTTGATTATATGAACGGAACAAGCTACGGTCTTTCTTTTCTCGAAGAGAGATCATTTCCCGGAAGACGAGAGTATGATGCTGATGAACACAATGAGTATCTCGGAACACACTCCACACATATTACTTTGAAGGAAGAATACAGAGATCTGTTCTTTAACGGAGTAAGAGATGCGGTCATCAAACACGGAAATAAAGTGGTGTTCGAAGATCAGTACGTTGTATATCTGTACAGAAAATGAATTGACTCTTTGACTTTTAGATCTGATAGGGTTAATATATTCACAGAGGTGCTACCGATAGACGGTTAGTCCGGATTGTTATTTGTTCTTTATAACCGCTCCGTGCCGGGGGCGGTTATTTCTTTTTTATTCCAAGCAGATATCCGAGTTCAAATATCGTAACGGAAAATCCTATTACAGTAATGAAATCAATGATAGTCAAGCTTCATCCCTCCTTTCTCAGTAGATTGGAGGGCAAAAAAGATACCCTCCGAAGAGGGCTAACCGCCTACCGTTATGGTAGCACCCGAAGGGATTATATAAGAATTGAAAACCATAAAACAATTGACAAATTGCACAAATATAATGATATACTCAATGAGTATAGACACGCACAACACCTTGATTTATAAGGCTTTGGTTGCAAACTGATTTCATATAGGAGGAATTTTATGACCACATATACGTGCAACATAGAAGGCTTGGAATTTGATGTAGATGCAACGAGTCAGAAAGACTGGAATTCCAGAATGTATTCATACATTATTAAAGGTATACGAGCTCAGGCAGGCATGACACGAAATGAGTTTTGCGACTGGCTGGGACTTCCCTATAGAACCCTCCAGGAGTGGGAACTGGGGGATAGAATCATGCCGGAGTATGTTCTTAACCTTATTGCGTATAAAGTGGCTAACGAAAAAAAGGCCGGGAATATCTAGGCTCTATCGTCACTATTGACTCATAAGCTCTCTATTTTCTAAAATATGAACATATAGGAGGGGCACGATGCTAAAATTACAAATTATTTCATATGTGGCATATGGACTTCTTACACTGTTTCTTATAGGTATCGGTTCTGCAATCATCAAGCTGAAGAAAAAGAAGATATCCGTCGGCGCGGCTATTGCGATGCTGCTGATATTTGTAATTATGATGCTTGTGGTTTCATATCCTTATTTTGTAATTTACCGCGGGTTGCCTGCGGGAAGCGGCAGAGTTGTCGGTGAGTATAACGAGTTTACTTCCATGTGGACCTACTGGGATGATGAACAGTGGAAGATCGGAGCCAATAAATACGGAGAGCCGATCTTCAGTAATCCTAAGGAAGCATTTGTGATCGCTAACGGTGAATTTGCTGACATAATCGAGCTGATTCAGGACGAATACGGATTTGACGATTTCTCCATGAAAAATTATGAGGAGTACAGTCATGTTATATATAAAGTAAATGCAAGCGGTGATGCTGCGGCACAACAATTCAGATTCTATGAATTCATAGAGATATACGGGAACAGCCGGAAAACATGGCATTATCTGCCGGCAGAAGGCTGGGTAAGGAATTAAAATGATAAGAAACATAACACTCGGAAGAACGGGAATAACCGTGCCTCAGAACGGATTCGGTGCACTTCCCGTTCAGAGAGTTTCAATGGAAGAAGCGGTGAAAATCCTCAGGAAAGCATACGACGGCGGCATGAGATTTTTCGATACCGCAAGAGCATACAGCGACAGTGAGGAGAAACTGGGAGAAGCATTCGGAAACGGTTACGTAGATCGTGACAAGATCATAATCGCCACGAAAACTCCGGCTAAAACCCCCGAGGATTTTTGGAAGGACCTTGATACTTCTTTTGAGAAGCTGAAGACGGATTACATTGACATCTATCAGTTCCATATGATGGGTGAGTGCTGGAAGCCCGGTGAAGAAAACGGAATGTATGAGTGCATGGTCCGTGCAAAGGAGCAGGGAAAGATCCGCTTCATCGGAGGAACCGCACACAAGCTGGGAGTGGCACGTGAGATTGCAGAGTGCGGTTTTTACGATACTCTTCAGTATCCCCTTTCCTATCTTGCGGATGATAAAGAGATCGAGCTCATTGATATCTGCAACCGTAATGAAGTGGGATTTATTGCCATGAAGGGCCTTGCGGGCGGTCTTATCACGAATTCCAAAGCTGCCATGAGTTTTGTTTTGCAGTATGACGGACTTGTCCCTATCTGGGGAATTCAAAAAGAAGCCGAGCTGGACGAGTGGCTTTCATATATGGAAAATCCTCCTGTTATGGATGACGAGATCAGGGCATTCATAAAATCAGAGCAGGATGAACTCAAAGGAGAATTCTGCAGAGGATGCGGATATTGTATGCCCTGCAGCGTAGGCATTCAGATCAATCAGTGCAACCGCATGTCCCTTATGCTTCGCCGTGCACCCAGTGCTTCATGGCTCGGCGAGTACTGGCAGGCCGAGATGGAGAAGACCAAAAAGTGCGTGGAGTGCGGCAAGTGTCTTCCCAAGTGCCCTTACGGATTGAATATCCCCGAGCTCCTCAGAAAGAACTATGAGGACTATAAGGAAGTTTTGGCAGGAAACAGAAGTGTTGGATGACAAACCGGTAGCGTCCCCGTTGTCATCCGGGAGTAGTTATGAACGAAATATCAAGGCATGATGTTTTTATAAGTTACTCATCGAAAAATAAAAATATCGCGGATGCGATCGTATTTGATTTCGAGCTGAACGGGATCAGATGCTGGTACGCGCCCAGGGATATCCGTCCCGGCGAAGAATGGGTCACCGCAATCACGAAGGCTTTGGAGGTTTCCAAAGTTCTTGTTCTCATATACACGGATGAGTCGAATAATTCAAGACAGGTCATGAATGAAATTGCCGTAGCTTTTAATGCCGGTATTACCATCGTGCCTTTCAAGCTTTCCAACGAGCATATGAGCAGGGAACTGGAATATTACCTTACGAGAGTTCACTGGCTTGATGCGGTCTCCAAACCTTTGCATGAAAATATAGTGTCACTTCGGGAATATATTTCGGTAATCATTAATGCGAGAAACGGTGAAGCTCCCGCATCATTTTCCCGGGACGGAGCTCCTAAATTTACTATCCCCAAGAAAGTGAAAAAGTATATTCCTACGTTCATTGCTATTTTTGTGCTGGCGATTTTAGCGATAGCACTGAAAACTTATGAAAAAAAACGTTTGGAAGAAGCCGATGCGGAGATAAGAGCGGAATATGAGGCCAGATTGGAAGCTGAGGCAGAGGAAAGAGAGCGCGTAGAAGAGGCGGATAATTCTTCAGAGGATGAAGGTACTCTTTTATACGAAGAAGGACTGAATGCATATTCGGAAGGCAATTATGCATTTGCGTATTATAAATTCGAGAGGGCTGCGGATGCCGGAAGCAGAGAGGCTATGAAGGCTGCCGGAGACATGTTGTATGAAGGTATCGGAGTTGAGATAAACGAAAGCAAAGCAGTGGAGTTTTATCTCGAAGCAGGAGGTTTTACTCCGACAGAGACTGAGCCTTTTTTTGAAAGAGACGAGGAAGGTCTTGATGATGAGGATATGTTCAACAGGCTCGGTCTTGCATATTTCTATGAATATGATTATACAAAAGCGGCATACTTCTTTATCCTGGGGGCTGAGGAATTTGACAGCGTAAACTGCATGGGAAATGCCGGGATCACTTACGAAAGTGCCATGGATTGGGAGAACGCATATAAGTGGTACAAGGCTGCGATTGAGGCAGGACATCCCGATTCCGAGAAGTTTGAGAAGAAAGTAAAGCAGATGGAAGATGAGGGATTGGTCTGATGACGTCCCCTCTGTCATCAAGATTTTATAGGATGTGTTATAATAAAGTTTGCGAGTATATCGCAAACTTTATTTGTTTATGGGGATTTATATAAATGGGACTTAAGAAAATCTTGCTCGGTCTTGCGGGTACTGTTCTATCCGCTGCCGTGATGCCTTTGACGATATCAATGACTGCTAATGCGGCAGTAGAGATAAATGAAACCAACTTTCCGGATCCCGTGTTCAGATCGGTCATAGCAAGTGCCGATTACGACAGGGACCGGAACGGGATTATAGATGACACCGAAATAGCCCTCACCATCAATATCTACTGTGAAGGAATGGGCATAACATCTGTTCAGGGAGTAGAGTATTTCACAGCGCTTCAGGGACTATGGTGCAAGGATAATTACATCTCGACACTTGATGTGAGCAACCTTAAAGACTTGCACGGTGTATGGTGCTCGAATAATCTGTTTACATCCCTTGATTTTTCCGGAAATCCCGAGCTTGAGTGGGTTTATTGCTACGACTGCAACCTGACCTATCTGAATGTTTCAAATAACCCCAAGATGGCTTATCTTGAGGTTAACACCAATCCTTTGACGACTCTTGATGTAAGTCACAATCCGCTCCTGGAGCACTTGACATGCGGATCCTGTGAGCTTACAAGCCTGAATCTGGGCAACAATCCGAATCTCACTCACCTTGATGCTTTCAGGAATCACCTGACTTCGCTGGACGTTACGGGATGTCCCAAGCTTAAGCGTCTCGATATCTGGGATAATGCGGGACTCGGAAGCATCGATGTAAGCCAAAACTCCGGCCTTCAGTATTACAACTGTGCCAATAACGACGCGGTCACCATAGACGTGACTCATAACCCCCAGCTTCAGAAGCTGATCTGCAGTTACAACGACATCGTAAATCTGGATCTTACCCATAACCCCAAGCTGGTTTACCTGGACTGCGCATGCAACAATATTACATCCCTTAACCTCTCGGGTAACCCTCAGCTTTATTTTCTTCAGACCTTTACGAATCCTTTTACGACTCTGGATATCGGCTCCAATCCCTTACTTATCCAGACATATCAGACAGGCGTAAAAAAGAACGAATCAGCAGTCTGCGTCGGACATTCCTGGACTCTCTATTACGGCGGGGATACGTCAACGGGCGGGGATAATATCTATTTCCTTTGCTTTGACGACAAGGTTACCCTTGCTGCTCTTCCCGCAGCGGGAACAGATGCTTCCGGAAGCAGTCCGGCGGCAACGAACGGTCCCAATATCCCTTATGATCCCGATCTTGTGACCAGAGAAATGGTACTCCAGACTCTTTATACCCGTGAAGGATGCCCGGGCGTTAACGGATTTGGCACAAGGTTTACCGATGTTGCACCCGATTCATGGTATACAAATGCTATTATATGGGGAGAGGCTAATTCCATCGCGGTGGGTACTCCTTATATCTCATCATCGACATTCGGTGTGGGACAGCCTGTAACAAGACAGGACCTGCTTCTTATGCTGATGCGTTATTCCGAATATAAGAATTATAAGAGAGCAATCGACTTCGGAAGAACGGATGATTACCTTGATTATTACGATATAGATTATTATGCGTGGGAAGCAGTCACCTGGGCTGTTACCTGGCATATCATGGAGGGAATAGGAGAGCCCGGAGCCCCTAAGACAGAGCAGAGGTTCGAGCCTCACGGAACCGTAACGAGAGCTGACTTCCTGGCGACTTTATATAATCTGATGGAAGTTAATAATGTTTCGAACCTTTCATTTACCATTCCCGAAAGCGCAGGTGTTCCTGCTGTTGCGGGTGCCGGGGATACTACAGGTTCAGCTGATGGTACGCAGCCTAGCGATGACGGAAATGCTGCATCTGACGTTGTTTCCACAGACGGATCTGCAGACGGAGATTCTCAGACAGATGCTTCTTCAGACTCTTCCGACTCAGACGATGATTACCCGGAATTTCTTCCTCAGGAAGATGATCTTCTTCCGATTCCCGGAGATGAAGTTCAGGCCGGAACTCAAGTACAGGAGCCTGTACCTGAAAGCTTGGACAGTACCGCAGGGGCGACTTTATTTAAAATATTCATACCGATTATACTGATCGTAATTGCAATAGTTCTGATAGTTCTTAGACGTAAGAAGCACTAGGATCCATTGAGGAGGGTATTGCATGGGTTTGGTTATCGCATTCGGAATCCTGTTCGTAGTGGTTTTATTTTCCGTAATAATGAGTTTGCGGGAAAAACATAAGAATCAGGGATTTATCATCACATCTGCGGTGCTGATGATAGCTGATGTGCTGTGCATTTTGATGCTCACCTGCGATACCATGAGAGATGCGAGAAATTACCTCGTAACCTATTATGTCATCTACGGCTGGTTCTTTTTCGGTGCACTGCTTACCATGCTTCTGACTCATTCCAAAAAGGTCTATTATCCACTTGTAATTCCCGTAGCGCTTGTGTGCCTGATTCAGTCGGCATTCACCATTCCGAATTATTTTTCCAATGCGTTCGTTAATATATCCAAGAAGATAATTTTCGGACGTATCTACTGGATCCTTGAGATCAACTGGGAATCCAAATTCTGGATCATATCAAGACTTTACAGGGATTGTTGTTACATAAACGGCATCATTATCTTTTTGGCGATGGTTTATATTGTCCGGCATGTACCCAAGGTTTTCAGGCCCAAGTACTATGTGCTAATGGGAATGCAGGGAACCATCTTTATGTTCATCGCACTTACCTTCGCACTGACATGGCCGGTATGGCTCCACACTCTTATCATGAACGCTATTTGCTTCATGACTTTCTATTATGTTTTCCTATATTCGGATTTCAAACTGCGCGATACCGTCATGAAAGATTTTGCAAATCAGATGACTGACGGTCTGGTCATATATAACAAATACAATGATCTGATCTTCATCAATGACCGTATCAGAAACGTTCTTACAGCGGACAGCCTTGATCGAATCGAAAACATTGATGCGATAGAGAAGTGGAGATCTCAGGTTGAGCAAATAGAAAACATTGAAGTCGTGCCATATGAAAACGACGAGAGAATGTTTTATTTTTCCGTGATGAAAACCGAGATCGGAAGCGGAGATAATCTTATCGGTACCGCATATGTATGTCACGATTCCACCGATTCCGTCACAAGACTTAAATTCATGGAACAGGTTAATGAAGAACTTGAAAGAACCGCACGTATGAAGGCGGACTTTCTTGCCAATATGAGCCACGAACTCCGTACTCCCATGAATGCGGTTATAGGTCTTGCGCAGATCGCACTTCGCGAAAAGGAACTTCCTTCGAATGTAAGAGACTGTCTGAATCAGATAGGTTCATCGGGGAGAAATCTTCTCAACATCATTAATGATATTCTTGATTTTTCCAAAGTTGATTCCGGAAAGATGGAGATCATACCGGAAAACTACGAGCCTTTATCTGAAGTGAATGACATCGCAAATATCCTAATGACAAGGATCGGTGATAAGAATCTGGAATTCTTTTTCATAGTGGATCCCAAGCTCCCTCACATGCTTAACGGCGACTGCATGAGGATCAGACAGGTTCTGATAAATCTGGCAAACAATGCCATCAAGTTCACAGAGCTCGGTATGGTCAAGATTGATCTGAAGTGCCATGATCTCGGCGATGACATGATGGAACTTGAATTCCACGTTGTTGACACAGGACGGGGAATAAAGCCGGAAGATCTGGAAAAGCTTTTTGTATCCTTCCAGCAGGTTGATACCAAGAGAAACAGAAGCGTTGAAGGAACCGGCCTCGGACTTGCGATTTCGAAAAAACTTGTCGAAGCAATGGGCGGAACGATCGGAGTTGAAAGTGAGTACGGAAAGGGATCGGATTTCTGGTTTAAGATTCCTCAGAAGGTTGTGACCGCACAGGGCGATCTTGTCGTAGAAAACAGTAAGAATAAATATGCATATTGCTTTAATGAAAATCTTGTTATGACCGATGAGTTTGCCACCGAGATGAAATCCTTTGGCATGGATGGCAAGGTTATCGGATCCCTGAAGCAGTACGAACCTACCGGCAAGGAAGAGTTCATTCTTTTCATGAATGATTATTACAATGATGAGATGAAGAAATTCCTGGATGATCATCCGGCTGTTCAGGGTGTTGTTCTTGAACCTTACGAATCAACTTTTGTTCCCGACAGGAAGAATCTTTCTGTTTTGAAGAAGCCCCTCACTTCCCTTGCAATGGTGCTTGTACTGAACAAAAAGTCTCTTGAAGATGTGCACTTTAAGGGCAAGGAAGTCAAGTATGTCAAGTTTACAGCACCCGATGCAAAGGTTCTTATCGTCGATGACAATACCATCAACCTGTCCATCGCAGTGGGATTGCTTGAGCCTTTACAGGTTAAGTGTGAGGTTGCACAGTCCGGCAAAGAAGCACTGGAAAAGATCCGTGATAATCAGTACGATCTGATACTTATGGACCACATGATGCCCGAGATGGACGGCGTAGAAACTTCCATCGAGATCAGAAGAACTATTCCCGATGCGGACTTTACTCCCATTATCGCACTTACCGCAAATGTTCTCGAAGGCAGTAAGGAGATGTTCCTTAAAGCCGGTATGGTCGACATGATTGCCAAGCCCATTGACATCAAAGAACTGAACATGAAGATGATCAAGTGGCTTCCCAACTATCTGATACATGAGGAAAAAGAAGGAGGGGAGGACCGATCGGAAACCGGGGAAGAAGTTGTAAGAGAAGAAGAACTCTACGATTGTCTTGACTGCGAGAAGGCCATAAAGGGTCTGGGAACCGCATCTTTATTTAAGAAAGTTGTAGCCGATTACTACAAGAACGGTCACGACACTCTTGAGATAATCAAGCAATCTCTTGAGGAAAAGGATTACGAGACATATGCCATCAGAACTCATTCTCTTAAGAGCACTTCTCGTCAGATAGGCGCTACGGAACTTGGAGACTATGCCGAGAAACTCGAAAAGGCCGGCAAGGCTCGGGATGAAAAAGAGATCGCCAAGTATCATGACGAGACCATGGCAATGTTCGAAAATCTGCTGGAGAGCCTATCCAAATACTTCAAGGAAGATGCTGACATGGCAGACGACAAGGCGGTAATTACTGCGGATAAGATTGAAGAAATCTTCGGAAAACTTACCGTAGCCTGTGATGATCTTGATATGGATGCAATGGAAGAGTGCAGCAAAGAACTGGAAGAGTATTCATACGGAAATAAGAAGGGAATAATAGATAAGCTTATAGAAGCAATCAGAAATATGGATCCCGATTCCATTACTGAGGTGATGGAAGAATACAGAAAATAGAAAGGCAGGTGCGGATGAGATCATTAAAAAAGATATTATCAGTGTTTGTTGCATCCGTGTTGGTCCTTGCGACACTTACGGGATGCGGAGAAGAACAAAAAGCAGATAAATTGGTGCTTGCAGTCAGGTCCGGAACATACGCGGAGGTTATCAAAATGTGTCTCCCCGGTTTTGAGGAGAAGTACGGGATAACCTGCGAGATTGTGGAATTTTCGGAGGATGACCTTCATGGGGAGATCCTTCATGATTCACTGAACAGTAAAGGAAGTTATGACATCATAATGGCGGATTCTTCCTGGGTTTCCGAACTGCTTGCGGAAGGTGTGCTGGCAGATCTGGGGGCGCTCGGATATACACTTGATGCCGATATAATCCCTGCTACCACCGAAATCTGTATTCAAAACGCCAAGATGTATCTCGTTCCTTATTACGGCAATGTTACGGTTATGCTCTATAACAGGACCGTAGCGGAAAGCCTTGGATATAACGTGGAAGCTTTCGAAAGTCTGGATGATATCTCATCACTTTGCAGAGCTTCGTCTGCGGCAGGATACGGCGGATTTGTGGCGAGAGGGGATACCGCCAATAACGTTGTGGTTGATTTTCTGCCTGTGCTTCGTGCCTTCGGAGGATGGGTTGTGGATTCTTCGGGTAAACCTACCGTAAACACCCCTGAGTTTAAGGCTGCTCTTAAGTATTATATGGATCTCCTTAAAACCGGCCGCCTTCTTCCCAAGGATCAGCTTATATCGTCCATTGAAAGCGGATCTCAGGTTCTTGCTGTAGGCTGGCCCGGATGGTATATGACGGATGCTGTAAATTCCGATTATTGTGCTTTTCCCGGAATGGTCAAGAGCGGTGACGAGAGCTTTAATTCCAATATCTACGGAATCTGGACCCTCGGAATTCCTTCAAATTGCAGATACAAGAGCTCCGCGGTTCAATTACTGCAATATCTGATGGACCCCGAGGTCCAAAAGAGTACCATCGAATACGGCGGAGTTCCCTGCAGATATTCCTGCCTGACAGATCCCGAGATCGTAGCTTCAAATCCCCATCTTGAGGTTATCTGTGCGGCGCTCGAGAACGGAATATACAGACCTTCTACCAGAAAATGGCCTGAATTTTATGCAATTTTGGGTGCCAGAATGACTCAGATCCTTAACGGTGAACTGACCGTGGAGGACGGTCTGGTTCTGGCTCAGGAAGAGCTGGAAGCCCTGATGAAATAAGGTGGCAGCGGGGGACTGTTACTTACTTAACATTTCTTAAAGAAATCTTAAAATTTTATGGTATCTGCAGATAGACTCTGTTATAATTATTCATGGTTGTTTTTTAATCTATTTCTTATTAGGGGAGGAATACGGTAAATGGACTTTAAAGAACTGGTTGAATACGCCAAGAAAATGGACTGCTCTGATATTCATATCACAGTAGGTACCAATGTAGCTATCAGAAGATATGGCGAACTTGAGATCCTCGAGCCCGCACCTTCGGCCGAAGAGTCAAGAAACATGATCTTCTCCATTCTCAATCAGGAACAGGTTGAGAAGGTTTCAGGCGGATCCGACCTTGATGTAGGTGTAATGCTTTGGGACGGAACCAGAATCAGAGCAAATGTTTATCATCAGAGAAACAACCTTGCCTGCAGTATCCGTATTTTGAACCAGACCGTTCCTTCTTTTGAGGAACTCGGTCTTCCTCCCGTTTGTCAGGAGCTTGCCGAAATGCCCAGAGGACTTGTTCTCGTAACAGGCCCTACCGGTTCAGGTAAATCAACAACCCTTGCTTCGATGGTTGAATATATCAATAAGAGAACTTCAAGACATATCCTTACTATCGAGGATCCTATCGAGTATGTATATCCTCACAATAAGGCTATGATCCATCAGAGAGAAGTCGGCAGAGACGTATCAAGCTTTGCAACCGCACTTCGTTCCGCAATGCGTGAAGATCCCGATATCATCCTTGTAGGAGAGATGCGTGACTTCGAAACCATTTCTGCAGCTATTACCGCAGCTGAGACCGGACACCTGGTTCTTTCCACCCTGCACACCACCAGTGCGGCACAGACCGTAGAGCGTATCATCGACGCTACTCCTCTTGACGGACAGGATCAGATCAGAACCCAGTTCGCTAACGTTATCAGAGGCGTTATCACTCAGACTCTTATTCCTACCGCCGATATGGACGGAAGATGCTGCGCTACCGAGATCATGCTCGGAACTCCCGCTATCGCAAACCTCATTCGTGATAAGAAGACCATTCAGATTCCTTCTCTTATCCAGGCAGGAAGAAGCCTCGGAATGCACCTTCTTAACGATGATCTTGCATCCCTTGTAGGACGCGGAAGAATCTCAAGAGAAGATGCTCTGTGGGTATCTAATGATCCTACTGCACTTGAGAAGATGTGCTGATTAAAATAAGTTTAAAGAAAGTATAAAAGTCCTTAAAGCGATTGTATGTTATGCTCCGATGGGAACGGATAACCGTATCCATCGGAGCTTTACTTTTGTATGGAGGACTATATGAAGAAAGGACTTGATGCATATAAATTAAAAATATTAGCATTGATCTTCATGCTGCTCGATCATGTGAAGACATATCTGAGTTATCCTACCTATGCATATCTCGGATGGCCAAGGTGGCCTGAGTTTATCGGCATGATCACCAGATTTGTATCACCTCTGTTTTTGTTTCTGATGATAGAGGGCTTTTATCATACAAGAAGTCGTAAGAAATATCTGATCAGATTGTTTATAGCCGGTGTGATCATGATGATCGGAAACGTGACGATCAATTACGTGTGCCTGAATATAAAAGGACATGCGGATGAGATAAACCTTCATGCGTTGATTCAGGGCAATGATATTTTCCTGACACTCGCATTTATGTTTGCGGTGGTATGGTGCCTTGAGAACCTGAAAGCACGTAAGGATATTCTTAGGAACAGTATTCTTTTGACCGTATGTGCATTATTCGGATTGCTTAATGAAGGCGGAATATTCCTGCTTCCGATTACATTGATCGTCTGGTTCTTCCGCAGTAAGAAATCAACCATGTGTCTCGGTATCTTGGTTTTTTGTTTGCTGTTACTGTTAAAAGCACTTGTCAGTTACAATCCGAATGTTGTTGCTTCGTTTTATGCATATATGTGCTTCGATGACCAGTGGGCCATGGCAGCGGTAATTCCTTTTATACTTCTGTATAATGGAGAAAGAGGAAAGAACACACCTGTTACCAAGTACATGTTTTACGTGATCTATCCCGTACATTTGTGGGCCTTGATGATCGCAAGATTCATGATAATGCCATAATGTAATCTTAAAGAAATTTAAATAAATCGTAATAATGCTTAAAGTGATTATCTGTTATAGTGTCACAAGATGACAGCCGGTTATTATCCGGCACAGTGGCCGCGGGGATGCGCACCCGGCAATCGGTCTCAGTGTCGGAACCCTGTCATCACCAAAAGGTTTTTAAAGGATGCAGCTTTTTTGCATCCGGTTAGGAGTTAGTTATGAAAAAGAAATATTTGATTCCTATAACACTTCTAATGGTTATTGGAATGACTGCATGTGGAAACACTGATGTAACCAATGAAAATATTGAGATTTCCGAGATAACCGCAGAGCCCATAACCGAGCGGGGTGATGAGGATCTCATTTCGGATTATCAGGATCCCCTTCCCGCTGAAGAAGATGACGGATTGGATGCTCCCGATGTTATCACCGATGAACAGGCACTTGATGCGGTTATATCCTTTATGTCTTCCGCGCAGCCTGAAGTTATAAGCAATGATGATTACACTGAATATTTTATTGTTGAATCAAGTACCCCTGAGCAGATCGTAGTTCTATACAGATCATATACCGCTTCTCAGACCAGATTCTACATCGACCGTGCTACCGGAGAAACAATAGTAACCGAGCTTGTTCCCGGTATCATCGATGAAGAGACCGAAACGGGTGAAGCGTTTAATATAAAAGAGTATACTAATGATGTGCACGGAGCGGTTGCAGCTTATTCCGATGATTCTCTTATGAATTACACCTGGTTTACCGCTTCCATGGTAACTGATGCCGACGGTAATTCCCGTCCCGAGTGGGAAGTACGTTTCTTTGAAGATGCCATTGAGTACGGATATGTTGAAAATGACAAATTCGTATTGGATCATAGCGATAAGATCTGTTCCATTGAGCAGTTCTCTGAGCATGGATTTACCGTACAGGCCGAAACAGATACAGGTGTACAGTATACCTATAAGACCTCTGAGGATGATGAAACGATCCTTGAGTATTACGGAACCTGGGATGAGACGAAGTACGCCGATAACTACAGCGGAAGTGCTTCTCTTTTCAGATAAATATTTTTCTAACATATGACGATAGGGATGCTTCGAAAGAAGCGTCCCTATTGTCATATTGTCTTTTATTCTCATAATGTAATCTTAAAGAAAATTAAAGAAAGCGTAATGATACTTAATGTGATTATCTGTTATAGTGCCAACAAGACAAGGATTGCTTCTTGTCCCTTGCTTCGAAGCATGAAAAGCAAACAGAACCAAAAAGGAGTACCACTATGAAAAAACAAATCGTAACAATGTCACTTATGCTGGCCATAAGCCTTGCAGGATGCGGAAATGCAAATAACAACACTGCAAATATTCCCGAAGGCATGGCTCTTGATGTAGAAGAACTTACCACAGGAATAGAAACTGTAGCAGACGAGGATCCGGAAAATGATATAGAAACTACCGATGAGGATAGTACCGGAAATCTTACAAAAGAGCAGGCACTTACTGCTGTTAAGAATTATTGCTACTCTATACAGCCCAACATCGAGAAGCTGGACAAGTCGGATAAATACACTGTTAATTTTGAGGTTGAATCCTACAGCGATGATGAAATCGTTGTCCTCTATACCGCACAAACCGGAGAGGAAGTAAGATTCTATGTGGATCCTGTTTCAGGAGATGCTGAAATTACCGCATTCATCCCCGGCGAAAGCACTCAGGAAGAGCCTTCCGATGAGATCATTCATCTGAGAGATTATGTGGACGGTAAAGTCGAGCTGACAGGTTCCGTATCTCTCGACGGAATGTGGGCGACCGCATCAATGGTACCTGATGAAAAAGGCGACGTTCAGCCCGAGTGGTATGTTGAGTTTGTAGGTTACGCCATCAATTACGGACATATGGATGGAGATAAGTTTGTTGTAGATCACTCAGATGATGTCCAGTTACAGATGTCTGATTCTGCCGGCAATCTTTTTGTTCAGGCAGAAACCGCAGACGGAATTCAGTATACCTATAAGATCAGTGATGACGACAAGGATGTTCTTGAGTATTACGAAACCTGGAACGAGGATGAATACGCCGATACTTACAGCGGAAGTGCATCACTTTCCAGACAGAAATAATTTCAAAAACTGAATAATAAAACAAAACACGGGCAATACTTTCCAATTTTTCGGAAGTATTGCCCTTTTTTATACCGTATTATTTTTCACATAGGAGGGTACACAAAATGGATAAAAACAGTACATATAAACTTTCTAACGGCGTTGAGATTCCTGTCATTGGATTTGGCATGTGGCAGACTCCCGATGACAAGACCGGTGTTAATGCGGTAGTAAGCGCAATTAATGCAGGATACAAACATATCGATACTGCTGTCATCTACGGAAATGAAGACTGCGTAGGCAAGGGTATCAAGCTTGCGGGTGCGGACAGAAAAGATCTGTTCCTTACCACTAAGATCTGGAACGATGCCCACAGCTATGACGGAGTTATGAAGTCTTTTGACGAATCTCTTAAGAAGATGCAGACGGATTATGTGGATCTTCTTCTTATCCACTGGCCTAATCCCGTTGCCATTAGAGACAGATGGGCTGAGGCTAATGCCGATACATGGAGAGCAATGGAAGATCTCTATGAGGCAGGTAAAGTAAGAGCAATCGGAATCAGTAACTTCCGCCGTCATCACATCGATGCACTTCTTAAAACCGCGAAGATCGCACCTATGGTAAACCAGATCAAGCTCTGCCCCGGCGAAACTCAGGAGGACACCGTAGCCTACAGCAGAGAAAAGGGAATGCTTCTCGAAGCATACAGCCCTCTGGGAACCGGTCAGATATTTGATGTTCGCGAGATGAAAGCTCTCGCTGCAAAATATAACAGAAGCATCGCCCAGATCTGTATAAAGTGGAGTCTTCAGATGGGATTCCTTCCTTTGCCCAAGTCCGTAACTCCTTCCAGAATCGAAGAAAATCTTAAGGTATTTGACTTCGAACTTGATGAAGCGGATGTTAAGCTTATGGCTGGTCTTGACGGATGCGTCGGGTATGCAAGCGACCCTGATACAAGAAGCTTTTGATGCATAAATATTCAGGCAGAATATACCTTTCGTTATCCGATGCTTTCAAGATGATGGACGAGAAGCCCAGAGATCCCATCAAGTCTTACGTTCTTATACTACATTTGATTTAATTACATCATTTAGGGGTTGAATGGTGAAATTGAATAAAGGAAAAGATTATGGAGCCTCGGGAAGATACCCGGGGCTCCGGTTTTTTGTGAAATTATCATGAAATTATCGTATAATTTTACGTAGTTGCTTCAAGACTATGGGGGCCCAATATGGCTATCTGGAATCCCTGGCATGGGTGTACAAAACATAGCCCCGGATGTGCAAATTGTTATGTGTACAGAAGGGATGAGAGTATCGGAAAAGATGCATCTGTTGTAACGAAGACAGGTGACTATGACCTTCCGGTTAAGAAGAACAGGCATGGCGAGTATAAGCTGACAGCTGCTGACGGTGTTGTTTATGCCTGCATGACATCGGACTTCTTCCTGGATATTGCCGACGAGTGGAGACAGGGAGTCTGGGATATGATAAGGGAGAGACGTGATCTGCAATTCTTTATCATAACCAAGAGGATAGACCGTTTTGAAGAATGTATACCTGCCGATTGGGGTGACGGATGGGATCATGTGGCCATATGCAGTACATGTGAGAATCAGGACAGAGCAGATTACAGAATTCCTTTCTTACTAAATGCACCCATCAAGCACAGATTAATTGCATCCGAGCCGATGCTTGAAGAGATACATATAGAAAAATATCTTGAGACCGGACTTATCGAAAAAGTTGTCTGCGGAGGTGAATCCGGACCTAAAGCAAGACCTTGTGATTTTGAGTGGATCAAGGCGATGCGAAAACAGTGCGTTGAATATAACGTGGAGTTTTTCTTTAAACAGACAGGTGCCGTATTCATTAAAAACGGTAAGACATATCACATAGAAAGAAAGTATCAAAGCTCACAGGCCAGAAAGGCGAAGATGGATTATAATCCGTGATAAGAGAATGAGTATATATGTTGACTTGGATTATTTGTATCGTTTTTGATGGTGCACTATTGGCTCCGGCTGTATTTTTCATAATTTCATTGATAAAGAGTAAACCTAAGGGAATTGAATGGATTCCTGTTGTGGTTTCAATTATTGCTTCTTTATTATTGGCAATCATTTTTACAATATATCCACTTTGATAGCGTTAATTAGCGTAGGAGGTACAGACATGACATTCGATGAACTCGTAACCAAGGTCAGAACTATGGCTTCAACCGTAGATGCATCCAACAGAGATTTCCTTGCTGTACAGATTAACATAACGGGCAAGAACTCCGGTGTATTTTATGTCGAGGTAAAGGATCATAGGATAAATGTTGAGCCTTATGATTATCACGACAGAAATTGTGCCATTACGATTAATATGACAAACTTCAATAAACTGATTGACGGTAAGCTTGATCCTATTCTTGCTTTCACTACAGGTAAATTAAAAGTGGAAGGTGATGCCGGAAAGGCACTGGAGTTTGCAAATCTGATTAAGCGTTAGTGAATATGTTTAGTCATTAGTGGGGATTTTTGATGACATCAGATTATAGATTTCTAGCCATAATCGTTTTTGTTGCTGCTGTAGCCTGTTTGGTGTATTACACGCAGTTTATGGTTAGGCATAAGGCGGAAATTGACGAAAGTATTGAATATCTGAGACAGAATAGACCAATTTCCAGAAGAGCTTATTTGCCTAATGAGAATGTGTATGAAGATTTTAAGAACAATTTTTGGGATGAGAGATGCTTATCTGCAATGGCAGGAGATATATTAAGACATCTTGGACTTCCGAATTCTCATGTTCCGGTATATGTTGTTGAATCTATGGAAGGTAAGGCTGTGGGCTTGTATAAGCAATCAGGCAGCGGAAGTTCTATAGAAATCAACATCTCGCAGTTTGCTGTTTCAAATGAAGTGTTGGCAGTGCTTATTCACGAGACAATGCATTATTATCTTAGAATGACCGGTCTCGGTTTTCCTGATACATTGAAAAATGAAATTCTAACAGACACAGCAACTATATATTTTGGATTCTATAATTATATTTACGACGGATATCTTCATGCCGGATATATCAGATACAGTGAAATAAAATATATAGAAAAAGTGTTGTGTAAATGATGTTTATCAAATCTCCTGAAGTGAGAGGGTTATATTTCTATTAATGATATTATTTGTAGTCAAAATTGTATTTCAAATTGCGCTTTGGATATGGTTTCTCGGTTGTACAACAACATATAAATTCGGGAAGTACACACTCGTTGAAGGAATGGGAATAAAAAGTGCAGAGTTTGTTACACAGTGCCTGTATAGCATAGCCCTTATTACTTATTATTTTGTTAGACCTGTCGGAAAATGGATTCTGTTTTTTATTTTGCTTCTCTGGCTGATAGTACAATTCTTTTGTCACTGGTATTACACGATTTTCGGTGCTTCCGAACAGAAGCTTATAGGATACAATGAGTGTTTCAACAATACGGTACGTATTTTTCCTATGAGTAACACCAGACTTGTTCCTGACCTGTATCATATCGTTCAACATACATTGATGCTGGTAAACGTTGTTTTATGTTTGGTTTGATAATATGAGATTATTTATCACTATACAATTTGATCACTCTATCATCGATTCTTTATCGGAATTCCAGGATGAACTTCGTGAGGAGGGAGTGACAGGTAACTTTACCTCGAAGGAGAACCTGCATTTAACTCTTTCTTTTATCGGAGATTACAATGATCCTGATGCGGTTCTGGATGCGATGGAAGAGTCGAATTTCAGGCCGTTTGATATCAGTCTTGACGGAGTGGGACATTTCGGAGACCTGTTCTGGATAGGACTAGCGGATAATCCTGCATTGCATGCTTATGTTAAGAGGCTGAGGCACTGCCTTGCTGATGCAGGTATTCCTTTTGACAAGAAGCGTTTCTCGCCTCATATCACTTTGGTGCGGAAAATAGGATATAAGTACGGAGATGAGATTCCTGTATATCATGTACCTAAGGGGAAGATGAGAGTTGAAAGCATTTCACTTATGCGTTCCGACAGAGGAAAACGCGGAATGATCTACACGGAGATCGGGGCTATTGAGTAAGGAGACTTATATGTTTGAAAAGTTATTCGGAAAAAAGAAAGAATCCGCTGCACCTGTTCAGGAAGCAGTATATGAACCGAGTGATATGGCTAAGAGCATGATGGAGAGGTTTTCTTTTCCCTACAGGGTGTTTCCTGAGGGTACGCCTTACTCTGCAATAATGGATGAGTATGACAGGAAATTTGAAGAAGGTAAGAGTGCGGGTTATATTCCGATGCTGGTTCCTGTTGATGATGTGCTGGAAGAATTTTGGACTTCTATTTTGGAAGAGGATTATAACGCAGATGAAGTAATATCCAATGCATCTTCCGAAGCGGGTAAGGAGTATTTGGATAAGAGATACAAAGAATACCGTGAAGATTCCGGGGAGTCTGAGGACGCGTTTATTGGTTCTTTTGACGGACCCGGACAGGAGATTTACGAATACACTGCCATATGCAAATTAAGGTCGAATGAAACAGTCGAAACCATAATGGTTGATGTTCCCGTGACTGAAGCCTGGCAGGCTGTTGCTCGTCTTCCTTTCGGAGGATGGAATGAGTGCCCCGGCGCTCACGATATGGCAAATATTTGTAAGTACTGGTTTGAAAAGTGGGGTGCAGTTCCCGTCACAATATCCCATGATGTGATGGAGATGCATGTCAGGGGAATGATCTCCGATGAAGATGCTTTAATGCTTGCAAAGGAACATTATGCATTTACTCCCGACAGAGTTGATCAGTGCACGGCAACATATACACTGAGCGAAGTTGCTAAGTGCATTCAGGAATCGAGTGTGTGGTATTTTTGGTGGGACTAAGGAGATAAAGCATGAGACTTGCTACTCTTTCTGAACATGAGATCATCATAACTCTTATTGCTCTGGCACTTTTGCTTCTTGCGGCATATGTGTTCGGAAGTCTGATGGAGCTTATCAAGGGACCGAGAGTTGTTGGAGAAATTCTTGGCGGAATGATCCTTGGCGGAAGCTGTTTGTTCCTTCTTTTGCCGGAGGTGTCGGAGAAGATCTTTTTTGCGTATGCTGAAGAGGGTAAGGTATTAAATATCTTTTATCAGCTGGGACTGATATTTCTTATGTTCCTGTCCGGATACAATACGGATATCAAGGTGGATAAGTCCAATGCGAAGACTATAAGTCTTGTTTTTGTGGGTGCAACGTTTCTTCCCATGCTCGGAAGCATTCCTTTCTTCGGGATGTTTGAAGAGTATTTCAAAGGGCCTGCCGGAAATGAATTATCATATAAGCTTGTATTTGCCATAGGTGTAGCAATCACTTCTATCCCTGTCATATCGAAGATATTCTTTGATATGGGTATTATGAATAAAGCTTTTTCAAACACGGTGCTTACGGTTTCTACTTTTCAGGATCTGTGTCTGTGGATTCTGTTAAATGTCGCGACACGTATCGCACAGTCCGGTGAAATAAAGCTTGTCGAGATGATCGTGATAGTTATCGTGACCATCGGTATTTTTGTAGCCATAGCGATTATCTCCAAATTCATTAAGCAGGTTAAGAATCAGTGGAAGGCTAATACTTTCTATTCGATTTCTTTTGCGGTGCTGATGTTTACCTGTGGTCTTTTGTATATGATCGGTATTAACATCATGTATTCCGCATTTGTGGTGGGATATCTGATCAAGGCGATATTCGGAACGGAAGAAACAGTTAAGACGAGAATGCATTTCCTGGAAAACATCGCGTTTTCATTTTTCATTCCGATCTATTTTGCACTTGTGGGTATTCAGCTGAATGTAATTCATGATTTTTCGATTGCGAGATTCGCTTTGTTTTTCGCTATAGCGTTTGGCTTGGAATTTGTAGGAACCTTCGTACTTCTGATGTTCTCGGGACTGAAGATGAGTACTAGAATGAATTTTGCCATAACCATGAATGCGAGAGGCGGCCCCGGTATTGTACTTGCAACTGTTGCTTATTCGTATGAGATCATCAGTCTGGAGTTTTTTACAGTCCTGATACTGACAACAATGGTGAGCTCGATGATCGCAGGTTATTATCTGAGACTGCAGCAGAAGAGAGACGCGAAGGTATTTGATGAGTTGTGAGGAAATGAAAATGGAACTTTTTAGCGGAAGACCCGAGGATTTATCGGGAAGGCTTGAAAGAGAGATCAGGACATACGATTATCTGGATGAACTGGGAATAGAGTATTTAAGAACGGATCATGAAAGAGCAGATAACATGGAAGCCTGCAATGAGATAGATAAGATTCTGGGAGTTATCATATGCAAGAATCTGTTTCTTTGTAACAGGCAAAAGACTGCGTTCTATCTTCTGATGATGCCGGGAGATAAGAAGTTTAAGACTAAGGAATTATCTGCACAGATAAACTCGGCGAGGCTTTCTTTTGCAGATCCCGAGGATATGCTTAAATTTCTTGATATTGAACCGGGTGCGGTAAGTATCATGGGACTTATGAACGATAAGGATCATGGGGTACAGCTTCTTATCGATGAAGATGTACTTGAGGGCGAGTATCTCGGATGTCATCCTTGTGTATGTACTTCATCCCTTAAGATGAAGACTGCGGATGTTATCGGAAAGTTCCTGCCTGCTACGGGACATGATTATAGGAAAGTGCATTTGGTTGGAGAAGATTAACCGGTGAGATACAGAGAAATCAGAGAATCGGATAATGCGGTAATAGCGTCGCTCATAAGACGTACTCTTAAAGCATACTCACTTGATATACCGGGAACAGCATATTATGACGAGGGGCTGGACAGGTTCAGTGAGCTTTATGGCCGGCCGGATGCAAGGTACTACGTGTTGGAAGATGATGGCGGATATGTAGTCGGCGGTATAGGTTTCAGTGCATTTGAAAACATCGAGGGCGCAGCCGAACTTCAGAAACTTTATCTGGATGATTCATACACGGGTTCGGGAACCGGTTACGAGATGATCGCATATGTAGAAGAGAGAATGAAGGAAGCGGGATATAAGAAGTCTTACTTAGAGACTCATGATAATCTGGCTGCGGCGATACACATATATATTAAGAGCGGATATAAAGAAATAGAGAGACCTTCTTTTGTGGGACACAGTTCCATGAACAGGTTTTTTATCAAGGAATTGTAACCGGGTTTTTACGTTAATGGCAAACAAAAGCAATGAATTATATATTAAAGGTCTGTATATAGACTGGGATAAGATTGGAGGCAGGAGTTATCTGCAGGAGATTGACTCCATCGCAGGCCTTGAGGAGTTTTCTTTTAACAGACAAGTTACATTCTTCGTGGGAGAAAACGGGAGCGGCAAGTCTACATTCCTGGAAGCTATAGCGGTGTCGTACGGATTTAATCCTGAGGGCGGAACGAAGAATTATAATTTCTCCACCTTTGATTCGCATTCGGAATTGTGCGATGCCATGATACTTGTGAGGGGAATCAAAAGACCGAAGTTCGAGTATTTCCTGAGAGCAGAAAGCTTCTATAATGTAGCGACTGCGGAGGATGAGTACAGTAGGGGACCGGGCGGAGTGCCAATGCATTTTCATGAAAGGTCTCACGGAGAAAGCTTCCTTGCGCTTGCACAGAACAGTTTCAAAGGCGGCGGATTGTATCTGCTGGACGAGCCTGAGGCTGCGCTTTCGCCGCAGAGGCAGCTGACGCTTTTGATAGAGATAGACAGGTGTGTAAAAGAAGGTGCTCAGTTTATTATAGTTACGCATTCGCCGATCTTATTGGGTTATCCCGGTGCGGAGATATTAAGCTTTGATGACGGGCAGATTCATCAGTGTGAATATGAGGATACGGATTCGTACAGAGTTACGGAGATGTTCATAAACAGCAGGGAGCAGATACTCAAGAGACTGCTGGAGGAGTAAAGCGGAGGTGACTGATATGGAAACATTTTATTACGAAGTCGTGAGCATAGAAGGCGATTACGCGAATTTAAAGCGTACAGATATTGAGTCCGATGACCTTAAACTTGTCGCAAGGGCACTTCTTCCTGCAGAGATTGTTGAGGGAAGCAAGCTTAAGTACGAATGGATGCAGTATGAACTGATAGGCTGAAAACAAAATAATCAAAAAAATGGGCAATACTTTTCAATAATTCGGAAGTATTGCCTTTTTTTATGCTTTATGATGAATGAGTATGAGTCATTTCCCATACTTGGATAATAAGGAGGAAATATGAAGAATATAAATATAGTTAACGGACCTCAGAATGTTTCAGCCATCGTACAGGGATGTATGAGAATGCCGGACCTTGATAAGGAGGCGGCTGCTAAGGTTATCCGTACCGCTTATGATTGTGGTATCAACTTTTTCGACCATGCAACCTGTTACGGAAACGGTGTTGCCGAGGAACGTTTTGCGGAGGCTTTTCCTCTTACCGGAATTAAGAGAGAGGATGTCTATATCCAGAGCAAGTGCGGTCTTTGTTTTGACAGAAATGAATTCGACTGGACCAAGGAAAACATCCTTTCCAGCGTTGATGACAGTTTGAGAAGGTTGAATGTAGAGTATCTGGATGCGCTTCTTCTCCATAGACCCGATGTGCTCTTTGATCCTGAGGAAGTAGCAGAGGCTTTTGATGAGCTTGAGAAGTCAGGTAAGGTTCGTCACTTCGGTGTAAGTAATCTTGTTCCCATGCAGATCGAGCTTCTTAAAAAGTATGTAAAGCAGCATCTTGTCTTCAATCAGGTTCAGCTTTCTCTGGAGCAGTCACAGCTCATTGACCAGGCACTTTACATGAACAATAAGACTACGGAGTTTTCAATAAATCGTGACGGTAACGTTCTTGATTACTGCAGACTTAAGGATATTACCCTTCAGGCGTGGTCACCTCTTCAGTTCGGAATGTTCGGCGGAACCTTTATCGCTAATCCCAAATTCCCTGAGCTTAACGCGGCACTTGAAAAGTTTGCTCAGAGAGAAGGAGTATCCGGATCAGCCATCGCCATAGCGTGGATCCTTCGTCATCCTGCCAAGATGCAGGCAATCATCGGTACCATGAATCCCGAGCACATTAAAGAAATCTGCGAAGCTGCGAGAGTAGAGCTTTCACATCACGACTGGTATGAGCTTTACCTTGCTGCGGGGAAGTATTTGCCTTAACTATATAATAAGCGTTATAATATCTCTGTTACCCGTTGTTTTGTCATGGAGGATATTGCTATGTCAGTTTCCAAGAAAAACGAGACGATCGCAGGTTCTTTGCACAGCATGTCGGGTTTTGTTAATCGAATGACTGTGGGTCTTTCAGTTCTGATGTTCATCTTTCTGGTGATCATAGGTGTTAATTTCCTGAATTTCTACAACGTTCAATATGTAACAGAGAAGTATCAGATGGAGATCAGAAAAGATGTCCAGACTATCAATAAGAGACTTCTTTTTGCTCTTGCTTCACAGGATCCTTCCGTAACCGCTTCACAGGCTGAGGACCTTGAGAAGAGATTTGCCAAGATCACTTCTTATTTTGAGACCATCTCCGATAACCTCAATGATGAAGCTCTCGGTTCACAGCTTAAGAGTGCATGGAACGATGTTAAGGATGCATCCTTCACCATGCTTGATCTTGTGGACTCGGGTGATCAGGAAGCTGCACTGGCATATTATAATGATGAACTGAATGCAAAGTCAGAAGTTCTGGCTGATCTTCTTGATGCTACCGGTGAGCGCGCGGATGCGGCTGTAGACGGTAAGTATAAGACAATCCTTGCAGTCTCTATCATAGCAATCATTGTGCTCATCGCCGCTTGTTCGGTCAACATCATCATGGGCGGATTGCGTAACAAGAAGCTTATCGCTGAGATCGGAAGTGACCTTGAGGTTCTCAAGAATGCATCCGTTGAGATAGCAAAGGGTAATGTTCACGTTAATATCGATTATGACAAAGAAAACGAAGTGGGTGAAGTTGCAGAGCAGCTGCGCATAGCTATTTCTTCACTTTCAGATTATATCGACAAGATCAGCGAAGTTATGTCCACAATGGCAGGCGGAAACTTCAATATCAGATTTGATAAAAATTTCGAAGGTGATTTCGTTTCCATACAGAAAGCCATCGAGAGTTTCTCCGAAGAGATTTCCGAATCCATGCGTGAGATCATCGAAGTATCGGGAATGGTTTCAGCAGGTGCCGGACAGCTTGCGGAAGCAGGTAAGAATCTTGCGGATACCACCACGAATCAGGCTGATATCGTAAGCGAACTTTCCAAGAAGGTTAATGATATCTCCGATGAGATTTCAGGTAACTCCACTGACGCAGAGAATATTTCCAAGGATGTTGACGGAATCGTTGACAGTATAATCCAGGGAAATAAGAAGATGGAAGAAGTAGTGAAGGCGATGAATGCTATCGCGGCATCTTCCGAGCAGATCAGTAACATCATCGACACCATCAACAACATTGCAGACCAGACCAACCTCCTGTCTCTCAATGCTTCCATTGAAGCAGCAAGAGCAGGTGAAGCGGGAAGAGGATTTGCAGTTGTTGCATCCGAGGTATCACAGCTTGCCGGCCAGACCCAGCAGGCCGCTCAGAACACCGCAAATCTTATCGGTGATTCCATCCGTACAGTCGGTGACGGTATCGATATCGCAAATAAGACCGCTGAAGAACTTAACAAGATGGTTGGACAGGTTGAAGAGATCCGCGGAAGAGTTAAGCAGATATCCGAAGCGTCCGTTACTCAGGCTAATTCCGTTCAGGAACTTTCAACAAACATCGATATGATTGCGGAAGAGGGAACCAACAATGCGGCTACATCCGAGGAGTCACTTGCACTGAGTTCCGAGATGAGCGAGCATGCGGATTCACTTAAGAACATGGTTAACAATTTCGAACTTAAGAAATAAAAGTTTTAAATAATGACAGTGGGCCGGTGGGGACGGTTCCTTTTGGGCAGTGAGTCATTGCCCAAAAGGAACCATCCCCACCGGCCTTTATACTTTATATAGCCATAACAACAGTTACCAGCAGAAGCGTCTCTGCTTCCATCACAAGTCCCAGGGTATTGATGATGGTGAGTCTATCTATTTTGCGTAATCTTCCAAGAATGATATACAGACACATTCCCAGAAATCCACCGAAAGTATTGGTGATGACATCCGTGATGTCCGTTGCGCCAAGTGCAAAGATCAGCTGGATAAGCTCATAAGAGATACTGAGTATCATAGCGGCCTTGGGACCTCTGAAGATATTATGAGATTTATCCGTAGCGGTAAAGTAAAAACCTGCGGGTATAAATACTAGTACGTTGTACAAGACTTCTCTGAGATGGAAGGGTGATTCTGTCTTGTAGTAGAAGGGGATAAGGTTTATCCCACGCATGCGGTAGATCATATCCGGTTTTACCGCAAGCTTAAAGAGCACCAGCCAGGTAAGGAACAGCAGGTAGATAGTAAATACCGTGTAGGTTATTAACTTTTCCGTTTTGCTTTTATAGGTGTTCATATACTGACTATAGCAGAGGTACGGTTTAAGTATTATTACGCCTTATTTAACTTTCTTTAAGATTTCATTATGACGACAGTGGGCCCGTCATCTGTGGTAAAATAGAACAGTGCGGGGGCACATGGGGATAAAACAAAATGAACGAAAATTTCAGTATTTTAAACCTGTACGAACTCACCACGGAATCTGACGACATACCTGTGTTTTATCAGGACCTTAATCTGGTTCAGATAATGGACAGGGTATCGGCAAAGTGGGGAAGAGGCGTACGCAAATTCTACAGGCGCCCGGCAGTGTCATCCGAAGAGGAAGAATACCGCCGCGCCATCTACCGCGATATCAAAAAGCAGTCTGTCTATGACACTCTCATCGCATTCACTGAGAATTTAAAAACCGCTCACGATCTTCGTGAGGAAAAAGAAAAAGCAACCTATCCCGAGCAGAAGCAGGTATGGCACATCAGGGAGATGGTTTCTTATTGTGATGCTTATGAGAAGCTGGAAAAGGATCTGTCCGAAGCGGAACTTTCTTCCGATGGGATGCAGGAGCTTCTCAAGATCATAAGAGAAGTTCTTGATACGGAGTACAGAGATCTGCAGAAAAAAGCGGGCGCAATATTCGAAGAGATTCGAAAGCTCAGATTCATTCTGACTTATGATAAAGACAGAATCTCTGTTACTCTCGGAACGCTTCCCGGAGAGGGTGCATACGAAGAGATGATGAAGGAAAAGTCCGGACGAGAGATAAAGCATTTCCATAATCCTTTTGCCGGAGAAGCACGTTTACTCGAACTGGAGTATCAGTGCATTGAAATGATCCGGAAGAAAACCCCCGAGCTCTTTGCCAAGATCAGGGCGGTATCGACTGAAAACAAGGATTATGAAAAAACAGTTCTGGTGCGATTTGAAGAAGAGGTTATCTTTTATCTGTCTTACTGCACTCTTCAACGTGAAATGGAAAATGCAGGATATGCTTTCTGCACACCGGTACGTGGTGAAGAAGGATGCATGGAGGCGGAAGGGCTATTTGACCTTGCACTTGCCGTGGCAAATCTGAATACGGATAAGGAAATAGTCTCCAATGATTTTAGATATGACAAGGGCGAAAGATTCTATGTGCTGACGGGACCCAATCAGGGCGGCAAGACTACATTTGCAAGAAGCCTGGGACAGCTGGTTTATTTTACCAAGATGGGACTTGATGTTCCTGCAAAAAATGCCAAAGTTCCTTATTTCCCGGATCTTCAGACCCACTTTTCCGTTGAGGAAAGTGTTGAGACGGGCTTTGGTAAATTAAAAGAAGAACTTACCCGTCTTGCTCCCATGATGTATGAAAACAAGCGTGGTACTTTTGTGGTTATCAATGAGCTCTTTACTACTGCGGCAAGTTACGATGCTCTTATCATGGGAAAGCGTGTGCTTAAGCATTTCGTGGAACTGGGATGCATGGGTATATATGTAACCCATTTGAAGGAACTAGCGGACAAGCAGGAAGGTATAGTAAGTCTCAGAGCCATGCTTGATGAAAACAGGGTTCAGACTTTCGAGATCAGAAGAGGCGAGGCGGAGGATACGCCCTGCGCCGAGAATCTTGTCAACAAGCATCAGCTGACTTATGCACAGCTTAAGGAGCGCCTATGAGAGTCTGTTTATTATATGAGGATACCGACCGCAGTAACCGCGAGAAATATTATGATACCGCAAGCATAGCCAAAGACTTGGGACTTAAGTCCGTATTCAGTGCGGCATCCAAGAAGCTTATCTATGACAGGAACGGTGAACTTCAGAAAACAAGCGACCCGGATCAGTATCTTGCGGAAACTTTGAAAGCTGTCATGATGACTCCTCTATATACGAAGGAGGAGATAGATTTCAGACAGGAGATGATAAAGGACTGTCTGGCTCACGAAGACCTTACCCGATCTCTTTACGAGGTGAGCAAAAACATGCTTCGCAGATGGAGCGAGCTTGGAAGAGTTCCCGCGGAAACATTCCAGCAGGGTAATCCTCAGGCAAAGCTTTTGAATGATATCATCATTCTCGAACTGTTCATGAATTCACTTTCCGAGGTGAAGACTCTTTTGGAGGGAGTGGATGATTTTGCCGCAAAGGGATTCATTACTTTGAAAAAAGAATTCCTTGAGAGTTATTCCGAGGAACGTGAGCAGTATGTAAAGACTGTTCTTGAAGATATTTCTTTTTACACCGAAGGCGTGAAAACGGAAGAAGGACCCAGGAAGGTGACTAAGCCCAGGATAGTTCTGGAATGCGGACTTGAGGATGGACTTAAATTCTCCTCCATGAAACTTGAAGAAGTATCTTCCGCTAAATCCAAGTATTACAAGCCCGGAAGTACCATGGCTCTTTTCAAGGATATGGTAGAGGCCAGAACTCCGGATTCTTTTTCGGCGGTAAATGATCTGCGCATTGCGGAGCAGACAAAGACGCTGGAATACACCATAGTAAGTTATCTTGCAGATGAGCTGAAGGGCTTCATGGAAGAGTTCAATACATTCTTCGACAGGCTTAAGTACCAGATGGCTTTTTATCTTGCTGCGGTGCAGCTGATTCACCAGTTGGAGAGGTTTAAGCTGGACTGGTGCTTCCCTACGGTTTGTGACAAGGACGATCTTTCTTTTGAAGAGTTAAAAGAATGCGTCATGGGAATGGGCATTCAGACCGAGGTTGTTGGAAATACTTGCACATTTACCGGAAAAGATCTCCTTATCGTAACAGGCGCAAACCAGGGCGGAAAATCAACCTTCCTGAGAAGCATCGGTATCGCTCAGGTAATGATGCAGTGCGGACTCCCCGTTTGTGCGAAGTCTTTTTCCAGCGGATTATTCCCTAAGATCTTTGTTCATTTCACCAGAAGAGAAGACTCCGAGATGAACAGCGGAAGACTTGATGAAGAACTTGGACGTATGAGTAAGATCGTTGAGGAAATTGACGATAATTCCCTGATCCTCCTTAATGAGTCTTTTGCCACCACCACGGAAAAGGAAGGCTCGGTAATCGCCTACGATATCATTAAGGCACTGAGTGAAGCGGGAGTAAGGATTCTTACCGTAACGCATCTGCTTTCTTTTGCAAGACGTATGTACGAAGACAGTGTGGAAAGCGCAGACGCATCAATTGAGTTCTTATCCGCCGAGCGCAAAGAAGATGGAACCAGAACTTTCAGAATGATCAGACATGAGCCCGAGCTTACCAGTTTCGGACTTGATCTGTATGATGAGATAGTAGGATGAAGTGAAACAGGGGGACGCCGGAACCGTCCCCCTGTTTCACCGCCATCGTCTTCATATTTTATACTTTTTTTATTTTACAAAATATATTGTGCAAAATATAATGTGACAAAAGATATATTTTATGAGGTGGAATTATGGCACAGGAATATGAGCAGCTCTTACTTAGAAACCAGTTATGTTTTCCCATGTATGCATGCGGCAGGAAAATCGTGGGAAGCTACACTCCCTACTTAAAGCCGCTGGGACTTACATATACCCAGTACATCGTTTTGATGGTTCTGTGGGAGAAGGAGAGCGTTAACGTAGGACAGCTGGGCGAGACTCTTCATCTGGATGCCGGAACTCTCACTCCTCTGTTAAAGAGACTTGAGCAGGCGGGGTATGTTACCAGAGAGCGTTCCAAGGAGGATGAGAGGATAACCAATATCGCCATTACTCCGGAAGGTAACAAGCTCAAAAAGAAATGTAAGGATATTCCCATGAAGATCGTATCTGACGGAATAAACCTTACTCAGAAAGAAGCAGAGCTGCTATATAAACTTCTTTATAAGTTTTTAGGATAGATGACAGTAGCGTCCCCACTGTCATCACTGGAGAAAAATATGGATTCCTCGTTTGACATTCAAAGTTATATGACCAAGGGCGTTGAGAAGATCGTTTCGGATGCCCTCAGGGCCACCATGCACAATCCCAGGGAAAGTGCATATATGTTAAAGTTTGCCTCCGCCGGAAAAAAGGCTTCGAGAAAAAGACAGGAAGCCGAGAAAGCCGGCGAGCATATACCTCCTTTTTTGATTTCCAGTATTACTTCAGGATGCAACCTGCACTGCGCAGGTTGCTATTCCAGAAGCAACGGAGCAACCAATGACTGCGGCCCCAAGGATCAGCTTACGGCTGCAGAATGGAGGAGAATTTTTGATGAAGCTCAGGATCTGGGAGTCAGCTTTATTCTTCTGGCCGGAGGAGAACCTCTTCTCCGCTGGGATGTTATAAATGAAGCCGCAGCCAAGCCCGATATCTTATTTCCTATTTTTACCAATGGAACGTTCATCGGTGAGAAATATATGGATCTGTTTGATAAGCATAGGAATCTGGTGCCCGTTATCAGTATTGAAGGTGATAAGGATAAGACGGACTCAAGGCGCGGAGAGGGCGTATATGACAAGCTGATCTCAGCTATGGATGCGCTTCACCAAAGAGATCTGATATTCGGAGCTTCAGTTACTGTTACAAGCGAGAATCTGAATGAAGTAACATCGAATTCTTTTCTCACTTCCCTTTCGGAAAGAGGATGTAAGCTTGTGATTTTTGTTGAGTATGTTCCCGTCACCGACGAAAGTACCGATCTTGCACTTTCGGATGATGAGCGCGACAGACTTCTTAAGGAAGTAAGCAGAGTAAGAACTGTATATCCTGAGATGGTTTTTGTTTCTTTTCCCGGAGATGAGAAAAGTTCGGGCGGCTGCATTGCCGCAGGAAGAGGATTCTTCCATATCAATTCTCACGGAGGTGCGGAGCCTTGTCCTTTCTCGCCTTACTCAGATGTGAATGTCAGAGACACTTCGTTAAAAGAAGCCCTGCGTTCCAAGCTTTTCTATGAACTTATCGCAGGGGATATATTAAAGGACGATCATAAGGGCGGATGTGTCCTGTTTGAAAAAAGAGAACTGGTTGAAAGCATATTAAGGGGTTGAATATGAATGATCTTTCAAAAGTTCAAAAGTTTGTAAGCTATGTTCTGAAAACAGTCGTGGTATTATCTGCGGCTATAGGAACCATAATGAGTTATTTTGCGGGACGTGATTCTTTCATGGGCGGAAGCGTAGTGTTTATGTATTTTACGATCCAGTCCAATATCGCCATCGCCATAATCTGTGCCATCGGGTTATGCAAGCTCATGAAGGGCAGTGAAGTAAGCAAAGTGTGGTATGCGGTTAAATTTGTGGGAACCGTTGCCATAACTCTTACGGGTCTTGTGTTTGGATTTGTATTGGCACCGACTCTGGGATCACAGGCCTGGAACATACAGAATACTCTGACCCATCTGGTTGTTCCCGTGGCGGCTGTTATAGATTTCTTTGTAACATCTTCGGTAAATGAGATCAGGAAGAGAAATGTTGTACTTGTTACCATACCTCCCATTCTATATGCGATCTATGCGGGAATTGGATATGTAAAGGGCTGGCAGTTTGCGGCAGGGTACAACTATCCTTACTTTTTCCTGAACTGGGGAAGCAAGGCCGGAGCCTTCGGGTTTACGAATGAACTACCTTTTATGGGTACTGCCTGGTGGATCTTACTCCTTTTGATTTTACTTATAGGAGTGGGATACGGATATCTTGCATTAGCTGATATAATGAGAAAAAAGATGACAAAATAAAAGCGTCCCCATTGTCATCGAAGGAGTCATGATCTATGTCAGAATCTAAAAACCTTGCAGTCATTATCCCGGGAATAGGCTATACCAAGGATAAACCTATTCTGTATTATTCTTCGAAGTTACTTAAGGAGATGGGGTACGAGATCCGTGATGTATTCTTTTCCGGCATGCCGGAAAATATAATGAAGGACGACAGTCTGAAGCTTCTTGCCGTAAAGCTGGCTTATGAGCAGATAACGGAGCAGCTGTCCGGTGTGAAGTTTTCTGAATATGACAACGTGGTGTTTGTGGGAAAGAGTCTTGGAACCATCGCGGCCGCCAAGTATGTGCAGGATACCGGGATAAATGCCAAGCAGATCTGGTATACGCCGCTCGAGAAGACTTTTGAATATTATGTGGGAAAAACCATTGCCTTCATAGGTGATGCGGATCCCTGGTCGGATATTAAGAAAATACGGGCTTTAGCCGAGGAAAAAGGCGCAGGTCTCACTGTTTATGAGGCTTGCAACCATTCGCTGGAGTCAGGGGACATCCTCAGGGATATAGGTACTTTAGAGGATTCACTGCGCAAAATGTGGGATTTTCTGTGATTATGTCTCCCAAATGCTCAAAATTTAGGGGAAATTTAGTGTTTTTCTGTTGAATTACACCATATTTAGGGGTATTATATCAGTGTTGTAACAAACAAACTCCTGTAACACTAAAATATTATGCGAGGTGAATTTAAATGAACAGAGCAGAATTAGTTGATGCAATTGCAAAAGAAGCAGGACTTACCAAGGTTGATGCTGACAAGGCACTCAAGGCTTTCGTAGGCACCGTATCCAAGGAGCTTAAGAAAAAGGGTAAGGTTCAGCTTGTAGGCTTCGGAACCTTCGAGACCTCCAAGAGAGCAGCTCGTAAGGGAAAGAACCCTCAGACCGGCGAAGCTATCAAGATCCCTGCAGCTACCGTTCCTAAGTTCAAGGCAGGCAAGGCTCTCAAGGACCTTGTAAACGGCGCTAAGAAGTAATTCAGTCGTATCTATTGAAGGCTGGTGCAAAATGCACCGGCCTTTTTTTGCGCGAAGCAATGAGCGACCGTAGGTCGTGAACCTGTCGGCATGGCTCATTGAACTCCCCCTCTTCAGATTGTTTACTTTTGTCAAATGTGGTAATATACGGTTAAGGGGTTTCTTATGAGAGGGGAGTTTATATGGAATCTGTAAAAAAATTACGTCTGGGCGATAAAGCCATCCCAATCATCATTGCTCTGGTAGCAGTGGTGATCGTCGGCATAGCTGCCGCAGTAATCCACAAAAAACAGGATAAAGTAGAGACACAGCGTACGGCAAGGGTCGTTGAAGTAAACGGTCCCTGTTCTATTTTGCGTGAAGGCGCAACAATAAATGCCATCGCTGATATGCCCATTTATTCGGGAGATACGTTCTTCTCGGGCGTTAATGCCTCAGCGCGTATCATGGTGGATGACGACAAATTCCTTTATCTGGATGCCGCAACCAGAATCAATTTTACTGCTTCCGGAACTCCCGATGATACACACACAATGATCTATGTTGAGACCGGATCATTACTCACCGAGGTAAAAGAAAAACTTGCCGAGGGTGAGACCTTTGATATTGTTACTCCCAATACCTGCACTGCCATCCACGGAACCATACCCATGGTTACGGTAGCTAAGAATTGGGAAGGAAAGACAACCACCACCATCGGATTTGCTGAAGGTGAGGGAGAAATCACTGTATTTGAGAGAGCTGCAAGTGGTGCGGTTCGTAGTACTAACCTGACCATGGGCGCTCATGAAGGCGCTTCATTTACCACAGAAGAGAGTGCAACTCTTACTGCACAGGATGCTCAGAGCCTTTCCGAGACCGGTAAGACTGCAGGCGGAAAGACTGCCGAGAATACGACTCTTGATAGTCTTCAGACTGTATCCGGTGAAGCAGTATTTGAAAACAGCTTCCTTGATAATTCACAGGCTGCAACCCAGAGAAATACTCAGGATTACGTTAATAACAACAATCTTGATTCCGGTTCTGCCGGATATCAGCAGGAGAATCTTGCTACGGTACAGGCTAACGGAATTATAGATGAATTCAGATCAGGAGAGGCACTGCTTCCCGTAACGGTTGTGCTTGCTTCCTCATCACCTGAGCCTGTAGCTGATGCAACACCTCAGGCATCGACTCAGCCTACGACTGAGCCTTCGCAGGAACCTGCAACTTTGCCTTCACAGGATCCTTCTCCCGTACCTGATCCTGTACCGGCACCTTCTGCAGCTCCCGCTCCCGTCACAACAGCCAATAATATTATCTATGTAAATGGAGTTCCTCTTACCGTAGAGGAGCAGATTCAGGCAATAGAGGCAGCTGAGAGAGAAGTTCAGGCAATTCTGGCACAGCAGGCAGCAGAGCAGCAGGCTGCACAGCCTTCCGAGTCACAAGCACCTGCTTCCAATGAGGATACCAAGCCCGCAGAGCAGCCGGCTACAAATCCCGAACCCGAACCGCAGGAAACTCCTGCAGCTACACCTTCGGTCACTCCTGCAACCACCCCTGCTTCGACACCCGACGCAAGCCCGAGCACGGCAGAAACTCCTCAAGAGAGTCCTGCTGATACTCCTTCTCCCAGCTCGAGTTCAGCTACTACTCCTCAAACAAGTCCGAGTGAGGAGACAACATCAATCCATGATGAAGAGGATGATAGACCGTCACCTGTATATGTTGGAAGACCAATAAGTGCCAACGGTCCGGATATGCCTGATTTATCGGATCTATTTAATCCCTCACCTTCAACTTCAACTGGGCCTGCACAGGATCCCAGCCCTGCTCCTGAGCGGGTAGGATGTGATGTTGATACAGAGGAAATCATCTATCGTAGTGGTAGTAGTTATTATACTAGGAATGATGATGGCCACTATGAGCAGTGGTATGGATATTATTACCCCGATAACCCTTGATCCGATAAATGATCTGATCTCAAACCTAAATCCCGATGTGTCATGACGGCACATCGGGATTTCTTTTTTGTCACACCCGAATAATTGCAATTCTTATAGGACATACTATATATTTAAAGTATTGATATTCTGTTCCAAAAGATATAAGATTTTGGTCTTTAGGAGGTATGAGTATGAATTCTAATTCTTCAAAGAAAAAAGGTAAGATCAGTGTACAGCTTCTGATCGTACTGGTTCCGATGATAGCCGTATTTATAGTTATTCTGGCTACAGTGCTTTTCACTTATTCTAAAGCAGCTATTACAGATGAGGCCAAGGAGAATCTTTATAACAATTCAAGAGCCAATGCCAACGGTATTTCCTCAAGAATGATCGAAATAGCTTCATTCTATGACGGCGTTGCCAATCTGATCGAGGCAACTCCCTATTCTTCAAATGCTGAGGTTATTTCTTCAATGTGGCTGCTTCTCAACGTATTCGAAGAGACTCCCTCAGGTGCGTATATCGGATTGTCAAACAAAGAATATCTGGATCCTTCGGGATGGATTCCCGATGAGGGATATGATCCTACAGCCAGAGACTGGTATGTATTCGGTGCTGACAAGACTTCCCTTACTTACGGAGAACCTTACCTGGATATGGATTCCGGTTCAATGATTGTTTCCGGTTCCCGTAAAATACAGCTCGCGGATGGCAGATCCGGTGTTATGGCTACCGATGTTTTCCTTTCAAATATCGCTGAAAATGTAGCTCAGTATACTCCCGGCGGAACCGGAGCAGCTGTTCTTTTTGACGGCGGAATGATCATTGCTTCAGGAACCGACGGATACAGCGGAACTAATGCATCAGATCATGCAAGCGATAAATTTATCAATGCGATAAGCGAAAAGGTTCAGGCCGGATTTAACGGAATTGCTGAGATAAAGGGAAATAACGGTAAGGATTATTACGTAGCATTTAATGCAGTCGACGGCACAAGCTGGACAATGGTTTCATATGTTCCCAAGGCAGATGTCCTTGCTTCATTATACAGAATTCAGTCTTTGACACTGATACTTGTTATTCTGTTACTTGGCGGCAGCACTGCAGTTATCATCTTCATGGTTAACAGGATGATCACAAGGCCCGTTAATCATCTTACCAACACCATTACCAGAATTGCAGACGGCGATTTCACCGTAGATGTAGAAGCTAAGGAAAACAATGAGATCGGAACCATGAATGAGAGCATGAAGGATTATGTCTCAAGAATGCGTTCCACCATAAGTGATCTTAAGAATGTTACCGAAGAGCTTTCACATGAGGCAGAGAACAGCTCTACCGCATCCCAGAGCATGAGTGCTTCAGCCGTATCCCAGAGCGAATCCATGGATCAGATCAATGAGGCTATGGAAGGTGTTGCTACCTCGGTTACCGAACTTGCAACCAATGCAACCGATCTTGCAACCGCAGTTGCAGAGGTTACCGATCAGGGAAGCGTCACCAGCGACATTATGAAGCAGCTCCTTGATAAAGCTAAGCACGGTCAGAAGGACATGGAAAATGTTCAGAAGAACATGGATACCATTTCCGATTCAATGACCGAGATGGCAAGCGTTGTTAAGACTGTTGACGAAGCAGCACAGAAGATCAACTCCATCGTAGAGATGATCAACTCCATTTCTTCACAGACAAACCTTCTCTCACTTAATGCATCCATTGAGGCAGCAAGAGCAGGTGAAGCAGGAAGAGGATTTGCGGTTGTTGCTACCGAGATCGGAAGCCTTGCCAATGAATCAGCTAACGCTACCACCCAGATCGGAAGCATTATTTCCGAGATCACCGCTCAGATCCAGAAGCTTTCACAGTCCAGTGAAGAGAGCGCAGGCAATATTCTTTCCAGTAACGAAGCAGTTAAGGCTACCGGAGAGAGCTTTGCTCAGATCTTCACCGCACTAGATGAAGCAGGTGAGAACGTTATGGATATGATCGGCAAGATGGATAAGGTTAACGACATTGCTACGAATGTTGCGGCTATCGCAGAAGAGCAGTCCGCAAGTGTTGAGGAAGTTACTGCAACCGTTACATCTTCCGCAGAATCTGCTCGTGATGTTGCCAAAGAGAGCGAGGGCGTTGAAGAGAGTGCAAACACCGTTGCTGCTAATGCAGACAGAATTGAGAATCTCGTAAGCGTATTCAAGATCTGATATAAGTAAACACTTAAAAAGGGTTCCCGTAAGGGAACCCTTTTTTTGATCAATATCTGTCAGATACGGATGAGCTTGAGTTCTCCGAAGGATACGTTTCCGTCGATCACACACTCTACCTGATCTTCGGTTACTTCACAGAACTGTGAGCATCTGTCTTCGCAATCTCCGAAAGCTGCGGTAACTTTGTTGTGCACGTTCCAGGTCTTGGGAATGTAGAGATCCATCTCTCCGAATGATGCACTTACGTTGATGGTCACTTTTTTGCCGGGAACCTGTGCCTGGTCAAAGAATACGGAGAGCTGTCCGAACTGTGATGAAAGGTCTGCCTGTGCAAGCTGCTGAGAACGGACATATTTTGTTGATGAACCGAATTTGGTTGAATGCATGATGTATGAAGCGTTCTCATCTTCGGTGGACTGCTCGGAGAATTTTCCGCTTGCCCACTGGCCATTCTTGAAGTGCTTTCCGTGTTTCTTGTGAGGGAAGATCATTTCGAAAGCTACGGTAAGAAGGATTGCAGCGATAAGAACGACCCAGGGGGTGATTGCTTCGATGCCGAGGGGCTTGTCGAAGATGATCGCAATGATCGCAAGGGGGACGAAGATTCCGCCCCAGTTTAATTCTGCTGCGTTCTGGAAGATAGCGACAACCATTATTGCTGCGATGATAATACCTATGACACTGACTTCCGCAAATGCTACGGGAAGGTTGAACAGATTCATCTTCCACATGATAAGACAAGCAGCAAGTATGATAAGAAGTATTCCGTTTACGACTGATTTTGCTCTGTTATTCATATTAATTCTCCTCATGGGGCATCAAGATTTCCTTGAGTGCTTTGTAATAGTTTCTTGAACAGTAAACTGTTTTATATGTTCCGTGAAATTCGACCTTGCTGGCACCGGCCAGGTTTTTTGTGATCGAATAAACCTTGTGAGTATTAAGTATGGTGGATTTGGATATCCTCAGGAAGTAGAAGGGAAGTTTTTCTTCCAATTCGTAAAGCTTGTACTTCGCTTCGAATTCATCCTCCGACGTATGAGCTCTTATACGGCCTCCATCCGTTTCAAAAAACAGGATATTTTCGAGTGGGAGGAATATCTCCGAGTCTTCCTTGTGGAATATGATCTGTGATGTACCCTGCGCGCTTTCGGATAACATCTTCTGGATCCTTGCCACCTCTGCATTGACTTCAGGGCATCTGATGGTAATTTCCGGATCTTTCAGCCCTTCGTCGATTTCAATTTTGATCTTTAAATTGTTCATGATTGTATTATACATAGCCGTAAGCGGAAAAAAAGGGGTTTTGCCCAAGAGGTAGAAAATCGCGACTAAGAGGTAGATTATTGACCTCTTAAGAGGTATAATCGGACAGGTGTGTTTTGATTTATGAGGGATTCTATGAATATACAGTCTAAAGATGTTAAGGCTTCTACCGGCAGTGTCGACAGAAGCATGCTTCCCATATTGTCTGCCGTATCCATAGGCTTTGTTCTGGCAATAATCGTATCCATTTATTCACTGGCAAAACTTGCAAGAGAAAATACCAAAGAGCTTGATACCATGCTGACTTATCGTATCTATGATTCGATATCCAGTTCATTAAACGAGCCCATCATTGTATCCGAGACCATGGCCTGCGATGAGTTCCTTTCAGACTTTCTGAAAAATGAAGACAGTATGAGTGAGGATGAGGCCATTGCTGCAATGCAAAATTATCTGAGCGGCATCAAAGGCGGACTTAAATACGATTCTGCATTCCTTGTATCCGAAAGCACTCACCGCTATTACACATATGAGGGCCTCAATAAGATAGTTGATCCCGCTAATGACGATCATGATATCTGGTATTCCATCTTTGTCGATAATAATAAGCCCTACGATCTGGATGTGGACAGTGATGAGGTTAACGCCGGTGTCTGGACTGTATTCGTAAACGCCCGCATAGAAGACGAAGAGGGCAATCTCCTGGGAGTCTGCGGCGTAGGCGTTCAGATGACCAATCTTCAGCAGCTCTTTCTCGAATCCGAAAAAGAATACAATGTCAAAATAAACCTGGTTGATTCAAACGGTCTTGTTCAGGTTGATACGGAAGACATCAATATAGAAAACGCCTGGCTTGATACCGATGTTCTGGGCGGCGAGGAAGATGAATATTCCTATCAGATGACCGGTAACAATGAATTTGCCGTCACCAAATATGTAGAATACCTTGGCTGGTATCTGGTTGTGAGAAGTTCCACCACATCCATCAGCCGTGAGTTCTTTAATATAATTCTTCTCAATATTGTATTATTCCTTCTGGTCATGGGCGTTCTTATCTTGATGATCGCCCGCATCATGGCTCGTTCGAAAAAAGAAAGAGATGCAAGAGAGAAGCTTCTCATTGTATCCGAGCGTGCGGTTGCTGCCAGTGAAGCCAAGTCTTCCTTTTTATCCAGCATGTCTCATGAGATCAGAACTCCCATCAATGCAGTTCTTGGAATGAACGAGATGATCTTAAGAGAATCAGATGATAAGAAGATTCTGGAATATTCTTCCAACATCAAGAGTGCCGGCAGAACACTTCTTACTCTTATCAACAGCATTCTTGATTTCTCCAAGATTGAAGAAGGCAAGATGGAGATAATTCCGGTTGATTATGAAACTGCTTCTCTTGTGGGAAATATCATCATGTCCGTTGAGGAAAGAGCTGAGGCCAAGGGACTTGAGTTTATCACCGAGATAGATGAAAACCTTCCTTCACGCATGAACGGAGATGATGTACGCATATTGCAGATCGTGATGAACCTTCTGAGCAATGCGGTTAAATATACCGATAAAGGTCATGTAAAGCTCACGGTAAAAGAGCAGGAACGTGACGGGGATGATACAGATGTTTTCTTTTGCGTAGAGGACACGGGAATCGGAATCCGTAAAGAAGACCTGCCTAGACTCTTTGAATCCTTCGAGAGGCTTGATGAAGTTAAGAATCACGGTATCGAGGGCACGGGTCTTGGAATGTCCATTGTAACCAATCTTCTTAAGATGATGGGAAGCGAGATAAGAGTGGACAGTGACTATGGCAAAGGATCTTCGTTTTATTTTGTCATAAGACAGAAAGTTGTGGATGCAGCACCTATGGGAGATTACAGTAAGGCATTCGGAGTGATAGAAAAATGTCATAACGAAAGACTTCATGCACCCGGCGCGGATGTGCTGGTTGTGGATGATAACGGAATGAATCTGAAGGTTGCGGATAATCTTCTGAAGCTTTTCGGAATAAATGCACAGCTTGCCGTATCCGGAGAGGAAGCGCTGAAGTGTGTTAAGACCAAGAAGTATCAGCTGATCCTCCTGGATCACATGATGCCTCACATGGATGGCGTTGAAACTCTTAAGAAGATGCGTGAAGATCATCTTCTGTATAATGAGACCAAGGTTATTGCTCTGACTGCGAATGCCATAAACGGAGCAAGGGAAGAATACCTGGCTGCGGGATTTGATGATTATCTGTCCAAACCCATAGAGGTTTCGGCACTTGAGGAGCTTTTGAGAAAGTGGCTTCCTGAAAGTGAGATTTCTAATGATGATGGCATAGAGTATTCCGATGACGGTGAGATCATGGAGTTTGCTCCCGCGGGAGAGAGCTCCGATGTGGCTGAATCCGGAGAGTTTGTTGACTGGCTTGCAAAGGCAGGCTTTGACACCAAGAGTGCCATGACATACTGCGGCGGTGATGCTTCTTTCTACCGCGAGCTACTGGATGATTACATCACATACCGTGATGAGAAACTGGCGGAGCTGGATAAGGATTTCGAAGCTGAGAACTGGAAGGATTATTGCACAAGGATCCATGCTCTCAAATCCGTATCGAGAACCATAGGAGCCATCGGAATAGGAGACAGAGCATTCGAACTTGAGAAGGCATCCAAAGAGGGAGACGCGGATTTCGTAAGATCCAATTACCCTGATTTCAAGAAAGCCTATGTTGCGGTGACTGAGCTCATCAGAAAAGCTATATATTAATGACAGTGGATGACAATGGGGACACTGTAGCGTCCCCATTGTCATCCAAATTTTTTTTTAAAATAATAAAACTATTTGCCATTCTGAAAAGTATTATAGATGAAGACGTCTTTACGGAGAGTAATAAATGGCTATAGATATAATGGAAATATGTACAAAATACGGTGACCGTCTGTATGCCGCGGCCTTCAACATTACAAGGCAGCGTCAGGATGCGGAGGATGCCGTACAGGAGGCTCTTTTAAGGCTGTACCGGTCGGATAAGGAATTTGAATCCGAGGAGCATGTAAAGGCCTGGCTGATAAGAGTTACCATAAACATCGCAAAGAGCACCTGTACTTCTTTCTGGCACAGAAACAGAGTTCCTTACGAGGATTACATGGATGAGATTCCTTTTGAAGAAGAGTCGGACCGTGATCTTATGGAAGCTGTTTTGTCACTGCCAGATAAATACAGGATCATCGTTCATCTGTACTATTACGAAGGGTATAAGACCCGCGAGATTGCCGATACCTTAAAACTTTCCGAGAACACCGTTAAAACAAGGCTTCTTCAAAGCAGAAAGCTTTTGAAGAACAAATTGGAGGGATGGCAGGATGAAGACATCTAATTCAGACAGATATAAGAAAAGCTTTGATAATTTGCATCTCTCCGGAGATTTCAGCTCTCGTTTATCTGAGAGCCTTGAAAAAGAAAGAGAGGATAAGAAAGTGGTTAATATTTTCAGCGCCGGCAAGATCGCTGCGGCAATAGCTATATGTACACTCGCGTGCGGAACCGCATGTTATGCGGCTGATGTCGGAGGGATCCGTACAAATTTCAATATGTGGATCAATGGTGAAAACCGTGAGATCGAGATTGAGGACAACGGAGACGGAAGCTTTACTTACTATGATGAGGATGGCCATGAGTACGGCTTCGGTGGCGTTGCATTAGGTCCCTTCGGTCAGGAAGAAGCTCTGAGTGCCGAGGAACTTGTGGATATGATGAACAATGAGGCAAATCTGGAATTCACCGAAGATGACAGGGTTATTTTCCATTATCGCAATATCAGTGAGGATGTTACCGATCTTATAGTGGACGGAAACCTTTATGTACACCTGGAGGATCCCACTAATCCCTATACATATTTCAACTTTACCGAGATTATTCCCAATGGAAGTTATTCATGCTCTACAGATGATAAAGCAGAAAAGAATACCGAATATGTAGAGTTTGATTCTTCGGATCTTGAGGAAGGCAATCAGGCTCCCGACAGAGATGAAAATACAACAACGAGTTATACCGTGATTTCCGACTGATTACAATGCACCAATGACAATGGGGACGCTTCATTTTTGTCATCAGATTTCTATGACAAAATATGAAGCGTCCCCGTTGTCATTTTATGGTAAAATTAATATGTTGTGACTAAGTACAGGCGGAGGTTTCCTGCATGAAAGACAATTTTGAAAGATTTGATATGAAAGCTCCTCCTGTGCGTACGAAATGGTACCTGAGACCTCTTACATATATCCTCAGTGCACCTGATGTGAAAAAGCATAAATGCATTATTACAAAAACAGGCACGGAGGGGCTTAAGCCGCCCTTCGTGCTTTTGTGTAATCATAACGCCTTTATGGACTTCAAAGTTGCTACTAAGGCCATATACCCCTGGAGAGCCAATTACGTGGTTGCAATCGACGGCTTCATAGGAAGGGAAAAACTTCTGAGGGATGTGGGATGCATATGCAAGAGGAAGTTTACCAATGACACTACTCTTGTAAGGCAGCTCGTCCGTACCATCAAAAACGGCGATATTGCCATCATTTATCCTGAGGCAAGGTATTCTCTGTGCGGAACAACTGCGGTTCTTCCCGAAAGCCTTGGCAAGCTCTGCAAGCTTCTGGGAGTTCCGGTGGTTACTCTTATCTGTCACGGACATCACGTAAACTCTCCTTTCTGGAATCTTCACGACAGAGGCGTTAAGCCTACGGAAGCTGAGTTCACTCTTTTGTACAATGCGGAAGACCTTAAAAAGGCTCCAGTGGATGAGATAAATGCCAAGATCGTTAAAGCATTTCAATACGATGATTTTGCATGGCAAAAAGAAAGAGGTATCCGCGTCACATACGAAGGCAGAGCCGAGGGACTTCACAAGGTTTTATATCAGTGTCCCGCATGTAAGAAGGAATTCAAGATGTCCTCAAATGGCAGCATTCTCAAATGTAATGCCTGCGGCAAAGAGTGGAGAATGACCGAGCTTTCCGAGCTTGAAGCGGTAAGCGGCGAGACAGAGTTTTCCCATATTCCCGACTGGTATGAATGGGAGAGGAGCAATGTCAGAGCGGAGGTAGCGGCAGGTACTTATTCAAGCGGAGAACTTCCCGTAAGAGTGGATTCACTTCCCAATGCCAAAAGGTTTATTCCCCTGGGTACCGGTACAATGATCCATGACATGGATGGCTTCAGGGTTAAGGTTACTGATAAAGACGGAGATGTACATGAGATGATTAAAACAGTACCTTCCATGTATTCCTGTCATATTGAATACGAATACCTCGGAAAATACGGAGACTGTGTGGACCTGAACACTTTGACGGATACCTGGTACACATATCCGGATCCTGAGAAATGTGAGTTTGCGGTGACCAAGATGGCACTTGCGACAGAGGAGTTGTATTTTGAAAGATTTTAAGGCTGTAATTTTTGATATGGACGGAGTCATCTTCGACTCCGAAAGATGCATAATGGAGACCTGGATCATCCTGGCGGAAAAGTACGGGATAGAAGGTATTGAGGATGTATTCCTGGCCTGTACCGGAACCAATGCGGCCAAAACCCGACAGATATGTCTTGATGCATACGGTGAGGATTTTCCTTACGAGCAGTATGAGAGTGAATCAATGAAGATGTATCACGAGAAGTACGACGGAGGAAAGCTTCCCATAAAGCCCGGCGTTTTCGAACTTCTTGATTATTTAAAAAGTATCGGTGTAAAGATCGCACTTGCATCATCCACCAAGAGGTCTTCTATTGAAAGAATGCTCACAGAGGGCGGAATGATAGATTATTTTGATGAGATCGTTGCGGGAGATATGGTTACGAAGAGTAAGCCCGATCCCCAGATA
>JAEEGL014843734.1_pt1 | contig 45031 bp, 42 predicted proteins | sample 9134231 | NCBI WGS metagenome assembly JAEEGL01 (sample SAMN16246548, study PRJNA631951) | gut metagenome | biome: gut microbiome; feature: rumen; material: fiber-attached | host: Bos | place: Iran: Karaj | collected 2018-10 | reverse complement strand
GTGAATCATTTGATGTAGTTACTGGTCATTGGCCAGAAAAATATAATGAATTAGCTATTGTATTAAGAGATAAAAATACTATTCCAGATTTATTAGTTTATGCATTAGGTTTTAGAGATCCTAGTGAATTAAAAACAATTATTAATACAATAATGAGTGGTGGTACTGTAGATATTGATCCAGGTCCACCAATGGAATTTACTTATGATGATTTAATGAGTATAGATATGCATATGGTTATGCCAGCTGATTTATATAAATATAATAGTAAATATGATTTATATGAAGATATGAGTGAAGATTTAGATTATCTTAATAATTTATATAATAAAGCTACTAATCTTAAAATAGTTGGTATTATTACACCTAAAGAAGGAAGTAATTCAATGGCTTTAACTCCAGGTGTTATTTATCGTGAAGAATTAGTTGATTATATTATTGATTATTCTAAGAATACAGAAATTGTTAAAAAACAATTAAATAATGAAAATTATGATGTTATTTCTGGTAATCCATTTGATAAAGATGATAATAAATTAGAGTTAAGTTTTAAAGATTTAGTTGATGTAGATAAAAATAAAATAAATGAAGCTTTTAATATAAAAATAGATGAAAAAGCTTTAGAAAATCAAACTAAAGATTATATGAAAGAAATATCTAGTGCCATAACTACTAATATAGATCCAGCTAAAGATGCATTTACTAATACTTTAAATAGTATTATTAATGATTTAGAATTTGGTGAAAAAATAGAATTAAAAGATATCAACAATATTGTGGATAAATCTTTAAATAAAAATGATAAAAACTTATCTAATTTAGAAAAAGAGTATGTAATTCCCAAAGATAATTTAAAAACTGCATATAGTGGTATTATAAAAGCTCTTATTAGTACATATGTAACTGAATACAATAAAATAGATTCTAGTTTAACAACTGATGTTACTAATCCAATAGCTTCATATAATGAAACTATGTTTACTACTATTAAAGATAATATGTTAAGTAATGTAGCATTTACTGGTGTTATTAATAAAATGGCTAGTGGTATGACTGAAGCTAAAATGAATAAAGAAATACTTACTAAAGTAGGGGATTTAACTGGTAATTTAACTAAATCATTTGCTAATGCTTTTAATGTTAATCCAGAGAAAATAGCTGATGCATTTAAATTAAAGATGAGTGAGGAACAAATAACTAGAGTAATTAGTTCTATGATATCTGATACTAAGGTAAATGCTAAAACTAATTTAATTACATTAGGTTATCAAGATAAAGATGAACCAACATATATGGAGTTTTACTTTAATAGTTTTGATGGAAAAGAACATTTCTTGAATTTTATTGATGAATATAATAATAAAGTTGGTGAAGATAAAGAAATTAATTATACAGATACTACTGGTATATTAATGGATTCTGTTAAAACTATAGTTAATGCAGTTAGTTATGTATTAATTGGTTTTGTTTCTGTTTCATTAGTTGTTTCTAGTATTATGATTGGTATTATTACTTATATATCAGTATTTGAACGTACTAAAGAAATTGGAATACTTCGTTCTATTGGTGCTTCTAAACGTAATATTTCATCAATCTTTAATGCTGAGACATTTATTGTTGGATTACTTTCTGGATTATTTGGTATTGGTACATCATATTTATTAATACCAATTATAAATGCTGTAATACATCATTATACTGGTAATATTCCTCTTAGTGCTGTTCTATATATTAAGAATGCTTTATTACTTGTTATATTAAGTATTATACTTACTTTAATAGGTGGTTTAATACCAAGTAGAAGTGCATCTAAAAAAGATCCAGTAGAAGCTTTAAGAAGTGAATAAAATTGAAAACATAAAGAAAATACTATATAATTAAAATATGGAGGGTATATGAGATATGACTATACAGTTTATCATAAAACTGATGAAGAAAGAATTAAAGCGATAAAAGAAGATATTCTAAGTGAATATCCAAGATTGGGTGAAGTAGCAGAACTTGCTGCAATGCTAGAAGAACCATTTGGTCCAGTTCATGAAGATTATTGGGCATTTAGTAACCAAAGTAATCATATAAATCGTTTAATAGATATTGTTATTGTTACGGAAAATAGGCCAGAGTTTAGAGAAGAATATCTAAAAGCATGTAGTGATTTAAGAAGTAATTATGAAAGTTGGGATTATAATTTCACATATGCAGGTAAGGAACGTCAACCAGAATACTTAATTATGAAGAGATTTAATGAACATCTAGATAATAGAAGAATGCCACTTCTTACAATGAAACAAGCTGAAAAAATACTAAAAACAGAAAGAGAAAACGAAGATGTAATTAGAAACTGGCAATGGGAACATACTATGAAGTATGAGTATACTATCTATCACAAGACAGATGAAGAAAGAATAGAAGCTGTAGCTAAAGATATTTTAAGAGAATACCCAAGATTAGGAGAATTAGCAAGAAATGCAGCTAGCCTTGAATTACCATTTGGTCCAGAACATGAAGATTATTCACAATTTACTAATCAAAGAAATCATATAAATCGTTTAATAGATATTGTTATTGTTACAGAAAATAAACCAGAATTTCGTTTAGAACATGAAAAAGCTTGTCGTGATTTAGTAGCTAACTTCAAAAGTTGGCAAGAAAACTATACTTATGCAAATCCAGAAGATCAAATAGAATTTAAAGTAATGCAACGTTATTTTGAACATAAAAGAGATAATCGTTTTCCACTACTTACAATGAAACAAGCATTAGAAATAGAAAGAATTAATCGACAAGAATCAGGAAGAAGGATATAAAAAAATAAAAATAACTCTTGCATTATAAATATATCTATGATACTATCAATAAGGTGATAAAAATGACAATACGAGAAAGCTTTGTAAAATTAAAAAATATGATTTTAAAAAAAGAACTTTCTTTTGTATTTTTATCATTTTTATTAATTATTCAATAAACATCAATTTTTAGGAATTGGTGTTTTATTTTATAATTAATGAATAATTGTTATAAGGAGGAGTAATGAAAAAGAACAATTATTTACTTTACGATGTTAATGAAACACCGCCAAAAGGCAAAATGATTATTTTAGCCATTCAACACGTATTAGCAATGTTTGGAGCTACAATACTTGTTCCTATGCTAGTTAATAAAATAGCAGGTACGGAAGTATTAACTATTCCAGTAGCTTTATTTACAAGTGGTATTGGTACTTTAATTTACTTATTATGTACTAAAGGTAAATCACCAGTATACTTAGGTTCATCATTTGCGTTTATTTCACCAATTGCATATGCTTATTTAGCAAGTGGTAATTCAGGAGTAGGAATGGGTATATTCCTAGTAGGTTTAGTTTATGTATTATTTGCTACATTAATTCATTTCTTTGGAAAAAAATGGATTAACAAACTTATTCCACCAATTGTTATTGGACCTATGATTATGGTTATTGGTTTAGGTCTTGCACCAAGTGCAATATCAAGTATTGGAATTGATGGAGCAGCTTTTGATTGGAAATCATTAGTAGTTGCTTTAACCTCATTTATCGTAACTATTTTAATAGCTACAAGAGCAAAAGGTTTCTTAAGAATAATACCTTTCTTTGTAGGTATTTTATCAGGTTACGTATTAGCAATTATTCTAGGAATGGTAGATTTCTCAGCAGTAGAAAGTGCATCAGTATTCAGTGTTCCTAAATTTATCATACCATTTAAAGATTATGCATTAAGTTTAAAAGGAGTATTAACAATCGTACCAATTGCCTTTGTTACAATAGCTGAACATTTAGGTGATCATATGGCACTAGGTACAATAATTAAAAAAGATTTAGTAAATGATCCAGGATTAGATAGAACATTATTAGGTGATGGTATTGCAACAAGTGTGGCTGGTTTATTAGGTGGACCTGCAAATACAACATACGGAGAAAATACATCAGTAGTTGGTATGACTAAAGTAGCTTCAGTTAAAGTTATTGGATTAGCAGCAATATTTGCTATCATAATAAGTTTCTTTGGACATGTAACTGGAGTATTCTCATCAATACCTAGTCCAGTATTAGGTGGTATATCATTATTACTATATGGATTTATCGCAGTAAACGGACTTAAAGTATTAGTACAAAATCAAATAGATTTTGATGATGTAAGAAACGTAATTATTGCATCAACTATGTTAGTATTAGGTCTTGGTGGAGCAGTAATAGCTATCACTTCAGGAGATGTTAATATATCAATTTCTGGTATGAGTTTAGCAGCAATAGTTGGTATTATACTTAACTTAGTATTACCAAAAACTAAGAAAGAAAAAGAATAATGAGTTCCCTTATGGGGACTTTTTTTATTGACATAATTTAATTTTTAAGGTATAGTATAAAACCAATAGGGGGAATTTATGGAAATTACACATCAATATGTAAAAGATGAAGTAATATTCGATTTGTTAAACTTTTTAAATCAGTTTATGGATTCTAACAAATATGAAGAAACATGGTATTCTATATTAGAATATGGAGATGAAACTTATTTATCTTCGTTATTTGATAAGGATCAAAAAGTATGTTTTGGAATGGATCATGATTATCTTAATTTTATGGTACTTGATAATAATAAATTATTATTAATTAGTTGTTTACCAGATGAATATAGAACATATTTTGGTTATAAATTAAATGCAAATGCAGATAATTTCGAAGTAGAAGTAAAAGAAGATAACAACGGTATAAAAACTATTATAATTACTGATGGAACGAATCGAGAATTTTTATATGAAAATGTAGCTTATTTAAGTAATAACTTACCTGTTGGTAAGAATAAACTAGTTGATTTAGTTAGACCAATTAGTTTTGAACAATTACTTGAAAGAGGAAATGAAACTGAAGTAAAAAAAGGAGTAAAATAGTTGCACAATCAACTATTTTTTTCTATAATAAAAATCATGAAAGAAATTGTATTTGTTACCCATAATAAGGGAAAAGCTAAATCAGCTGAAAAACATTTTAAAGATTTAAAAATATCTACTTATGAATATGAGTTAGATGAACCAAGAAGTGATGATATTAAGTTAATTGCCACTGCTAAAGTAAAAGAAGCTTATGAAGTAGTTAAAAAGCCATGTATGGCTATGGATACAGACTTTTATATTGATTCATTAAATGGTTTTCCTAAAGCTTTTGTTAATTTTGCACTTGATACTATTGGTGTTGATGGTATTTTAAAACTAATGGAAGATAAAGAGAATAGAAAGTGTTGTTTTAGAGAGTGTCTTGCTTACTATGATGGAGTTGATATTAAATACTTTTATGGTGAATGTAAAGGAACATTAACTAAAGAAAAACTAGGATTAGATAGTGAAGAGAAATGGTCTGATTTATGGTATGTATTTATACCTAAAAACTGTAATAAAACACTAGCTGAAATGACTAAAGAAGAGCGAGAAGAAAGAAAAAAGATTGATGAATCAAAAGATGCTTTAGAAGAATTCGCTAAATGGTATAGAGAAAATATGTAGTTTCCGTAGGGAAGCTATTTTATTTATAAAATAGACTTTTAGTTTTTAATTATTAATGATATAATAAAATTGGTAAATTTTAAGGAGGTCACTATGCAAGTAATATTCTTAAAAGATTTAAAGGGTCAAGGTAAAAAAGGTGAAATTAAAGATGTAGCTGATGGCTATGCAGTTAATTTCTTAATTAAAAAAGGTTTTGCTGTTAAAAAGACTGAAGCTAGTTTAAATAAATTAAGTATTGAAAAAGAAAATAATCGTCTTTTAGATGAAGAAAATACTAAAAAAGCTAAAGAATTAGCTGATAAATTAAAAAATGTTGTTATTACTTTTACTGCAAAAGCAGGTAAAGAAGATAAGATGTTTGGTAGTATTTCAAGTAAACAAATAAAAGAAGAATTAGATAGAAAAGGATTCCATTTTGATAGAAAACAAATTGTTAGTGAAATAATTAATTCATTTGGTTTCCATAATGTTGATATTGAATTATATAAAAATATCGTAGGTACTATAAGAGTTGAAGTAAGGAAGGGATAATTATGGCAAGAAGTATACCAAGTAATCAAGAAGCTGAACAATCTCTTTTATCTTCAATGTTTATTTCACGTAGTGCATTAGAAAAAGCTACTGATACATTATCAGAAGAAGATTTCTATTTTGATAATAATAGAGTATTATTTAGTGTATTAGATAACTTAAATAAAAAGAATGTTCCTATTGATATGACCAGTGTTGTTACTGAGTTAAAGAATAATAATAAACTTAATGAAGCTGGTGGAATATCATATATAACTGAAGTACTTAATAGTGAAGCTGTTGCTACTAATGCTGATTATTATATTAAAAAAGTTAGTGATAGTGCACTTCTTAGAAGACTTATTAAAGCTTCAGAAGAAATTGGTACATTAGGTTATGAATCACTTGATGATGTTGATGAAGCACTTGATGAAGCTGAGAAAAAAATATTGAATGTTGTTAAAAATAGACAAAGTAGTGAATTTCGTCCATTTAAGGATGTATTAATATCAGCACAAAAGAATCTAGAAGAATTATCTAAATCAAAAGGAGAAGTTACTGGTATTGCAACTGGATTTATTGATTTAGATAGATTAACAGCAGGATTTCATGAAAATCAATTAATTATTATTGCTGCACGTCCTGCTATGGGTAAAACAGTATTCTCATTAAATATTGCTGTTAATGCTGCTTTAGCAGGTAAGAGTGTAGCTATCTTTAACTTAGAAATGGATGCAGTACAATTAGCTAATCGTATGTTATCAAGTGTTGGCCAAATAGATGGAAGAAAGTTCTTATCAGGAAACTTTAATAATCAAGATTGGACTAGACTTAATGAAGCTATGAGTCAATTAGAGAATGCTAATATTTTTATCAATGATATGACAGAATCTACTATTGGAGCAATAAGAAGTAAATGTCGCCGTCTTGCAAGTAGTGAAACTGGACTTGATTTAGTTATTGTTGACTACTTACAACTTGTTAGTGGTGGTAAAAACTATGGAATTAATCGTCAACAAGAAGTATCTGATATATCACGTGCATTAAAACTTCTTGCTGTTGAATTACATATTCCAATTATTGCATTAGCACAACTTTCTCGTTCTGTTGAACAACGTGAAGACAAACGACCAATAATGAGTGATTTACGTGAATCAGGATCAATTGAACAAGATGCCGATATCGTATCATTCTTGTATCGTGATTCTTATTACAAAAAAGGTGTTGCAGAAGGTAATACATCAATTAGTGAATTAATAGTTGGAAAACATCGTAATGGTCGTACAGATACAATTAAATTAATATTTAAGGGAGATACATGTTCTTTCTTAAATTATCAAAAAGAAAATGAGGGTGAATAAAAAGTGAAGGGAAAAAACTTAATATGGTTACTGGTAGCCGGTATATTAAGTGGATTATTAGTTACGGCTGTTAAACATTATGGTAATGATACTAAAAAAATTCCACAAGAAGGTTATCGTGTATATCTTGAAGGTAGAAGTATTGGTTTAATTAAATCAAAAGATGAATTAAACGAATACATCAACGTTCAACAAGAAAAATTAAAAGAAAAATATCATGTTGATACTATTTATATTCCTAATAATATAGATATTGTTAAAGAAATTACTTATGAAGATAATTTTGATAATATTTCTAATATTTATAATACGATTAATACTATTTCACCATTTACTATTAAGGGATATCAAGTAACTATCGATAGATCAAATAGTACACAGTACCAAAATGATGAAAATGAAGAAGATACTAAGCAAAAAATAATTAAAATTAATGTAATTGACAAAGATGTATTTAATAAAGCTATTGAAGAAGTCGTATTATCATTTGTTGATCAAGAAGAATATGAGTCTTTTAAAGAGAAAACTAAGACCGATTTAGAGGGTTCTACAGGTGAATTAATAGAAAACATTTATATTGAAGATAATATTACTATTAAAGAGACTAATATCCCGGTTAATGAAGTAATATATATGGATAGTGAAGAATTAACTAAATATTTAATATTTGGTAATAATTCTAGTGATAAAAAATATGTTGTTGGTAAAACTGATGATATAGAAAAGATAGCTGAACGTAATAAAATGTCAGTTAATGAACTTGTTATAGCTAATAAAGATTTAACTAGTAGTAATTCATTAATATTTATTGGACAAGAATTATCTATTGGTGTAGTAGATCCATTAGTTACAACAATTGTAGAAAAACATATTGTAGAAGATCGTGTTGTTAAATATAAAACCATTTATCAATATGATAATCACATGTATCAAGGACAACAAAAAACAAAACAAGAGGGTTCTAATGGTAAAACAAGAGTAACTCAAAAAGTTAAAATGATGAATGGTGAGATTATTAATGCTTACATTGTATCTAGTGAAGAATTAAAACCAGTTGTTAATCGTATTGTTGTTAAAGGTGGTAAACAAATTGCTCGTGGTGATGGTGAATGGTCATGGCCAACTAATTTCCCATACAGTATATCTAGTCCATATGGATATCGTTGGGGTAAACTTCATACAGGAGTTGATATCTACGTTGGAGGACGTGGTTCACCAATTTATTCAGCCAGAGCAGGTACAGTAACAGCTATTACATCTAATGGTTCATCAGGATTCTATGTAACAATTAAACATGATAATGGATATTATACAAGATATTGTCATATGCAAAATACTAGTGGTGGAGATAGTTTAAAAGGAACACACTCTGCAACTAAATATATTACTGTAGGTCAAAGAGTAAGTGCGCATCAAGTAATAGGAGAAGTGGGTAGTTCTGGTCATAGTACTGGAGCACATTGTCACTTTGAGATATGGAATGGACCTCCTTTCCAAGCTCAATCATTTAACCCAATGTTATTCTATTAATGAGAGCAATTATTATAGGAAGTGGATCTAAAGGAAATTCAACACTATTAATAGGAAAAAATAAGAAAATATTAATTGATGTTGGATTTTCTTATCCAAAAATGTTGGGAGCTTTAAAAGAATATGAGGTATTACCTAAAGAAATAGATGCGATTTTAATTACTCATACTCATTCTGATCATATAGGTGGATTGAGTACATTTATAAAGAAAAATAATACAGTAGTTTATACAAATGAAAAGATGTATCCAGAATTATTAAAACTAGTTCCAGAAGAATTATTAAAAGTAGAAGAAGATGAATATTCTATTGGTGAATTTAATATAACAGCTATACATACTTCTCATGATGCAGTAGGTAGTGTTGGATTTGTTATAAATGAAGATAATAGTAACTTAGTTTATGTAACTGATACTGGATATATTAATAAAACATATTTAAAAAAACTTATCAACAAAGATGTTTATATCTTTGAAAGTAATCATGATATTAATATGCTAATGACTGGACCTTACCCATATATATTAAAGCAACGTGTTTTAAGTGATAAAGGGCATTTATCTAATGAATTAGCTGGTGAATATTTAAAAGAGTTAATTGGTAAAAATACTAAAAAGATTATTTTAGCTCATTTATCAGAAATTAATAATACACCAGAGATTGCTTTAGATACAGTTAAGAAAATATTAAAAAATAAAAAGATTATGATAGATACAGCTTCACAACATGAAACATATGATGTAGGTGAATTTTAATGATAAAAATAATATGTATTGGTAAAATTAAAGAAAATTATCTAAAAGATGCAATTAAAGAATATAAAAAAAGAATTAGTAAGTATACTAATATTGAAATTATTGAATTAGATGATTATAATTATGATGTTAAAAAGACTTTATTAACAGAATATAATAATATTATTAAAGTATTGAATACCAGTGATTATAACATTTTATTAGATATTAATGGTAATGAATTAGATAGTCTTTCTTTTGCTAAAAAGATTAATGATACATTGACTATTAACTCCAATATTACATTTATTATTGGAGGTAGTTATGGTGTTTTGGATGAATTAAGAGATAAAGTTAATTATCGATTATCTTTTTCTAAAATGACATTTCCTCATCAATTATTTAGGGTTTTGTTATTAGAACAGATATATCGAGCTTATAAAATAAATAATAATGAAGAATATCATAAATAGGAGGCATTATGTCACAAATTAATACTATTGTTTGGGGTATTGCAACAATATTTTTAATTGTATGTGGGTTATATTTTACTTTTAAACTAAAGTTTGTTCAATTGAATCTTAAAGAGATAATTAAAAGTTTAAAACCATCTAATAGTAGTAAAAATAGTATTTCTCCATTTAAGACACTTACTTTAGCTTTAGCAGCTAGAATTGGTGTTGGTAGTTTAGCTGGTATTGCTCTTGGAATATATAAAGGTGGAGTAGGTGTAGTATTTTGGATATGGTTATCATCATTTATTACTTTACCTAATTCTTTTGTAGAAAGTACTTTAGCTGTATTATTCCATGAAAAAGATGGAGATTATTATATTGGTGGACCTGCTTATTATATTAATAAAGGGTTAAAATTAAAGAAATTATCTATTATCTATGCTTTAATTATCTTTGTTAGTTATATAGGAGGATTTTTAGCAATACAATCTAATACTATTGCAACTAGTGTTAAAACATATTTAGATGTATCACCATATATAACTGGTTTAATAATAGCTATTATATCTTATTTTATAATCTCTCGTGGACTTAAAAGAATAGCTAATTTTAATTCATTTTTAGTCCCATTAATGGGATTTGCGTATATGGTAGTTGCTTTAGTTATTATTATAATTAAAATAGATATGATACCTGGTATTATTAGTAATATCTTTCATGAAGCTTTTAATTTTAAAGCTTTTGGGTGGGGTATTCTTAGTAGTATTATTATTGGTGTTCAAAGAGGTATATTCTCATCTGAAGCAGGTATGGGAACAGGTGCAGTAGCTAGTGGTACTAGTGATACTAAAGAACCATGTAAACAAGGTTATATTCAAATGTTAGGTGTATATTTCACAACCTTTATTATTTGTACATCAACAGTATTTGTTATATTAACAAGTGGATTAGACTTAAGTAGTTTTAATAATCCAAATGGTATTGAAATAACTTTAAAAGCTTTGAATTTACATATGGGTAATTTTGGTACAATAATGCTTATCTTTGCTATTTTATCATTTGCATTCTCAACTATAATATCTGGTTATTATTATGGAGAAAGTAATTTAAAATATTTAGATAAGAAGACTAACAAAAGATCAATTTATTTATTAAATATAGTTGTTGTATTGATCTTATTTTATGGTGCAATAGCTAGTCCTAAATTCTTATGGGATACTGTTGATATAGGAGCGGGTTTATTAGCAATAATTAACTGTTTTAGTATCTTTATGTTACGTCGTGAAATAAAGAAAGAATATGATAAAGAAAGAAGTTAAATATGATAGGTAATGATTGGGATAAAATATTAGAATCTGAGTTTAAAAAAGAATATTTTATTAAACTAATGAATGGTGTTAGAGAAGAATATAAAAAGAAAACTATTTTTCCAAGAAAAGACCAAGTTTTTAATGCATTTCGTTATACACCATACAAAAATGTTAAAGTAGTTATTCTTGGACAAGATCCTTACCATGGTGAAGGTGAAGCCGAAGGATTAAGTTTTTCTGTTCCATTAAATATTAAAAAACCACCTAGTCTAATTAATATTTTTAAAGAGTTACATGATGATTTAGGTTATAATGTCCCTAATCATGGAAGTCTTCATTCTTGGGCAAAAGAAGGAGTACTACTTTTAAATGCAGTCTTAACAGTTGTTAAAGATCATGCAGCTTCTCACCAAGGTATGGGTTGGGAAATATTTACTGATAATGTTATAAAGCTTATTAATGAAAAATCTGAACCAGTAGTATTTATACTATGGGGAAGATATGCAAGAAGTAAAAAGAAACTAATTACTAATCCAAAGCATTTTGTAATAGAATCAGCTCATCCATCTCCACTATCAGCATACAACGGATTTTTTGGAAGTAAACCTTTTTCTAAAACTAATAATTATTTAATAAAATGCGGAATAAAACCAATTAATTGGGAAATAAAATAAAATTATGTTATAATTAATATGGAGGTAAAATATGGACAATAAAGAAAGAGAATATAAAATGTATAAAGACTATATTGAATCAATGTATGGAGAGGCTTATATGTCAGCAATTGCAAAGTTAAGTGTACCAACAGAATATCAATATGATGAAAATGGTTATTTAAGAAAAGAATTATATTTAACAGAAAAAGAAAAAAATGCAGTTATGTATGCATTCCCATATTTATTACATGAAGAGAATACTGACTCTATTAGAACAAGAAAATAAAGTATACCATTTGGTATATTTTTTTTATTTGTTTTGGAGTAAAGAGAAGGTCTATTTTTCTTGAAAAAACACCCAATTTATGGTAATATTATTCATAAGGAGGAGATATGATACCAACAATAATACTTATTATATTAGTAGTTATCTTAGCATCAATTAAACAGATTGATGAATATGAAAGAGGAATTAAGTTTACTAGAGGTAAATTTAGTAAAATAATGAATCCAGGATGGAATTTAGTATTACCAGTATTTCAATCATTTAAGAAAGTAGATATTCGTACTAAAGCTGTTGACGTACCAGAACAAGATGCAATTACTAAAGATAATGTATCTGTTCGTATAAATGCAGTTATTTACTATAAGGTATTTGATGCTAGTAAAGCTGTACTTGCAGTAGAAAACTTCTATTATGCAGTTAGTCAACTTGCTCAAACTACTATGCGTAATGCAGTAGGTGAAGTAAATCTAGATGAACTTTTATCTGAACGTGAAACAATATCAAATAAGATTTGTGAAATTATTGATAAAGCTACTGATCCTTGGGGAATTAAAGTAGAAAATGTTGAATTAAAAGATGTTGCACTACCAGAAGAAATGAAACGTGTTATTGCTCGTGTTGCTGAAGCAGAACGTGAAAAACGTGCAGTAATTACTAAAGCTAAAGTAGAATTAAAAGCTTCTAATAACTTAGCTAAAGCAGCTGATACTATGGCACAAAATCCAATATCAGTTCATTTAAGAACATTAGAGACAATCAATGATTTATCAAGTGATCAATCTAATACAGTAATCTTTGCATTACCACTAGATATCTTAAAATCATTTGATACTTATAATAAGAAAAATAAATAGACTTCTTAGAAGTCTTTTTATTTATATTTAATTTTTTTTATGATAATATATTATTATAAGGAGAGTAAGATGAAGAGAGTAATAGGTATTTTATTATTTATATTTATTTTTATGATATTACTTAATTATCAGAATAATAGGATACTATTACCAAATAATAATTTAAATACTCCCGAAATAACTCTAGGGGATACATCTTCTAGTTTAATAACTCCTTACTATAGTACTAATCATTTTATAGTGGCGGATTATGTAATTAATCCATCTAATGCTGATATGACTGATACCATTCAACGAGCTTTAAATACCTGTTATTCTTCTGGTGGTGGAACAGTATGGCTAAATAAAGGGGTATATAAAGTAACTAAACCAATTGATATACCAACTGGTTGTACTTTAATGGGAGATTGGCAAGATCCAGATAATTACAGTGGTAAACTTGATTATGGTACCAAAATAGTTGTCGATATAAATTCTTTTAAAAGAGATAATGCAGATGATGAAAGATCTGGTCTATTTAGAATGCATTCAAGTTCTGGAGTAGAAGGTATAACAATTTACTATAAAGGACAAATTATTAATAGTCCATATAGTCAACCATGGAGTTTTTATTGTTCGACACTTCTAGAGGATTTGGAAGAACCAGGAAAAGCTCCAGGGATGTTATTTACGATTAAAAATGTAACGATGATTAATAGTTATTATGGTATTGGTAGAAGTGATAAAGAAATAATTGGTTCTGGTATGTTAATGATTGAAAATGTTAAAGGAACTGTTATAAAAAAAGGAGTTCAATATCATAATTCTGGTGAAGTATCAACAATTGTTGGTTTATCATTAAACCCAAAATATTGGGCAACAGCTAATATAAGTTCTTTTAATGATAATGCAAGTAATATTAGTGAAAGTACAATTATTAATAAAATTAAGTCTATTGGAGGTATTGGTTTAATATTAACTGACTCGGAATTATCAGAATATGTTAATGTTAATATCTCTGGATATAAATATGGTATATATGTACCAAAAAGATCAACAATATCAGCAAGATCAGTTGGTAGTGGAGCATTTTATGACTTAAATATTTCTAATACTACTATTGGTATGTTTGTTGATAGTGATGGAGAAGGTAAAAAGCCTACTTTATCATCAGGAATAGGTTATGTAATATCTAATTCATCTATTGAAGGTAGTGATTATGCAATATATATATCTGCACCACTAGAAGAGGGTAAAAGAGGTACTATAAAGCTAAATAATGTATCAGTAAAAGGTAAAACTGGTGGAAATGGTGGATTAATATATTATGATAGTAATTCTAAAAAATATAATCCAGTATTTAATGTAGCTAATGGTGGTAATGTAACGGGAAAAATAAATAATACTGGTAAGTTTAAAACAATAAATATAAATCGTAAATTAAAAAATGATGGCAAAAACTTAATAACTATAAGTCCAGGTAGTTCAGTTGATACAATTAATAATGCCCTAAATACGATATCTTCTAAAGGCGGTGGAGTAGTATATTTACAAGCAGGTAAATATTATATTGATAAAACTATTATAATTCCTGCTAATGTAGAATTAAGAGGATCATTTGCTTCATCTTCATATAAAGCTGGTAAACGTAATGGTAAAGGTGATGGTATCTCACTAGGTACTATTCTTCACGTTAATTCAAATGTTACCGCAGTTAGAATTAATGGTAATAATTCAGGTATATTTGGAATATACTTTATGTATGAAAAAAATATAAAAAATCTTGGTAGTTATAGAGAATATTCATATACTATTGAAACAACAAATACTAAGAACATTTATTTAAAAAATATAACTATTTGTGGTGCTAGTCATGGTATTAATATTAATAGAGTAGATGGTTTTACTATTCAAAATGTAGTAAGTGGTATAATTATTAATGTAATTAAAATAGACAATAGTAATAATGGATTAATACTTAATTGTCTTCAGAATGGATGGTTATCAGACTGGAATTTACTATATTATGGTAGTACTAACTTAAATAATATTACTAAGAATAAATTAAGTAATCTTCTTGTTCATAATACAAAGAATTTAGAAATTCAAAATACTTTTGCTTTTGGTTCAAATACTTTCCTAACAACTAGTAATTCTTCTATTTATGCAGTTAATTTAGGTTATGATGGTTTAGATAATATATTCTTACATGAATCAAACACAAATTTAGTTTCTATTAATGCCTTTGTTTATGGTAATAGTTTTAATACATTACTTAAAATAAATGGTGGTAGTATTGGTTTATATAATAATTATAATATGTCTAATATTAGTATTAATGACTATGAAAATAATATTAAATCTAATACTGGTGTAAAAGGTGATGTTAATGGTGATAATAGAGTATCGATAGCTGATTATAATTTAATTAGAAAGCATATTCTTGGAACTAAATTAACTGGTGATATATTAACTAGAGCGGATGTTAATGGTGATGGTAAAGTATCAGTAGCTGATTATAATCTAATTAGAAAACTTATTCTTAATAAATAAAAAGAAGTTATTAACTTCTTTTTTTAATTTCTAAACCTGTTCCATAATCTAGATTCTTAACTAATTTCTTAGTATCCATTTCTTTTTCTTCAAATATATATTTATATAGTTCATTAATAATATAACTTGAATTAACTAATACTTCATCATATAAATCAAGTAAACTTTTAGTACATTTTTCGCCATTATTTTCCCATTCTTTATGATTTAAGTTCAGATAATAATCATTATTTTTTAAATCAAAGTGATATGATAAATACTCTGTTCTTTGTATATCAAATGGATGAAAATCAAGTATTTTATATAATATTCTTTTAATACCATATTTATCATAACGACAATAATTCCATGCAAATTTCATTTCTTTTAAAGATCGATAATACTTTTCTCCCATATTTGGGAATTTAAATAATTTAACAAATAGTTTATCTAATTCTTCTTTTACTATTTCTTCTTCAGTATAATTAAAGACAAAATTAGTATTGTTATATTGTTTATGATTACTATCTAATCTTGTATTAACATAATAATTATCTAAATAGGTTTCTACTTCAAAATGAACGTTTTTTTCACTATCTACATAATGTGGAAAACTATTAATAAATGGATGAATAATAGTATCCGCTTGATAATGAGTAATAAAACCTGCAATTAAAGTAAATAATTCTAAATCTTTATTTATTTTATTATCTTCTATTAATAGATTAAAACTATCAAATACATGCTCATGGTGAAAACGATGTCCCATTTTTTGTACTTTATTATGTTTTAATAAAAAAATATGATAAAAATAATAAATATCTGTATTTTGACAATATATTTTAAAATTATTTAGACGATTATTTATAATTTCTTTAGGCTTATTATCTAATTTATTAATGGTATCTAAACCAATAAATGCATGTGTAATAGTACTTGGCATAATTCACCTCTAATTCATTTTATCATAATTATTATAAAATATGAATTTTAATTTTTATTTAATAAAAATGTCATACATTATTATAGAAGATGTGGTATACTTATAAGGTAGGTGAGTATATGAAAGCTACTAAGGAATTTAAGAAACTAGATGAACAAATAGAAATACTACGTAATAAAGGTATGACAGTTAATGATCCTAATTATGCAGCTGATGTATTATTTAGAGAAAATTATTTCTTCTTAAATGGATATCGTCATTTATTTATGAAAAGTGAAACTAATAAAACATATATAAATGGAACTACATTTGAAGAATTATATAGTTTATTCTTATTTGATCGTACTTTTCGTAATATAATGTTTAAGAATATCTTAAATATAGAAAACAATATTAAATCAATAATGAGTTATTATTTATCACTTCGATATGGATATCATGAAAAAGATTATCTAGATCACCGTAATTTTACTAATAATCCAGAAAAATCTAGACAAGTATCTGATATTATTAAGAAAATGAAAAGACAAATTAGATCTAATGCAGGTACACATTCTGCTACTATGCATTATGTTAATAGCTATGGATATATACCAATGTGGGTATTAGTTAAAGTACTTTCCTTTGGTATTATTGGAGAATTATATTCTATTTTAAAGAAAGAAGATCAAATTAACATAGCTGATGTATATAATGTTGATTCAGAGACTTTAAATAATTATTTAACATTACTTTCAAATTATCGTAATTTATGTGCTCATGAGGATATATTATTTGAAAATAAAACTCAAAGAAATATTGCCGATACTAAATATCATCGTATGTTAAAAATACCAGTTACTAATGATGAATATATCTATGGTAAAAATGATGTGTTTGCACTTATTATAGTAATGAAACAAATGTTAAAAGATGATGAGTTTAAAAATATGTGTCTTGAAGTAGATCATGCATTTAAGAATCTAGAATTAAATATTAAGAGTATACCAATGTCTAAAATATATGATAGAATGGGATTTCCTAGTAATTGGTTAGAAATTAAAGATATATATAAAGAGGAGAAAAAGGTTTATTATGAAAAACAAGATTAATAATGGAATAATTATATTATTTGCTTTTGTTTTAGGTGGACTATCTATGTACTACTTTAGTTTAAAAAATAGAGTAGTGGTAACCCAAGAAGGTGAAAAAGTAGAGGTAACTAATACATGTAAAAGTTGCAATAGTACTGTTATAATGGAAAATGGTAGTCTTGCTGCTTCAGTTGAAAAAACTGTTAATACTGTAGTAATGGTTAAAACATATAATGGTGCAAAAGCTAAAGGAAGTGGATCTGGTTTTATTTACAAAATAGAGGGAGATTCAGCTTATATTATGACTAATCATCATGTTGTAGATGGTGGTAATAAATGGACTGTTATAACTAGTACTGATGAAGAAATAGAGGGTACTGTTCTTGGAAGTGACGAATATGTTGATATTGCAGTTATCAAAGTTAAGAAAAAAGATTACATGGAAGCAGCAACAATTCTTCCTAGTAACACTAAAGTTAACTTAGGTGATACAGTATTTACTATTGGTGCACCAGTAGGATATGAATATCGTGGTACTGTAACTAACGGTATTATTTCAGGACTTAATCGATTAGTAGAAGTTGGAGTAAAGAGTAGTTTACAAGGTGACTATGTTATGGAAGTAATTCAAACAAATGCTGCTGTTAACCCAGGTAATTCTGGTGGTCCATTATTTAATGCTAATGGTGAAGTAGTTGGTGTTATTTCTATGAAATTAGTAGAAAATTCTATTGAAGGAATGGGATTTGCTATACCAATAGATTATGCAATGAGTCATGTTAATAAACTTGAAAAAGGTGAAAAAATAGATAGACCATTAATTGGCATTAGTATGGCTAATGTAACTGATACATACTTATTATTCCAAAATAGAATAATTGTACCAGATGGTGTAGAAGAGGGAGTTGTTGTTGTAGAAATTAGTAGTGATAGTGGAGCTAGTAAATCAGATTTACAAAAAGGTGATGTTATTACTAAATTAAATGGTTCTACAGTTAAAAATGCTGCTTACTTAAAATACTTATTATATAAATATAATCCAGGTGATACAGTAACTATTACTTATAATCGTAATGGTAAGATATCAACAACAAAAATTACTTTAACTAAAAACGAAGGATAACTTCGTTTTTTTATTATTTGACTAATTATATATGAGATAGTATAATAACTGGGAACAGGGAGATATTATGGACGATAGTGAAGAAAAAAGAAAACAAGAAGCATATACTCATTTTGCTAAAATAGCTATAAATAATTCAAAAGCTTATGAAGGTTCAGCTGATGTAGAAAAGAAAATGAAAAGAATCGAAGCTATTATTAAAGCTCTACGTGAAGTAAATTATAAAAATGTTTATCAAAGAGAAACTTGTAATGAAATGTTATTGTCTAATGATACTAATGATGGACCTAAACTAATAAAAAAGTAATTAATAAAACGAAGGATAACTTCGTTTTTTATTGAATAAAAAACTATCGTTATGTATAATTATAATAGAGGCAAGATATGTTAATTAAAGATATTCCTAAAATAATGGCTATATGTTTAGGTATAACAATAGTTATTGAAGTAATATTTGCATATTTATTTAAAGTAAGAGATAAAAAAGATCTATTAAACATCGTTTTAGCTAATATAATAACTAATCCTGTTATAGTTACAGTTACTATATTAATTAATTATAAATTTGGTAGTACATATTATTATATTAGTTTAGTTATACTTGAGATATTAGTAGTTATTGTTGAAGGTTTATTATATAAAAAGTATTTATGTTTTAATAAAATAAATCCATTTTTATTATCAATGTTATTAAATATATTATCTTATGTATCAGGTGAAATATTTTGGAGGTGTTTATGAAAAAGATATTATTTTTCTTTCTGATATTATTTATTCCAGTTATAGTTTGGGCAGATAGTGTTAGTCCGCATATTATTGGTTATGATGCAGTAGTTATTAACAAGAATGGTGTTACATATGATGATGGTGAAGATAAACACACTATTAAATACAATACTAAATTGTTTGTAAGAAATGAATATGATGGAGAAGCTTCTGTATGTTTAAATAGTAATACTAATGAATGTTTTACTGTTTCAATTAAAAATATAGCTCCGGTTAAAAAAGAAGTTGTACCAAAAGATATATTAAAGAAAGATAATGATGGTACTACTGTAAAAAATATTGATAGTAAATTGTTTATTATTAATAAAAAGGGAGAAAAGCTAAAAAAAGGACCAGCTGATATTTATGGTTATTATGATGTAACAGTTCCTTATAAACAAATTGTAAAAGTAAGTCATGCTATTCATTTTACTGGTCATGGTGGTGGATATTCTTGGTTTTATGTTGATGATGGTAAATATCAAGGATGGATTTCTAATGATGAAGGTATAGCTGTTTATTATAATGATTCTCTTCTTATGTTTGAAGATGTTAAATTATATAATATTGATACTAAAGAAGTAATTGATACTATACCTGTAGAAACAGTAATAAATGGTTATTATAATGCAGAATTAGTTTATGTAACATATAAAGATAATTTTGGTTATATTACATCTGGTGAAACAGAAAAAGAATATTATCGTCAATCATTTGGTTTTAAAAGCAAAGTTGGTTATATATTAACAGCTAAAAGTATAGAAATGACTTCTAAAGGTAAAACACTTACTGCAATACCAAAGGGTGAAAGAATAAAGATACTATATGGTGGTTTTGAAGAAGATGAAATAGTAGATGCACCTAATTATTCAACAGGACCTATTTGTATTACTAAAGAGAAATGTTATTACTATATTGAATATAATGGTGTTAAAGGCTTTATTAGAGATGATGATAATATTATATCTCTTGATGTTTATGATAAAATAAAAACAAAAAGTTATGATGAAGATAAAGCAGTTTATGATGTAACATATTATTTAGATCCTGAAGGAAAGTTATATGAAAATAAAATGCCAATTGAAGATTATAGTAAACTTCATGAAACAGATGATATTTTAATAGCTGGTACTAAAGTAACTTATTATATGAGTAGTTATATCACTGATTATTCTAAAGATGATGAAACATTATACGGAAGTAAGGGTTATACTATTAATTTAATAAAATATGGTAATAATAAAATAGGTTGGGTTATTGAAGAGAAATATGATGATCGTGCATTTAAAGAAGAACCTAAAGAAATAGAGGAACCAAAAGAAGACCGTAATATGACAACTATTTTTATTTGTGTAGGTGCTGCTTTATTAATTAGTGTTATTGCTATAGTTACAATTATCTTAATTAATAAAAAGAAGAAAAATAAAAAAGTTATCAACAATATTGTGGATAATAATAATATAGATAATAAAAATGAAGGTTAAACCTTCATTTTATTTTGTTCCTGTAGAGCCAAATCCACCTTCCCCACGAACAGTTTCTTCTAAATCATCTACTACTTCAAAATTACCTTTAACATAAGGAATAAAAGCCATTTGAGCAATTCTTTCATTTGGTTCAATACTTTGTTCAACATCACTATGATTATGAAGTGCAACAAGTATTTCTCCACGATAATCTGCATCAACTACACCAACTTTATTAGCTGGAGCTAATCCTCTTTTAGAAGCAAGACCACTTCTTGCAAACAATAGACCAACTAATCCTTTAGGAATAGCCATAGCAACACCAGTTTTTATTAATTTGGTTTCATGTGGTAATATTGTTTCAGTACTTTCTATATTTGCATATAAGTCAGCTCCAGCTGCATCAACACTACCATATGTTGGTAAAATAGCTTTATCATTTAAAAGTTTTATACATACTTTTTCTTCTTTCATAATTCCTCACTTTCTTATTTATTGTATCAAATAACTGTTGCGTGTGCAACTTAACTTCTGTATAATATAAGTGAATTTGGTGATAGTATGTATGAATTATCAATTTTTAAGAATATGGATTCCAAAGATATTGATGATGCATTAAAAAGTTTAGGTGCAAGACGTATTAAATTTAGAAAAGAACATATTATTGTATCTAACTTAGTAGATGATGATTTAATTGGAGTTATTATTGATGGAAAAGCTAGTATTGTAAACTATGACTATTCAGGTAATCGTGATATTATTGATAGTTTGGAATATGATGCTGTTTTTGGTAGACCATTTTCTCATATAGATAATGATCTTTCTATAATAGCTGCTACTGATTGTGAAGTGTTATTTTTGGATTATCATTTAATAATGAGTGATGATAAATATAATAAAATAAACTATAATATAAATCGATTATTAACAAGTAAAATATATCAATTATATTTAAAAATAGAGACTTTATCTAAAAGAACTATTCGAGATAAACTATTAAATCATTTTAATAATATGTCTAAAAAATATAATAAAAAATCTTTTAATTTACCAATAACATATATGGAATTAGCTGATTATCTATCTATTGATAGAAGTGCAATGATGAGAGAAATAAAGAAATTAAAAGATGAAAAGAAAATAAGTACTGATGGTAAAAAAATAACAATTAATTAATTGAAATAAAATCATATATGTGGTAATATTTCTAAGGAGGTAAAAATGAAAAAAATATTATGTTTAGTTATTATTATGTGTTTATTTGTAGTTGGTTGTAATTCAAAAGAAGAAGACAAAGACAAAAAACAAGTAACTGGAGGATGGGAAATCGTTTTATCTAATCAAGTTAATGATATGGATGAAGAAACTATTAATATCTTTAATAATGCAAAAGCTAAATATAAAGAATTATCTCTTGATTTAGTTGCATTATTTGGAAAACAAGTAGTAGCTGGTACAAATTATATGTATTTAGCTAAAGGATATGAATCTGGTAAAGTAGAAGAAGCTACTTATAAAATAGTTATTGTATATCATGACTTAGAAGGTAATGATACTATTACTAAAGTTAGTGATTTTGATTTTACACAATATACAAATAAAAATATTGATGGCATGAATAAAGAATTATCTGGTGGATGGAACGTAGAAAGTTCTGGAAGAGCATATACTTTATTCGAAGATGGTGAAAACAATGTATTTGAAAAAGCTACTAGTACTTTAACTGGTATGAGTTTTAAACCATTATTACTTATTGGTAAACAAATAGTATCAGGAACTAATTATGCAGTTATTTGCTATGGTTCTGCAACAGTACCTAATGCTAAGGAAAGTATGTACTTACTTACATTATATGAAGACTTAAGTGGTAATGCTGAAATATCAAGTATTGCTTTCATTGATTTAGCTGAATTTAATAAATAAAAAAAAGACATATGTCTTTTTTTTTATATTTTTTTAACAAATTCTTTAATTACTTTTTTAAAGTTTTGTTCAGCTTTTAAAGCTGTTTCTTTAACATCTTCATGAGTTAATACTTCATTAGTAACTCCTGCAGCCATATTAGTTATACAAGTAATACCTGCACATTTTAAACCAGAGTGATGAGCAACTACTGCTTCTGGTACAGTACTCATACCAACTGCATCAGCACCTAGTGTTCTAAGAGCTCTAATTTCAGCTGGTGTTTCATAAGTAGGCCCTTTCATATAGGCATAAACACCTTCATGATAATCACCAGTTAGATTAACCATAATATCTTTTAATATATTAATATATTCTTTATCATATGTTGTACTCATATCAATGAATCTAGCTCCAAATTCATCCATATTAGGTCCACGTAGAACTGATTCTGCAAAGAAGCTTAATTGATCGTTAATAATCATTAAGTCTCCTTTTTTGAATGTTTCATTAATTCCACCTGCTGCATTAGTTAATATTAGTGTTTCTACACCAAGTAAACTAAATAAACGGATAGGGTAGGTAGTTTCTTTTAGATCATATCCTTCATAATAATGAAATCTACCATTCATAGCTAATAATGGAACTCCTTCTAATTTACCAAAAATTAATTCTCCTTTATGACCTGCTACAGTTGATACTGGGAAATTAGGTATTTCCTTATATGGTAATACTATCTTATCTGTAATATCATCAGCTAATGAACCTAATCCACTACCTAGAATAATAGCTATTTTAGGTATTTCATTAACCTTTCCTCTAATAAAACTTTCAGTTTCTTTTAGTTTAGTCATATAATCCATAATATTCCTCCTATTCATTTATTTGACCATCTATATGATAGTATTTTTTATATTTAGTGAATTGTTTAATATTTCTTGCTATTAAATATAAGAATCTTAATATACTTTTATCACCTTTATAAAATAATGAATGACATACTTTCTTTTCTTTAATTAGTTTTTTTACCATTGCTACTTTATCTTTATCTTCAACATATTTTAATACTATTCTTTTTGGTATAACATGCCAGAAATAAGGTTCTTTAACAAAAATAGTTTCTTTTTCATTATCTTTATTTAATATAAATGAATCAACAATAAACTTAGCTACATTATATCCACTACCTGTATTACGATAATGACTTCTTCCTTGACGAATATTTATTTCAAATATTTTTATTTTATTATCACGTTCATCATATTTTAAATCACAATCACACCAACCTTGGTAACCAATCTTTTCTAATAAATTCTTTATTTTATCCATTAATTCTTTATTATAAGTAGTTATAGTTGCTGCATTAGAACCTAATCCTTTTGGTGTATGTTCTTCTAAAAGTACATTACCTAAATTCATATATTGTACTTTTTTATTTTTTCCACAAAATACGTGTAAATCATACATTTTATTATCATTACCAGGTACTTTATCTTGTATTATCATATTACCAGTATATCCATGATCATAAATAGTTTTTAGTGTATCATCTAATTCTTTTTTATCATGAATAGTATATACTTTATATTGTCCTTTGAAATTCATTTTAAAATACGCAACACTATCACTTGGTTTAAGAATTACTGGATAATTAAAATCTAATTTAAAATTAAGACTATCTCCTTTTTTAAATACATGTGTTTTTGGATAATCAATATGATTTTCTTCACATAATTCATAGAAAGTTTCTTTTAAAACAATATTATTTAATGTTTTAATATCTGTATATGGTAATACAAACTTATCTTCTAATTTATCACGATTATTTACTATTAATCTAACATAGTGATCTGCACAACCAATTAATATTAATTTCTTATTAAGTGGTTTTAATTCTTCATATAGTTTATTTAATTCTTCTACAAAATATTTTGGTTCATCAATATTAGGTAATAATCTAATATCAAGTATTTTAGAATGGTTTACTATACCTCTATTATTTCTTGCTAAAATAATTGATTTAACATGATATTCTTCATGAAAAGCTCGTGCCATACTATATGCATTTATATCACTAGCTAGTAATATTGGAATAATATTTATTTCATTTTTTTTCTTCATTTTCTTTTAACCTCTACTTAATTTTTAACACTCTAATTATAGCATATCAATATTTATATTATCAACTTAATCAAGATAAATATGTAAATAGTTTAGAAAGTTTTTAAAACAATATGTTAATGTTTTAATATTTGAGTTATAATATCAATATAAGCAATTATAGAAAGGTATTATTCATGAAAAGAGATTTATTTAAAAATACTTTTATTGTAGCTATAGGAAAGTTTGGTACACAAGTAATATCATATTTTCTATTACCATTATATACAACAATGTTGTCTACTAGTGAATATGGAACTTATGACTTATTAGTAACAATTTCTATTTTTGCTATTCCATTAATTACAATTATGATGGAAGAATCAATGTTTAGATTCTTAATAGATGAAGAAAAAGATTCTGGTAAAACTAAAGTAATTAGTACAGCTTGTATATATGTATTACTGGCAACAACCTTTTGGTGTTTGTTAGCATTTTTAGTTTTATCAATAATAAATTATCAATATAAAACAGTCTTTATTATTTATTTAATATCAGCTATCTTAATGAAATTAATTAATGGAATATCACGTGGTATGTCTAAAATAAAGATATATTCGTTATCTAACTTTATTTTAGGTGTATTAACAATTGTTTTAAATGTTCTATTTATTGCTAAGTTTAAATGGGGAGTAAATGGTTTATTATATTCAACTGTATTAGCTAATGTAATAACATGTATTTTTGTATTTATAAAATTAAGATTATGGAAATTAATTAACTTTAAAGATTTTGAAAAAAATCGTTTAAAAGAAATGATTAAATATTCATTCCCATTAGTTCCTAATAATATTAGTTGGTATATTATTAATATATCTGATCGTATTGTAGTAGTATCTATTTTAGGTAGTGGAGTTAATGGTGTTTATGCAATTGCTAATAAATTCCCTAATATATTAAATAGTGTATCAGGATTTTTCCATATTGCATTTAAAGAAAATGCTAGTATTGCCGTAAAAAAAGATGATTATGAAAAATACTATAATAGTATTTATGATATAGTTCATAATGCATTTATTGCTGTTTCATTATTAATTATTTCCATGTTACCATTTGTATTTAGTATTTTTGTTAAGAAAGATTATATAGAAGCTTATAATTATATACCATTTTTGGTAATAGCTATTTATTATGGTAATATGGCTGTATTCTATGGTAATTTATTTACTGCTTTTAAACAAAGTAAAGTTATTGGTAAATCAACAATAGTTGGTGCAATTATTAACTTAGTAGTTCATCTATCATTAATATATTTTGTAGGTATTTATGCAGCTATTATTTCGACAATTGTATCTAATTATGTAGTTGCAGTTTATCGTAAGATTAAAATACAAGAATATGTTAAATTAAAACCAATAAAGAATTATTATTTTTCAATCTTTATGTTAGTTTTAGTAACTTGTTTATATTTTACTAAGAATTTCTATATTAATTTATTATCTTTAATGATTACGATAGTATATGTTATGGTAGTTAATAAAGATTTAATATTTGATATAAAGAAAATGATATTTAAAAGAAAAAAGACAAATTAATGTCTTTTTTATTTTGTTTTAGTATCTTCTTCTTCATTCATTACATCAACAAATTTTTGTCTATCTGTATGTAAGTATATTTTTTTAAACCAAGCATCTTCCTCAAAAGTAGTTCCAATTTCTTCTAAAACAGTTCTTAATTGTTCTATTAATATTGGTCGATATGTAATATTTTTAACATCTCCACATACTGGGAAGAAAATAACTCTTTTACTTGAATACTTTTGATATTCATCTAATAATTGTAAGTCTTCTTTAGTTACATGACTTTCTGCCATAGTTCTAGCTGAACAAGTCATTTCAGTATCAATGGTTTTTATACTTGGATTATAGTTATCAATTATTCCTCTACATATTTCTAGAGATAATTCATTAGCATATTCAAGAGATTTATCTTCAAAATCTTTAATTGTTTTTTCTTTTATTTCTTCTTGTCTATTATATTCATCAATTTTTTTTAAAGAAGCTTTTACTGTTGCTATGATCTTATCAGTAATAAATACTTCATAATTTGCTTTTTTATTTAATATACCATCCACAAAATTATCTAATGTTTTTTCATTAAATTTGAAAGTGATAGATGCAGGATTTAATGAACTAGCAATATTTTGATAAGATATTTCGAAACCAATTTTTTCAAAAACATCTCTTGTAAATAAAACAGGAAGTATTTTCTTTTCACTTTTACTTTCAATGTATACGTAGATAACTAGTTCATTAAGTTTTCTATTACTTAAATCATCATCATGTGATGGATTTAGGGCAGCTAATACTGCTGGATAACGATGAGAATTGTGCTTTATTAAAAATTGTATTTCTTGCATATCTTCGTTAGATAATCGTTTTTTTTCATCATCAATTGTTGCTGTATAATAAGCATTATCATTAGATTTATTGTTTGTTTTTAATGCAATATATCCATTATTACTACCTGTAAATAATGAATAGAATAATGCAGAATAAAACTCAGTAGTATTGTTTCTAGCTTTTTTAAAGTATTCATCAATAATTTTTTTGTTTGAAAAATATTCTTCTTTGTCTTTATTATTTATTTGCTCTTTTGAAGCATTTAATAATTCTCTTAATTTGATATTCATAATAACCTCATATTACATTTGTTTGCTTTTGTCATTTTCACTATATTTAATTAACATATCTTCAAAATCAATTGAATTAACAGATATTTTATAAAAATTATTAACAATAGTTAACTTACCATCTAATTCATCAACTATTTTTTGTAAATCATCTTTATATATTGGAATAGGTCTACCTTCATTAGGTAATTTATCGCTTTCTTCTTTAAATCTTACAAAAATAATGCTATCTGGTTCTTCAAGATATGTTGAAGTCATTACATAATCTTGATATAAATCATAATCTTGTGCATCGGTTGTTAGTTCGCTTGTATTTACGAAGCTTACTAATGTATTTATATATCTATCATCACAAATATCTTGTGCATTCTTATAATTTTCAACTAATGATTTATATATTCTTAATGAAACTAATTCAATGTTAGCCTTACATTTCTTTTTCATCTCTTCACGTATTGATTCTCTTACAACTATCTTTTTATATGTCTCAATTAATGGTTTAAAAGCATTAAGAGTTTTATTTTCATTTTTACTTTCATCAGCTGCAGGTAATTCAATGATTTTAGAAATTAATTTATCAATTGGAACAGATATTAAGAGTGTATTATCATTTTCAACACTAATTCTAAATTCGTATTTCTCAAGTTCTTCTACATTTAATAGACAAGCATACCAATTTTTATTATCAGATTCACCTACATTATATCCACGATACTCTACATTAGGATTATTCCAATTATATGGTAATAGTATTATTTTATTAAATGTATTTTCTTTATTATATCTAGCTATAGCTTTAATTTCAGATCTTGAAAGTCCTATTTTACGATCAATATTATTTTTTAAACCTTCACGATATTTTTTAGTAGTTTCCTCATTACCAGGATGATCTTGACTTAAAAAATTAATATCATCAATTACAAATGCATCTAATTGAATATGAATAAATGGTTCATAAGCATTCCAACCATATGTATGATCTATAGTAGTTCTACAAAATTCTGAATCACATAAAAGATTATTGTTATTTTTCTCTTCCAAATGATATTTACCAAAATAATATCTCTTTTTAGTTTCAATAAGAGCATCATTAAGTATATTAACAATAAACTCAAGAAGTGGTTGTGTATATTTTCTACTAGCTGTTTCTATTTTAGTCCCATTTTCTCTTTCTTTTTTAATTCTATTTTCTTTAGCTAATACAGCGCTTTCACTATTTTCTTTAAGTAATTTGATAATTTCATTATTCATTTTATAACCCCCCAAAAAACGTGTTATATAATACTACAAAATGCTAATTTTGTCAATAAAACGTTAAGTAGAGATAATTTTATAATGTTTATGTTCAAATATGATATTTTTTTAGTATTATTAATAATATATAGTAGGTGAATTATGAAAAAATTAAGTGAATTATTTAAGGGGTATCCTGATATATTAATTAATGATATTAAGATTAATTCAAAAGAAGTTGTAGATAACGATTTATTTGTGTGTATTAAAGGAATTACTAAAGATAGAAATAATTATATAGATGAAGCTATTAAAAATGGAGCTGTAGCAATAGTAACTAACAAAAAAATTAAAACAAGTGTTCCAGTTATTTATGTAGATAATCCAAATAAAGAATTAGCTAATCTATGTAGTAAATTCTATGATTATCCAGAAAACAAATTAGATTTAATAGGAATAACTGGTACTAATGGTAAAACTACGGTAGCTGAGATTATTAAAGATATTATAGGTAATGATTGTGGATATCTAGGAACTAATGGAATTATTTGTTCTAAGTTTAATGAAAAGATTAGAAATACTACACCTGATTCTGATCGATTATTTAAGTATTTTGATATGTTTCTAAAAGCTAATTGTAAGTATGTTAGTATGGAAGCTAGTAGTGAAGCCTTATTACATAATAGACTTAATAATATTATGTTTAATGTTGGTGTAATAACAAATATTACTGAGGATCACTTAAATGTACATAAAACAATTAAAAGTTATGTAGCTTGTAAGCAAAAAATAATAAAACATATTAAAAAAGATGGTGTATTAATATTAAATACAGATGATAAATATTATCAAGAAACTAGAAAACTAGCTAATTCTAAAATACTTTCATTTGGTAAAAAAGAAGCTGATTTACAAATAATAGATTTTACTGAATATATTAATAAAACAGAGATAACTATTAAATATAAAGAAAAACTATATAATATAACTTCACCATTATTAGGGGAATTTAATGTATATAATTTATGTGCAGCTATTTTAGTATTAATTTCTTTAGGTAAAGATATTAATGAGATTATTTCTAATATTAAAAGAATTACTATACCTAGTGGTAGAATGGAGTTTATTAATAATAAACAAGATTACTATATAATTGTTGATTATGCTCATACGCCAGATGCTTTTAAGAATATCTATAATTTTTTAAATAAAGTTAAAAAAGGTAAAATTATTACAGTAACTGGTTCTGCTGGTGGAAGAGAACATGAAAAAAGAAAAGAAATGGGTAAAATAGTACTTGATAATTCTGATTATTGTATATTTACAATGGATGATCCACGTAATGAAGATGTTAATAGTATTATTGATGAATTAGTAAGTGATACTAATAAAACTAATTATGAAAGAATAATAGATAGAACTAGTGCAATAAATAAAGCTTTAGATATGGCTAAAAAAGAAAATATCATTCTTATTGCTGGTAAAGGTGATGATAATTATATGGCTATTGGTAATGATTATTTACCATATAGTGACAAGTTAGTAATAAATGATTATTTCAAAGATTGAATTAGAGCTATGTTTATGCTAGAATGTTATTAGAGTAGGAGGAATACATGAATTTATTTTATGCGGGGATTCTTGATTTTAAAGTAATAGAAAAAAAGTGTAGTGAGATGACTGATGATGTTACTAAAAAGGCACAAGAGAAATTAAATAGAATGATTGCTAGAATTTCTAAGTTTAAATCAGTCGGTTATCAAGAAATAGAAGAAGTAGTAAGAGAGGATATTAGAGCTTTAACTCCAGAAGAACTTGTTCATAAATCTATTGAAGATTATGAAGGAGAAAAAGCATATGAAATTAAAAGAGATTATGCTGAATTAGAAATGAATAATCCAAATCAAATGGAAAGTTTATATCGTAGAATAGTTCATGATGTTAAATCTACTATATTTGAAAAAGAATTAGCTATTGCTAAAGAACAATATTTTTTATTTAATAATATGACTGATGAACAATTAGCTGAATTTTTAACATATTATTATAATTGTGAATTAGAAAATGCACTTAAAAATGAAAGAGAAAAATTAGTAGTTAAAACACTTGCTGAAAGACATAAAAAGAGTAGTGTTGTAGATGAAAAAGGTCTTAAACAATCAGCTTATAGAACTATTAATAAATCTATTGAAGAAGTAAAATCTATGGGTAAAATAGGTACTATTGAAAGAGTAGAGTTATTAAATGCAAATCAAAAAGCAAGAAAACATGAGATTATTACTTCATTCATGGATGCAGCTACTCAAAGTATAATGTTAAATATTGGTATTGGTACTATTGGTGGTTCATTAGCTAAGTTAATTGAATCAGTAAGTTTTCTAAATATTGGCTTTACAGCTGGATATTGGATGGCACTTGCAATTGCTCATACACTTATGGGTGTAAGAAGATTCCATAAAACTGATATTTATTGTGTAGACGAAGCTAAAAAACTTGGTATTTATGAACAAATGGTTAAAGCAGAACAAGCTAAAGAAGCATATAAAGCATATGTTGAAAAAATGAAAGAAGAATATGGTAAAAAGATAAAAGATGATGATAAAGAGGAAGTTGTAGAACCATCTGTTGAAAGGAGTTATGGCCGTGGATTATAGTGATAAATGTATTACCATGAATGGTAAAGAATATATTGTTATTGAACAAATCAATTATGAAAATGGTATATATGTATATTTAGTAAATGATAAAGATGATACAGATACTATGTTTGCGGAAATAAAAGGTAATGATGTAGTAATGATTAATCCAGAACTTTTTGAAAAGAAACTTCTTCCTATGTTTTTAGAAAAAATAGGTAAAAATACTAACTAACTTGACAAAATAGTAATAATTGCATATAATATAGACAACAAATCTTTGATGAAGAGAAGTAATATTAATAAACTTATTAGCGAGTTAATGAGTGGTGAAAGATTAACAAAGAAATATTAATATGAATAACACTTCGGAGAGCTTAGTCGAATTAAGTAGACTAGACGGAAGTTTACCGTTATCTAAACTATGGTTATAAGACCAGATAAAGTGATTACTAATGTAATAATTAGGGTGGTACCGCGAATTCAAGAGTCATTCGTCCCTTTGTGGAAGATGACTCTTTTTATATTATTTAGGGAGGTACGTTATGGACGTAAAAGAATTATTTGAAAAAATTGATGAGTTTATAGGTAAAACTGTAACTTTAAGTGGATGGGTTAGAAACCATCGTAAACAAAAAGAATTTGGTTTTATTGATTTTTCAGATGGAACTTGTTTTAAACATCTTCAATTAGTTTATAAAGATAAATTAAGTGATTTTGATGAAATTGCTAAAATTAAGATAGGTTCTAGTATTGAAGTAGTTGGAAAAGTAATAAAATCAGAAGGATCTGGGCAAGATTATGAGATTGATGTAGAATCTATTAAATTATTAGGCGATTGTCCAGATGAATATCCTATTCAACCTAAAAGACATACAAGAGAATTTTTAAGAGAGGAAGCATATTTAAGACCAAGAACTAACTTGTTTCAAGCAGTATTTAGAGTAAGAAGTGTTGCAGCTATGGCAATACATACTTATTTCCAAGATCGTGGTTATGTATATTTCCATGCACCAATACTTACTGCAAGTGATTGTGAAGGAGCTGGACAAATGTTCCAAGTTACAACACTTGATTTAAATAGAGTAGCTAAAAGTGGTACTGTTGATTATTCTAAAGATTTCTTCTTTAAACCAACCGCATTAACAGTATCTGGTCAGTTGGAAGCAGAAACATTTGCTTTAGCTTATAAAAAGACTTATACATTTGGTCCAACATTTAGAGCAGAAAACTCTAACACTAAAACACATGCTAGTGAATTCTGGATGATAGAACCAGAAATAGCTTTCTGTGATTTAGCAGGGGATATGGATATTATGGAAGATATGCTTAAATATGTAGTTAAATATGTACTTGATCATTGTCCAGATGAAATGGCTTTCTTTGATAATTTTGTAGAAAAAGGATTACTTGATAAACTACATAAATTATTAACAAGTAAATTTACTAGAATTTCTCATCATGATGTTATTACAATTCTTAAGGAAGCAAAAGTTAAATGGGAATTTGAACCAGAGTATGGTGAAGATATAGCTAAAGAACATGAAAAATATATTACAGAACATTTTGATGGACCAGTGTTTATTACTGATTGGCCAAAAGATATAAAAGCTTTCTATATGAAACAAAATCCAGATGGAGAAACAGTAGCAGCAGTTGATTTGGAAGTACCTGGAGCAGGTGAATTAATGGGTGGTTCTCAAAGAGAAGAAGATTATGATAAATTAGTTCGTCGTATGGATGAATTAGGTATGGATAAAGAATCAATGGATTGGTACTTAAATCTTCGTAGATTTGGTGGATGTGTACACTCTGGATTTGGTATGGGATTTGAAAGACTTCTTATCTATCTAACTGGAGTTGAGAATATACGTGATGTTATTCCATATCCAAGAACACCAGGAAACTGTGATTTTTAATTAAATATATACGTTGATGGAGAAAAGTAAGCAAAATAGTTATTCGAGTGAGTTAGGTATAGTGTGAACTAATAATAACTTTTGTTGAAAGAACACTCCTGAGTTGATTACCGAAAAGAATACTTAGTAGGCTAGTCCGGAAAGTGAACCGTTATCAAATCACTAGGTTTGTTAGAACTGAAAGAGTGATTATCATAACAAACCATTTATATATATAGATGGTTTTTTTGATAATAAATAAGGTGGCACCGCGGATACCCGTATTCGTCCTTATATAGGATTGATACGGGTATTTTTATATAAAAAAGAAAGGAGGTGTCATAATGAAAAAGATTAGTGAATTAATAAAATATTATGAATCACTTAAACGTGATACGGATTTTGAATCATATTTCACTGATATTAATGCTGATAGGAAAATTGATGTTTTGAAATTAATGATGGAAGCAGTTGGAGATGTATCCCTACCAGAAGAATACTTTAAAGCATTTATGTATGAATTAAGAATGTATTCAATGTGGGATACTCATCTAGAAGATATTGACAAAGTTAAGACATTATATGAACTATGTAAAGATGTTGAAATGAAAACAGAAGATTTGCGTGATTTAATTTTGTGTTATAAAAGAGGTCCTTATACCTTATTGTTTGATGAATTTAAGAGTTTAGCAAAATCAGGTAATGTAGGTGATAGAATATATCCTCTAACTAAAAAAGCTAAAGAATTAGCGGAAGAAGAAGCAACTAAAATAGATTACTTAAGGGGTGAATATGGATCATTTATTGATGAAGTTAAAGATACGATGGTACGCTATTGTTTACCAGTAGATAGAGTATATGATGTCTTACCAAGTAAACAGTTTATTGATTCATCAAGTGTAGTTATTCCTAGATATACTTATCCAGCTATAACAGGTGAAGAAATAGTAATCAATAGATTATGTTCTCTTGAAGATGAAAAAGCATATCAAGAGACTCCACTGGATAGAAAAATTAAACTTAGATATTCTCAATATGGAGATACTATTTTTACATCATTTACCAAAGGTGAATATGAAGAAGATTTATCTTATGTAAAAAAATTAAGAAAGAAGTGATTATTATGTCTGATGACAATAATGAAAATAAAATAATTAAATTAAAACCAAAATAAAGTAGATAATTTCTATATTTCGTTTTATCTACTTTATATAGAAAGAAGGAGATAAAAATGAAAAAAGAAATAAGTTATTATGAAAGATTAATTATGATTGATGAGATTAAAAGTATGTTTGAAAAGGAGTTAACAGTAAGATTAGATTTAATTAAAATACCTTGTCCATTATTTGTTAAATCATCTAGTGGATTACAAGATCAGTTATCAGGTATTGAAAAATCAGTTAGTTTTATGAAAGATGGGGAGAAATTTGAAGTAGTTCACTCATTAGCTAAATGGAAAAGAGAAGTACTTGGTAGATATGGATTTAAACCATATAAAGGTATCTTAACTAGAATGAAAGCTATTAGAAAAGATGAAATAGTAGATGATGTTCATTCATTATATGTAGAACAATGGGATTGGGAAAAAGTAATTAAAAAAGAAGATCGTACTATTGATTATTTAAAAGATACTGTAAAAAGTATTTATAAAGCAATAAGACAAACAGTAATTATTATGAGAAAACATTATCCATTCTTAGAAGTTAGTTTACCTAAAACTATTAGTTTTATAACTAGTCAAGAATTAGAAGATATGTATCCAGATAAAAAGCCAAAAGAAAGAGAAGAATTAATTACTAAAGAAAAGGGTGCAGTATTTATAATAGGAATTGGTGATAAACTAAAAAGTGGAGTAACTCATGATAAACGTAGTCCTGATTATGATGATTGGAAACTAGATGGTGATTTACTAGTTTATGATAAAGTAATAGGAAAAGCTATGGAACTTACTTCCATGGGTATTAGAGTTGATCGTAAAAGCTTATTAGAGCAATTAAAGAAATCTCATTGTGAAGATCGATTGGGGCTTCCTTATCATCAAGAAATAGTACATGAGAAAATACCTTATACTATTGGTGGTGGAATAGGTGAATCAAGAATAGTTATGTTAATTCTAGGTATGCATCATATTAGTGAAGCTCAAGCATCATCATGGCAAGATATAACTTATCAATCATTAACTAAATTAAGTATTTTATAATTATAAAAGGTTACTGTGTCAAGTAACCTTTTTATTATTCTAGTTTTATTGAAATACTTAATATGTTGTGTTATATTTTAATTGATAGAAAGAGGTATGTATGGAAGAAGAAAAGAATATTGTCCCAGAACAAAAGAAAGAAGAACCAAAACACAAAGGTAATGGATTACTAGTTACAATATTATTAATACTTGTCTTAGCAATGGCAGGCTATATTGTATATGATAAAGTAATTAGAAAAGATAATCCAGAAGAACAAATAGAAGAAAAAGAAAAGCAAGAAGAGAATAAAGAAGAAAAACAAGAACAAGAAACTGAAAAAGAACAAGAGAAAGAAGAACCTAAAGAAGAAAAGTTTAATTTAGATAATTTAGCTGGTAAAACATTTAAAACTAAAGATGGTAAAAAGAAACTAGAAATATTAAGTAAAAAAGATAGTAAAGCAGTTAATGAAGCTAAAAAATATGAATTTATTGATTTGAATGGTGACTTTGATTATTTTGGATACTATAATGGTGTATTATTTACAATATATAAAAATAGTGATCTAAATAGTAATAATCCAAAATATGTTGTATTGGGTGGTAGAGAAAAAGGTAATGTACCACAATGTAACGAAACTCATGAATTTATAATCAACACTGAAGATAATTCTTTAGTTAATTTAAAATATACTCCTTCTGATGGTGGTGGATATCATTATATTGTTAGTAAGTATGGTGATAATTACTATTTCTCTGAAGGTGGATGTGCTATGCATTTTATGTCAGAGAATGTTTATGATGAGAAGTTAAACAGAATAGGTGATGTAATACTAGGTAGTGAAAAAGATAATTTCTATGTTACAAACAATGGATATGTTGTTAAATATGATAAGAATGCTAAAGTATTAAAACAAACTACTAAAAAATACAAAGCTGATAATATTTATAATGATCAGGAAACAGAATCTGGCATGCCTATAGTAACAAGTAATAATTTATATTTTATTTATCATGACAATGATAAAGAAGATTCAGATTTTATTCTTGTAGATGTAATGAATGATAAAGAATTTGTTTTAGCTTCATCAAGTGATTATATTATGAATAAGTTTTCTATTGATAAAACAAATAGTTTAATTTCTATAAGCTTTGAATTAAATACTGAAATGTGTAAAAAATGTGATGGTGATAAATTAATTTCTTATACATATGATGTAGTTAATAAATCAATAACTAAAAATTAAGATGCTAAGGCATCTTTTTTTGTAAATTCATTGACTTTATACTATAAAAGATATATACTTAAATTAAGATAAGTGTAGGAGGTAGGCAAAATATGGAACGAAAAATAATTGATGATTTACTAAAATGGAAAAGAGATAGTATTAATAAACCATTTTTCTTATATGGACCAAGATGTATTGGTAAAACATACTCAGTATTAGACTTTGGAAAGAAGTTTTATAAGAACATTGCATATTTTAATACCGATAAAAATGATGAATTATTTAATCTATTAGATAAAGAAAAAGTACTTGATAAACTAGTTTCAAAATTATCTTTAATGTGTGGAGAAAGTATATTTCCAGATGATACATTAATAGTATTTGATAACTGTAATAGTGAAGAGATGATTAAAGCCTTAAAGATTTTTGGTCAAGATAATAGTCCTTATCAAGTAGTTATTATTGGATGTAATAGAATAGCTATCACTAAAACTCGTATTGAAGAATTCTATTATCGAAATATGAGTACAATGGATTTCTTTGAATACTTATCTAATTCAGATAAAGTACAATTAGTAGATTTTATTAAAGATAGTTATGATACTAATGTACCAATGCCATTTCATCAAATGGCTATGGAAGCTTATTATGAATATTTAATTACTGGAGGTTTTCCGGAAGTAGTTAATGCAAAACTTAATGGTGGTTCTGATCTTGAAATTGAAGTTATTAAAAGAAAGATAATGGATGTATATCGTTCAGAATATGCACTTTATAATAATGGATCTGATATATTGAAATGTGAAGAAATTATGAATGTACTTCCTGTTTGTTTAACCAAAGAAAATAAGAAATTTCAATATGGAGCTATTAAAAAAGGAGCTAGAAGTAAAGAATATGATGATAGTATTAATAATTTAGTAGCTAATGGTATAGTAACTAGAAGTTTTAGACTTAATGATGTTAAAAGTCCATTAATGGGAGCTAGAGATGTAGAGAGCTTTAAACTATACTTTAATGATGTAGGACTTCTTTATACAACATTATTCTTAAATAAACAAAGATTCTTAATGGATATGGATATAAGAAGAAGTTTAGTAGAAAATGAAGTAGCTAATACATTAGTTAGAAATGGATTTAACTTATATTATTACCAATCAGATGGTAAAGCAGAAATAAGTTTTGTAGTACAAGATCGTAATGGTAAGATAATGCCTATTGAAGTAGTTAATATGAAGCTTACTAAAGCTAAAGCTATGTCTTTATTTACTAGTAAATTTAACTTAGATGAATGTATAAGACTTACAGAAGAGAATTTCTCTAAGAAAAAAGGAGTTAGATTTATTCCTGTATATGCAGCTTGCTATATTAAAGAACTATAAAATATAGTCACTATTACTGAATAGTAATGGTGATTTTTTTTATGATATTAAATAATTTTTGCGTTTTTATAAATATATGTTATAATAATTCAAGGTGATTTGAATGAAGAGAGAAGATATTAAATTATATTTAGAATTAGCTATTGGTTTATTATTAATAATTATAGCTATTAAATTCTTTATTAAGTTATTACCATTAATTATAGTATTATTAATTGGTTTATTAATTTATGATAGTTATAAAAAACAAAAAAAGAATCCAGTAACAAAATCAAAAAATAAAGATGTTAAAGAGGCAGAAATAATTAAAGAAAAAAATATAGATTAGGGAGTTTTATTATGGAGTATGTAAGAATAGTTGTAAAAGACAATTATGAAAAAAGAGGAGATTTAGTTCTTCGTAGTTACATCAGAGGATTAAAGAAAATTAATGCAAATGTATTATTAAGTAATAGTATTATGCCTGGAGCAGAAAAAGCATATATTTATGGTGAAATAAAAGATGGTAAATTTTATGAGTTTTTTACTAATCGTGTAATTGATTATGATGAATATGAAAAAGCACCAAAAGAAGATATAAATAGTATTACTCATTTACCATTATCTAATTTAAATATGATTAAAGAGGTTGTTGAATATACAATCTTTGGAAAAATAACTAATATTAAATTAGAAGTATCTACATCTGAAGAATTAGCTGAAGATAGATTAGTAGAATCAGTTGCTTATTCTAATTATTTAAGTGGTGTTAGACCATTTAGAAGATTAGGTGAAGTAGATAATGATGAACTATATAATGGATTTAATAATTTCTTCTATAAATTAAAAATGATTAAAGAAATGAAAAAACATGATGAAATAGAAGATGGTATTGATGATTATTCAATAGAGAGTTATGAATCATTAAATAGCAGAAGAGAAGATTCAAAAAAACTTTGTAAAATTAAATAGTGATATCACTATTTTTTTTTATAATATCGTGATAGAATTATTATAAGGTGATGCATTGTGAAGAAGATGATTCTATTTATTATATGTATAATGCTTTGTCTTGGTTTTAAATCAGTTGATGTAAAAGCTGAAACAATTGATGAACCAATATTAGGAGATACTATTTCATATAGTAGTTTTAATAATAAATTAATTGTCTTTGATTTAAAAAAGTTTTCAGATACATTATCATCATCCAATGAAAAATATGATTATATGAAGGTTGCTTTTACAATACAAGGATTAATTAATAGAAAACAACCACTTTTATATTATAAATATGAGTCTAATGGATTTACTTTTAATGGTAAAGAGATGGATCAAGCTTGGTTAGATGAATTAAAAAATGATAGTAATGGTTTTAAAAACTATACAATAGTTACATATAATTCTTTTTATGACATTATTAATCTAGCTAAGAATTTAGGAGTAATTAATGGTATAGTCTTATGGGATAATGAAGTTCCTGCTACTGGTAATGTAGCTAGTACAATAGCTGGTGTAGAAAACTTAATTCCTATTCGTTATGATGTTTCTAAACAAAGTTGTTATACTGATTTAGTAGTTAATAGAAAAATAAGTACTGTTAAAAGAAATCTAGTTAATAAATTTAAAAATATTAGATATTTACCTGATGCTAATTTAAATCCAATGAATTCTGGTACAACAAGTTCAGGTAGTTCAAAAAACGATGCTTATTTATGGGCTAAAAAATATTATTTAGATACTAAAAAAACTAATTCTACATTAATGGGTTATTCTAGAGATTCATGGTTACCTAGTTGTAATGCAGGTGCATGTTTTGTAGAAACTGATTTACCTAGAAGTTTAAGACCAAATGAAGAAAGAGAAGTATCAGTTACAGTGTTAAATTATAATATAACATCAGGTGAAAGATGGACTAAAGAAGGGCTTTATAGAATTGGAGCTTTAAGTTCTAATGATTTTAAAGTTACATGGTCTGAATTTGGTTTTGAACAAGGAGATAATCCAAAAGGTGCTAGATTATATTTTGATTCAGCAAATCCAATAGATGCTGGTGAAAGAGTAACAATTAGATTTAAAATAAAAGCACCATCTTCTAATGGATCATATTACTTAAATTTAGGTATTGTTCATGATGGAGTTGCATGGTTTAGTGGGGATTTAACTTATAATATTAACGTAAGTTCTATAAGTAGTAATAATAGAAAAGAAGAACATTTTGGAACATATAATACTGGAATATTTAATACTGCACTTAATACAGGTGATTATTTAATTAAAAATAAAGCATTTTTCTTTGATTTAAGTCCAGATAATAGAATAGCTCCTATTGATGATAGAAATCAACCAGTTGGAACTGATGTTAATACATTAAAATCTATATTAAATCAACAATCAATAAATAATAATAAAGGAATATTTACTGTTGTAGGATTTGTTCCATGGTTTATAAAATATACTAGTACATCAGATAAAGAATCTAAAATGGGTGATGTAGAATCTGAATGGAGAATGGTAGAATATATATCATCATATGGTGGAGAAACTGATGCTGATGCAGCTAATCCAGTTGGATTAACTAATGCTTCAATATTTAGTCAAGTTAAGATGAGTAATTATAAACAAAATAATGATAAAGATGCCGTAAAATCAGGTAAAGTAGTTAAAGAAATATATGATCCAAATACAATATACTTTTCTGTTTATATGGGTGATTATGATGGTGGTTCATGGACTTCTGGAGTATTACCATCAATGTATTCTTATCCAACGGGTTTAACTGATAAATATCCACTTATTTGGCCAATCGATTCTGATTTATCAAAAAGAATTCCACAACTTTATAATTGGTTATATAAAACTCAAAGAGCAAATGACTACTTTGCAGCAGGAAATAACGGATCTGGTTATTTAAATCCAACTGTTACTAATATATTAAGTACATGGCGTGCACATAACGTAGAAATGAATAAAAAGTTTGATATTGATATAACAGGTTTTTTAATAGGTGGTTATAATAAAATTCGTCAAAATGTCCAAAATGAATTTGCTAAAATGTCTCCTATTTTAGTAGGATACCAAATAGGAGCAGGTGTTGATACAAGAAAAGTAGGTAGTACACCATTTATTCCAGTAATTGATGCCGGTGGAGATACTGCTAGTATTTTAGGAGAAAATATATATAAATCATTGGTTGGAAATAGAGAATCATTTAACATTGTTAGAGTAGGTAGAGTAGATAGAAAAATGATTTATTCGGGAATCGATTATGCACTTTCAACTGCTATTCAAAAGGGTAAAAAAATAAAAATAGTTGATCCATATACTTTAGCTTATTTATATAATAATCATCCAACACAATATAAAGGTTGTTATACTAATGGTACAAGTTATAAATGGATAAATAGTAATACTATACCAAGTGGTTATAAATATGTAAGTAGTATTAGTAGTCAAAATAACTGTGGATTAATTGGTGATGTTAATGGTGATGGAAAAGTAAGTGCATCAGATTATGGTGTAGTTAAAAAACATATTCTTGGTACTAAGTTATTAACAGGCGATAGTCTAAAAAGAGCAGATGTTAATGGAGATGGTAAAATAACATCACTAGATTACATTATGATAAGAAAAATTATATTAAATAAATGAATAGTGTAAATACTATTCATTTTTTTTATTAATGTGGTATTATTTTATTAGGAGGATAAAGTGAAAGATAACTTAAAAATATTAGTAAGAGCTATACTTGCTGGTGTAATGATAAGTATTGGTGGAACTATTTATTTAGCATGCGAAAGTAAATTATTAGGAGCTTTTTTATTTAGTATTGGTTTATATGCAATATGTGCTTTTGGATTAAATCTTTATACTGGTAAAATAGGTTATGTAGTTGATAATAAACCTAAATATATAATTGAATTATTAATTACTTTACTTGGTAATTTAATTGGTACTGTAGCTTGTGGATATTTATTATTCTTAACTAGAATTGGTGATAAACTAAGAGCTACAGCTGGTGTTATTAGTGATGTTAAACTAAATGATAATCTACTAAGTATATTTATATTAGCTATATTCTGTGGAATTATTATGTATTTAGCTGTTGATTTATTCAAAAGACTTGGTGATTTTGGTAAATATATGGGTATATTCATGGGAATAACAGTATTTATCTTAGCTGGATTTGAACACTGTGTTGCTAATATGTATTATTTTAGTGCAGCTAATATGTGGACATGGAAGACAATTCTTTATGTTTTAGTTATGATAGCTGGTAATAGTGTTGGTAGTATACTACTTGCATTAGGAATGAAATTTGGGCTTAAAAAATAAGCCTTTTTTCTTTTATTTAAAAATATGATACAATTAAATTGAAAGTAGATGATCTAATGAATAAACGTCTTAAATATGGATTCATCACTGTAGCTTCTTTCTTGGTAATAATATTAGTAGGTGTTACATATGCTTTCTTTAACTATACAAGAACTAGTACTGCTAATAATGTTAGAGTAGGTAATATATACTTTAGTTCAGAACAAGGAGATTCTATAACTTTAAATAATATGTTCCCTATAGCAGGTAGAGCAGCAGAAAATGCAGAATTAGATACATTAACTATTTCTATCGAGGGTAGTACTAACTATATAGGTGGAGAAGAATTTGTTGTTAGTGTAGGGGAATTAAATAACGGATATAATAATGATGGTTATCGTAATATAAGAGTTCCAATTAGTTATCTTGCTTCATATGAAGCTAATGAGGGAAAGTCTATTGGTACTTTAAGTAATGACTATTGGAATGAAAGAAATAATGCGAGTGGTAGTATATATTATTTACCTAATCATGGAGTAGCAACTACTAGTAAAAGAATATTAGTAGGCTATATTCCAAGTGGTGAGGAAATTAATGGGACATTAACTATCAAAGCATATATAGATTCAAGTACAATTGCCATATCAGACACATATTCACCAGTAGGTTATGGAGTAAATACAAATATGACAGAAGAAGAATTATCAGCTTGTGCAGCCTTTGTTTCAAGTTATGATGAAGTATCGGAAAGTGTTGCAAGAGCATATTGTGATGGAACTGGAAATATTTATGGATGGACTTTTGCAGAAGATTTAGAGTATTACCTTGGAAACGAAGAATGGATGAATCCTTTAATTAGTTGTAATGCAATAATTGACTTATCTGATAGTATGGGAACAACATCTACTTGGGTAGATAATCGAAGAGTGCTGACAACAGAAGAATGGAATTATTTTTCAACTCATCCAGTAAGTTTTAAAATAAAGGTTGAATCACAAGAAGGACTTTGGGTTAATGGAAATGGGACAATAGATACATGTAATGGTTGTAAATATATGCATTCATATAATTCTTTCTACACCGTAGGAAATCGATATGGAAAAACTCCATCAGTAATAACAAGTGGATATAGTGATACATATTTTGATGTTATAGAATCTAGCGGAAAAGATTATTTCCTTGGAATTAAGTTAAATAATAATAACCAAGTTACTAATGCATATGCATGTGGAATAAAAGATAATATTCCATTTTGTGGTGAGATAACGAAAGATGGGTCAGCTTATCAGTCTAATAAAGCTATATTATTACAAATACGGGGAGAAAGCGAATGTGAAATAATGACTGAAGGAACTGGTAGTGAAGCAATAGAGTGTGGAAAATGGGATGGTTCACTTTCGTTTGGATCGTTTGCTACAGATGATGGTACAATAAGTAATGGTTCAGATTATAATAATGATTGTGGTGGAACAGGTTACGGTGTTATTGAATGTATTACAAGTAATAAATAAAGAAAGTGATTTTGCTTTCTTTTTTTGCATTTAAAAATACCACAATTCTTAATTAATTTTAATAATATATTGCTAATAAAGTAAATGATGAAAAAAATAAAAAAAATTACATAAAAATATTGACATCGAATTAACTATATTGTATTATTAATAACGTTTATGAATTTGAAGTTGTGCCTTAGGCATAACTTAAATTTATTAGGAAGTATGACACACCAGGGTATGTGTCGGGAAGGAGATTTATGCCTACAATAAACCAATTAGTTAAAAAAAGACGTGGTAGTAAAGTTAGAAAACCAAAATCACCAGTATTATTAGTAGGAATTAACAATATTCAAAAGAAACAAACTAAAGTTAATTCACCTCAAAAACGTGGTGTTTGTGTACGTGTTGGAACAATGACTCCAAAGAAACCTAACTCTGCACTTCGTAAATATGCTCGTGTTAAGTTAAGTAATGGAATGGAAGTAACTTGTTATATTCCAGGAGAAGGACATAACTTACAAGAACATAGTGTTGTAATGATTCGTGGTGGTCGTGTACCAGATTTAATCGGTGTACGTTATCATATCATTCGTGGAACACTTGATACTGCAGGTGTTAAAGATAGACAACAAGGACGTAGCAAGTATGGTACTAAAAAAGAAAAGAAGAAATAATAAATAAATCGAAGGGAGGAAATTAAAATGCGTAAAAGACGTGCAGTTAAACGTGACGTATTACCAGATCCAATATATAAGTCTAAAGTAGTTACTAAGTTAATTAATAGAATTATGTTAGATGGTAAAAAAGGCGTTGCAGAAAAAATACTATATGAAGCTTTTGATCAAGTTAAAACTAAAACAGGACAAGATCCAGTTTCAGTATTTGAAAAAGCTTT
>JAEEGL011956209.1_pt1 | contig 45040 bp, 82 predicted proteins | sample 9134231 | NCBI WGS metagenome assembly JAEEGL01 (sample SAMN16246548, study PRJNA631951) | gut metagenome | biome: gut microbiome; feature: rumen; material: fiber-attached | host: Bos | place: Iran: Karaj | collected 2018-10 | reverse complement strand
GTTGGTTCGAGTCCAACTTCCGCCGATATACTGGCGGAATACCTCAGAGGTTAGAGGATCTCATTTAGACAGTAACCTTAGACGAGTTTTCTTACACGGGGCTCTCTCGTCTTTAAGCTCAAAGGATGACCGCATCGTGGACGTACTAGAGCGATGGAAAAGAAGTCTAGTTAATTCGTAAGACGGATAGTACAATTGGTGAGAAGGTGCTCCCAATCAAGGCTACCGCAGAGCGCTGTCCAAACTGGTGCTAAAGAGGTTTGGAGTGGTAGGATCCACTGATCCATCCTAGGTTATGACTTTCTTACCTGGAGTATGATGGCCACATACTCAAAAAGAAAGCAATGGACTCAAGAGAAAACCTCCACGTGGTGAGTCTGGGTAATGCTAATTTCTCAGCTGCAATGAGCAATGTAGGTAGTCTTAGAAAGGACTGTGTGCTCCGGACGCCTGACCCGTTAAAGCCAGGGATTGTAATATAGGTATAAGTGCTTTAATTTTCCAAAAGGAGATGGTAGCAATTGATTGTCTAAAGTTTTAATTTTATTGCAAAGTTAAACCACCTGACAAGTGAGGTGTAATGCCTATGATTGTATTTTAAGCACTACCTTTACCCCGAGAGAGGCGGCTGCTATGAGCCCGAAATCATAGAGAAAGGATGCGGTAACTCGCTCTGCCGCATGACAAGATCCCGAGGGAGGACGGTTACTGTACACCTTTAAGTACAGTGTCAGAGCCTGCGGTGACTCGCAACACCAAAGGACATGTACCAGATTATAGAAGTGTAGCTCAATGGCAGAGCAGCGGTCTTATAAACCGTAACGACAGATAATCGGCTGATCAGAGTTCAAATCTCTGCACTTCTACCATATGCGGGCTTGGCGGAATTGGCAGACGCCACAGACTTAAAATCTGTTGTCCTAGGACGTGTGAGTTCGAGTCTCACAGCCCGCACCAATAAAATTTATATTGCGTGATGGTATAACAGTTACTTCGAGGATATAACATGAAATTAAATCAACGTATTGCCCCCACTTATTTGGCAATAAATAAGCTGTTATTAGTATTTCCGCATTAATTTAAAATAAATGGAGTGATGGGTGAATTCTTACTTCAAATATTATGATGAAAATATGTATATTGATACTTACTTAATTTTCGATTTGAAATAAGTAACATACTGTTTAAATTCCGGTATGTTAAAAACTAGAATTTTTTGATCACCCCTTCTCGATGTGATTCCTCCTTCTTAATGGTATTAGTCTCCTTTCCGCTGATACTTTTTAGGATTCACAATTTTTCCTCCATTTATATGGCGTGTTCGTCTAGTGGTTAGGACCCTGGCCTTTCAAGCCAGTGATCGCGGGTTCGAATCCCGCACACGCTACCAATATTGCGGAGGGGAGAAACGGTTTCCTCGTCGGTCTCATAAGCCGAAGACAGCAGGTTCGACTCCTGTCTCTCGCAACCAATTGTTTATTTAGAGTGATGGATTGATAGTTACTTCAGGATGATAATAAATTAAAGCGCCACTTTTTGCTTTTTATAATTACTATCAATAAATTTTCCTCTTTAAAATGTATAAAATAGGGGTGTGGCTGAGTGGTTCAAAGCAGCAGACTTCAAATCTGTCGTGTTGGCGTCCAAAACCAATGCCGTGGGTTCGAATCCTACCACCCTTGCCAGATAATTTATGTGTTTATAACACAAATATATATAGGAGGTCTGTTTTGGGCAAATTTTCAAAAAATAATTTTAAAATAATTATTAATGAAATTGAAGAGATGGAAGTCGCAGATCAAAATATTTGAGTACCAATAGGTATTTTAGAGTATATGTTTGATGATTATACAGGTTATATAGATAATTATTTTCATCAAAATAAAGATCAACGAGACACAGATAAATTATGGTCTTTTTTAAATACTACTGTTGTTAATTGAACATATCAGAGTAAAGATAAAATTGATAAAGGATCTACTTTTTTAAGACCTGATCCTTTACGAGGATGGACTTGAACATAAAATATAGAGTGATGGTTAGAATAGTTACTTCCACTTATAATGGCGATGTTATTGGTTCGATCCCAATTAATACTAATAGAGTATTATAGCTCAAAGGTAGAGCACGTATTTTCACTATTCTTATTATATCCTCTATTTATTAGGAGTTTTATGTATGAATATAATGCAATTATCATTAACGTTGTTGATGGTGATACTTATGATGTAGATATTGATTTAGGTTTTCATATTCATATTCATGAACGAATACGAATTTTAAATTTAGATACGCCAGAATGTCGTGGACCTGAAAAAGAATATGGTAAATTGTGTAAAGCTTATGCAGAAAAACATTTTTTGAACAAAAAAGTTAATCTCTATTCTGATTCAGAAATTAAAGGTCCGCAAACTGATAGCTTTGGTAGATGACTTTGTTATATTTATATAAAAGAATATAACGATAATATAATGAATATTTTTACTTCTCTTGGATGTAATAAATATTGAGATAATTATAGTGAATATAATGTTGAAAAACTTAAAGATTTGATTTAAAATATTGCAGAGTAGCTCAGTTGGTAGTTAGCATTCGCCTGTTAAGCGAAGGGTCCTCGGTTCGAGCCCGAGCTCTGCAGCCACGGGACTGTAGCTCAGTTGGCTAGAGCGTCGGACTGTCTCTCCGAAGGTCGTGGGTTCGAGCCCCATCAGTCTCGCCATTTTCTTCTCTGCTTCGTCGTAGTTCAATTGGAAGAACCCAGGATTCTGGTTCCTGTTGTTTCAAGTTCGAGTCTTGACGACGAAGCAGAGAAGAAATAAATAAATAGAAAGGAGCCGTATAAATGGCATACATCTATGTAATTACAAATTTAATAAATCAAAAGCAATATATTGGAAAAACAACTAAAACTATTGAGCAACGATGAAAAACTCATATTGCTGATAGTAAACGTGATAATATAAAAAATAGACCTCTATATAAAGCATTTGCTAAATATGGTATTAATAATTTTATTATTCAAGAATTAGAATATTGTTCAGCAGAAAAAGCGTCAGATAGAGAGCAATATTGAATTAATAAATTAGATACTTATCATAATGGTTATAATGCTACTTTAGGTGGAGATAGTAAACATTATTATAATTATCAAGAAATAGCTAAAAAATATTTAGAATTAAAAACATTAAAAACTACAAGCACTTTTTTTCAATGTGATATAGATACAATTAGAAAAGCTTGTCTAGACCAAAATATAGAAATTATATCAGCAAGTGAACATAACAAGAAAAAAGTTGCAATGTATGATTTAAAAAATAATTTTATATGTAATTTTAATTCATTGATTGAAGCATATCAATGATTATATCAAAATCACTTTACTAAAGTAAAAACACCTAAAGGTGTTACTTCTCATATTAGTGCAGTATGTAAGGGTAAAAGAAAAACAGCATATAAACACATTTGAAAATATATTTAATATGCGGATCCGCAGGTTATAATGGGTCCTCCACCTGATCGCGTATACGGCTATAAGCTGCCTGTGAAAGTCGGGAAACTCCAGGGGTAGTCCTCTGCCAGGCAGGGTTGGGCCTGTCATTTATACTTCCTTAGCTTAGTTGGCTAAAGCAGAGGACTCTTAATCCTAAGAGCGTCGGTTCGAGTCCGACAGGAAGTACCATCGGGGCGTGGCGCAATTGGTAGCGCACTTGTTTTGGGAACAAGACGTTGGGGATTCGAGTTCCTCCGTCCCGACCATATGGGGAATTAGCTCAGCTGGGAGAGCGCGGGCTTTGCAAGCCTGAGGTCGCGGGTTCGATCCCCGCATTCTCCACCAATTAAGCGTCGGCGGCAACGATGGCGGTGTTGCATTGGTCTGTAAAACCAATCCCTCAGGGTAAACATTGTTGGTTCGAATCCAACCCGACGCACCATATAATTAATTATTAATGTGATGGTAAAATAGTTTACTTCTGAGGTTAGTTTAATGGATAAAACATCTTTTAAGAAGATAAAGGTTCGATTCCTTTACTTTAGCTAAAACACTATTTTAATTATGTCCATTAATGGGGATAGAAGGGTTCGACGAGCGTATAAAGCCAAAGTGAAAACGTTCGGACACGAGTTCGATTCTCGTTATCTCCACCACGGACCTATAGCTCAGTTGGTTAGAGCGTTCGCCTGATAAGCGAAAGGTCACTAGTTCAAGTCTAGTTAGGTCCACCATAGGATTATAGTGGTAAAGGTAAAACGCAAAGATTGATACCGGTAGTCTTTGAGATGCTGGTTCGAATCCAGCTAATCCAACCACAAATACGCGGGTGTAGTGTAATGGCAACACACAAGCCTTCCAAGCTTTTGATGCGAGTTCGATTCTCGTCATCCGCTCCATATAATTTAAGGATTTTGATTTTGATAAAATGAATTCAAACTATTATTACAGAAATGACTAAAGGTAATTTTAGTTTTTTAATTTTAGTTGTAGGCACTTTACAATTAATTGTTATGATTAGAAAGAGGTAAGCTATGCCAGATACTATTCGTTTGAAAGTTTCTCCTCCTTGGGTAATTTATGTGCATATGTTGGAAGCCATGTTTGATCCAGATCCGAATATTGCTTTTAATGTTGATTATAGTGAACCTTCAGTTACACTTTCAATTTCTCATAAGTGTGGTCTAAAAGCCGCGGCTATTGCACAACTACTTCCTGATATGAAATATTTTGGTAATGTTGGTCTTGAAATTAATATTGATTGTCAGACTATGCCAAATCATAAGTTTGTTACAGCTAAAGAACTTTTTGAAGCCGCTTTTGAAAATAATCCGATTCTTGCGTATGTAGTTATTCCTGGAAGTGAATATTGGGCTGTTCCTTTTACTTATGTTGTATTTAAGAAAGAAGTCGTTCAATTCTTCTGTGATAATCTAAATGATCCGCATGGTATTAAGTCAAGTCTATATGAGGATATTGCGCGTGAAATTTTTGACGATATGGATTATGTAGGTAATGGTGCAGGTATTTCATATTGTACTGATATTGGTGATAATGCTAAACTATCCGATGCTCCACTAGGAGAGTGGCCTTAAAATAATATTAATGCTAATGTAGCTCAATAGGTAGAGCAACTGACTTGTAATCAGTAGGTTGTGGGTTCGATTCCTATCATTAGCTCCAGTAAAAATTAATAACCCTTATGGAATTTTTCCATGAGGGTCTTTTTTTATTAGATCAATAAAATGAAATCTATCTAATTTAGATTGTAGTTCTCCAGAAAGGGAGTGTTAAAATGGCAAAATACAAAATTCTTAGTGCTGATGCCCGCAATAATACGCATCAGTTTTTAGTGGATGAAGTATCTGACCTAGATAAACTACCAAAGGAGCCAGGTTCTGTTGCATTAGTCGCAAATACAGGCGACGTATATGTTTGCAATAATGCAAAAGAATGGAAAAAATTGTAAGGAGGTAAAACATGGATTTAGTTACTCTTGCTCTAGCTAAGAAAATGGCTGGTTCATCAGGTGGATCCTCCGGAAGCACTCCAAGCGAAGATATTATTCCTTCTATTGGAGAAAATGGCAATTGGTATATAAAAGGTAGAGATACCGGTGTCCGTGCAACTCCATTAGAAAATGTTGAAGTAGATGGTATTTTAAAAGCAGATACTCTTAAACAAAATGTAGTTGTAATAAAAGATGGTATAGAAACTATTGTAGGAGAATTTACTTCCAGTATTTCTCTTGATAGTATTGATCAATTATTCGAGGAAGGATAAATATAATGGCTAATAAAGAATATCTTGATCGTCCAGAATATCTTGACTATCCTGGTCTTAAAAAATATGATGATAAGATTAAAGCGTATATAGATGCTCATACTTCTGCGGGCACTGATGTACAACCATATGATGATAGTGCTCTTGTTGCAGATATTAATGATTTAAAGAATATGGATGCTACTATTGTTGGTAATCTTAATGCACTTAAAGCTCTTGTTGGTGATACCGCAGTTGCAGATCAAATTAATGCAGCTATTGCAGCTTTAGTAAATGGTGCTCCTAATGCTCTTGATACATTAAAAGAGATTGCAGATTGGATTACTACACATGGAGAAGCCGCATCTAATTTAATTAGTGTTGTAGCAGAACAAGGTCAACAAATTAATGTTATTAATGCTAAAGTAGATGCAATTACATCAATTTCTGATACTTATATTAATGCTTTATTCTTAACTCCTGTTACTCTCCAAGAGAATCAAACAGTACAAGATGCAATTGATAATCTTAATGAAGGAGAGAAATTAGTTCTTACCGCTCCTGTAACTGAAGATTTAACTATTAATACCGACACTGTAATTGAAGCTGATGGCGTTGTATTTAGTGGTAATATCACCGTAGCAGAAACCGCAGAAGTTACAATTATTGGCGCTCAATTTAATGGCGAAGTTATCGTAGCTTAATTTTATAAATAAAGGGAGGTTTTAATATGTTAAAATTTGAAGGTTGCACTTTCAGCGCTATGGGCACAGATAAAAGTGCCAAAGTTTTTGGTTTAACTGTAAATGGCGCAGAAGATGTTTTTGTCAAAAATTGTGATTTTAATGGAACAGGATATTCTGCTCTTTTAAATAAAGGTACTGGTTCTTTAACTGTTGAAGATTGTACTTTTGAGTGCGGAAATATTAAGAATCCAATTGAAGGTGGACAAACTGCTGATAATGGAAATGTAACAGTTGAAAATTGTGTTTTCAATGGTATTCCAGGCAATAATTTTATTAATTTCTATCAAGTTGCTAATGATTCTGTTCATACAATTAAAGATTGTAAATTCCATGGCGGAACTGGTAACAATATTCTTCGTATTTCCAATAAAAATAATGCTAATGCTACTTTTAATGTAGATAATTGCGCTTATGAGTTTGTTAGTGGTAAAGCTAATGAATGAACAGGATTTATTCTTTTCCAAGACTATACTAATAGAACTGGCAATAAGCAAGAATTTAATAAATATGTAGTTAATATTACTGCACTTGATCGTCCTGAAGAGGGCTCTTTATTCTATGTTTACGACGACGGTGAAGGAGTTATTACTACTAATGATCCTTATGTCTATCTTGATGGTGCTTTAGTAAGCAATCCAGCAGAGATAGCACCAGAAGAGTAATTTATGAAAAATCAATATATGAATTTAAATGATCTACGTAAATATGATGCCCTCTTAAAAGATTATGTAAATCAAAAAATAGCTGCGGCGATAGACGAATATCGTCAAGAAGATGAAAATAATGATAATATCATCGATGATCAGATAGATGATGATGAATTTATTGAATTTTAATTTACAGCCTCTAGTAATAAAATACTAGGGGCTGTTTTTTATTAAATCAAAAAATGAATTTTTATTTATAAAGTAAAAATGTTTTCCTTTTTAAATTGGAAAGGAGTTGTTATATGGCTTTAATAAAATTTTATAGCGGTTCTGATGCAGATATTCAAAGAAAAGAATATGAAGAAGGAGCTATATACTATATCTTTCCTAACTCTAACATGACAGTCGGGCATATATTTATAGACATAGACGGAGTTCGTAGAGAGATTTCTGCTGCATATAATGATAGTGAATTATCCAATAGGATAAAAGCTTTAGAAGATTTATTATTTACTCATTGTGAAGGTGTTGTTATTAATGAAACTGATATTACAACATGAGTTAATATGCAAAATTCTTTTTCTGGAATAATTACACCAGGCGCAACTACAGATCCAATTACTTTTACTTCAGCTAATAATAAAGTAGAAGTTGTTGACTATAATATCAATAAAGCTAGTGGTGCTTTTACCGCAATAGTAGAAGGTATAGAAAATGGTAGAGATACTATCACATTAACTTGCGGCGAATATTCTGATACTATTTCCGTTTTAGTTATGGATCAAGAATATTATACGGATGTTATTTTAGCGCAAAACTATGATCCAAATGGCCAAAACTTTTCTTGAACAATTCCATCTACATTCAGTTTTGATTATGGACAATATATAGAAGCTAAGTTTAATCTTACTGGTATTACAACAGTAAAAGAAAATCTTCTTAGTATAGGTGCTATAATTACTGATTATCAATCGGGGCCAGTAGTTAATATGTATACATCTCAAGCTGTTGGTACTATCCAGACTAAACTCCGTATAGGTTCCGCAAGTGAAGGTGGAGCATATAAGTTTACGGGTCTTGAGATTACTATTCCCGCAGGTGAAGATATTATTGTAAAATGAGATGCTGTTGGACTGCATGTTAATGGAACATTACTTCGAGGAGTTAATGCTAATCAAAATACAACTCTTGATACTATTCATGAAGAATTAAAAGAAGCTACGAATATTTTAATTGGTTCTGAAGAAGGTGCTACTAGATCTCATGCTCATTATGACTATATAAAATACGTTAGATATGATGGAGCATTGTAATTGACAAATAAAAATAATTATGATATAATATTATTAATTTAAGAGAAAGGAATTAATAATATCATGTCTATTTCATCTAAAGAATTTAAAATACAGCGCAAATATAAAGAATTGCCTGAACAACCTCGATATAAAAAGAAAAAGAAAAAAATTTCTGTAAAAAGATCTAATCATAAACATATTTATAATGAATGTTTATTTTCTTTTTGCTTCTTTGGTGAACCTTATATGGGTGCAGGAACATATTGTACGATCTGTGGTCGTATTGGTGATATAGATGTTGCATCTAAAGTTATTACTAATAATGATTTACCAATTTTTATTATTGATGACTTTTTGGCTAAAGAAGTTAAACTTCCTGGGACTAGCGAGAGCTAGTCCCTTTTTTGCGTAAGAAAGGAAAATTATGTTAAATATACCAAAAAATCCAGATAAAGAAAATATGATTTATTTATTTTTATCTGAAGATCATAAGATCATGCTTCCATTTAAAGGTTCTGAATCTGAAATGTTACAACTTTGGGATGTTTTAGCTGAACGAGGATTACGTATAGATCGAATAGAACATCAATATATATGGACCGCAGAAAACAATCCTTACACGCCTCTTCTATAAAATAATATTTGACATATGCTATATTTTTATGATATAATATAATTAAAGAAAGTGAGAGAAAGAAGGACAAAATGATTTTCGTTGATATTTATAATGCAGAAACCAATCGCGTTCTTGCTTCTTTTGATCTTGAATTTGATTGGCAATATGAAGAAATTATTTCATATGAAGATCAGCTAACAGAAAATGGCATTAAGTATTTTGAGATTACTACCTATCAGAAGGAGTACTAAAATGGAAAAGCCTATTTGTCTGTGTGATACTTGTCCTTGTTTCTGCGCAGATGACAATTTTGACAATTATCTTTGTGAAGATTGTGATCCGTATGCGTATGATTATAACTTTGATGATGAAGGAGACGATGAATATGAATAAGGAATCAGAGCTAAAAGCTCTTAAAAGTCGTTATAATCTAATTCTATCTCGCGGTAAAACGATGGAGGGAGAAGGCGTTCTCCGCAAGATTAGCCGCAAGATTCGGAAACTTGAGAAGGAGCTTAATGTTTAAAGAATGGCGCGTTGTAGTACTGTTTCAAATGGATCCGCAATCTTCTTGGGAAAAAGTGCATGATAAATTCTTTGATTCAAAAGAAGAAGCTGTATCTTTTAAATCTCAGTTTGATAAAAATGGATATTGTAGAACGTTTCTTTATCATTATGAACCTAGTTGGACGTTAAAGGAATAAATATGTTTCACCTTGTTGATATTATGGATTTCTTTTCTCTCTTGGATGAATGTGATAAGATAGAGATTGAAGAATCAAAAGATTTTAATGGAGATTTTTCTCTTGAAGATATTAGATCTGTAAATACTGGGAATAATTGTATTCATACTCAACTTTTTTATAATAATCATCGTATTGTAATTCAAACTTATAAGTATCTTGAAAGAAAAGAAGATGTTGATATAGTTCAAGGTAAACCTGAACTAGAATCTCTTTTCTCTGAAAAAATTATTCCTTTTATTAATTCACATCATATTACTGATCAAATTCTTAATAAACTATTTGTATTTTATCATTGGTATCATAAGCATTGTACTTATTATTATCAAGGAACAAATTCATTCTTTTTTGAATTTGGAAATAAAATAAATTGTTTTCGATATGATTGGTGGGATAGTGATTGGGAAATTAATGCATCTGCATCTGTTGAAGAAATAAAGATTGTCCTATATTTTATTGATCAACTTAATATGCTGTGCGGAGATTAATATGATTGAAAAGTATTCTTGGGGCGAAGATAAAATTAATTCCCGCAAAGCCAATGTGATAGAATTTTATAAAGATTGGCGAACTAAAGATATACGTGCTGATCTCCAAAAGAATCGTAATGATTGTATAATGATATTTAATAATATTGATTATAATATTAATATTGGATGTGCTATTAGAAGTAATAATGCTTTTCTAGGAAAAGCTGTATATATTATAGGACGCCGCAGATATGATAAAAGATCTACTGCGGGAACTGCACATTATGAACACATATATCATGCAGATACATTGGAGGAAGTAATTGATTATGTCAGATCTCTTGGCTACACTGTTTTCGCTGTTGATAACATTGTCGATTATAATCCTATCAATATCTTGGATATTAGCTTCCCCCGCTTGTCTGCGTTTGTCTTTGGGGAGGAAGGTCCAGGCCTCTCTGCTTCTGATATTGGTCTTTGTGATTCCATGGTTTTCATTGGTACTTATGGCAGTATCCGTAGTCTTAATGTGGCAGTAGCCGCAGGTATAGTTCAATATGAATATTCTCGTCAATGGAGATAATTTTTAAGAGGCTCCTGTTTTTTAAAATTGATTTACAAATCTAAATCTTTTTTATTGACAGGAGCCTCTTTTTTGTGTTATAATATAATTAAAGAAAAAGAGAAAAGGAGTTTGCAAATGGCTAATAATAAGAATTTTACTTTTTCTCCTGAAAATGCTCCTGATTTTCGTTATGAAGAAGATCTCACTTGGTTGGTTGTAGAAAAGGAAGAGTGGGATCTCGGTGGAGTTTTTGGAAAAAGTTTTTCTTCTTTTTCTGTCGCTTGCCTTTATGCTCTTGAGCATAAAGATAAAGAATTTGTTATAACACTCGTTTAAGGAGTTGTATATGAGCCGCAGTTATCGTAAGCATTTTTGGTTTCCAACTGAGGGCGATAAGCGTAATAAGAAATGGTTTAATCGTAAGCTGCGACATCAGCACGTAGTCAGTGGTGGGCACTTTAAGAAGAAGAATGATTCTCGTGATATTCATTCTTACTTCATTCATTATAGGGATGAGGAAGACTATGTGCGTCAGAATTTAGGTTATGGCTGGGATGAGGAAACTCTTCGTAAGACTTGGCGTAAGTATTTTCTTAGTAAGTAGGTGGTAATTTGAGATATTTTATTTCTGATCTGCATTTTGGTCATTACTGGAATGGTTGTGGCATTATTAATTTTGAACGTACACAATTCAAAACAATAGAAGAGCACGATGGATATATTGAAGCTGTAATTTCCAGCCTTTGCCGCAAACTAAAATCAGGTGACGAGGTATGGAATCTTGGAGATTTTGGTGTTCTTGAAACTGAATATCTTGATACAGTAAAATGGATTAAAGAGACTGGAGCCAAAGCATATTTCGTTTATGGAAATCATGATGCACAGGCTAATCTTTCTTATTTTGAAAAATATTTCGATCAAGTATTTCTTTATCCTGTTTATCTATCTCAAAAGCTAGTTGTAAGTCATTATCCTGTTGCAGTATGGTATGACAGTGTTAACGTGCACGGCCACCTACATTCTGCAAAGCTTCAAGATCTTAATCATGTATGTGCTTCTATTCATGTAACAAATTATCAGCCTATTACTGATAGAAATCTTGATAATATCTTCTCTAGGCTTCCTAAATTTACTCGACGTTTTCTTTATGAACCTTGGGCAAAGGATCATCAATTTATCCAACCAAAAGAAGATGTAATTATGGATCCCAATGGGAACATTGATCTTTCTGCAAGTAGACTTCTTCAGAAACTAAACACAGATCGTCGCATCCAAGAGAAAGATAGTTATCAACCATATCATGGAGAGGGGAATTTTAATGACTAAACCAATTATTTCTAAGGATCATTTTGTAGCTTGTCTTGAAGTTCTACAAGCCGCAGATGATATGGCAGTTCGTATTAATGATGTAGTTGAAGATTACGGTCGAGGAGATTTTATTTCAGGATATAGTTTTAATAATTCTGATTGTGAAATAAAACTCATTGAAACTCTAGAACTTGCAATGAATGATGTTCAACATTGGATCAGTTGGTGGTGTCTTGATGGAGACTATGGCCGCAATGAAAGTTTTGTTGCGGAGATCGTATGCGGGAATAAGAATTATAATCTTAATTCAGCAGAAGCTCTATATGATTTTCTCCTAGAACAGAGTAATGTTCCTCTAATTTAAATAATAGTGCTTGACAGCATCTCTGATTTTATGGTATAATATAAATATAGGAAGTCAGAGAAAGGAAGATGATATGAAGTTCAAGTTGAATTGGGATGGGCTTATCGAGCAGAATGGCCGCATTGAAGGGCGATTTGGTTTTCATATTGTAATGGCTGACAATGAGAAGGATGCTGTTAAGCGAGCTTATGATTTTTTCTCTAAGGGCGCTTTTATTAATTGGGATGCGATCCTTGAGAACGATGATTTTGTTTTTGTAATTAGTTCTGATGATTAACCTTTCTTTTGATTTGTATTTTTAATTAAGAGAAAGGTTTTTATTTATATGGCTAAGTTTTCTAAGTTTGACATGAAAATGTTTGATAAGGCTAGGGAGATCGCTGAGACTAGCGATTTCCCGCATTTTCATTTGGGTTGTGTAATTACATATAAGCATCATATATTGGCCGCAGCTTCCAATAGTAGTAAAACTCATCCTAAGCAAAAATATTATAATCATAAGTATAGGGAGTTTCGTAAAGGAAGTAAGCCATGTTGTCATACTGTGCATGCAGAAATGGCTGCAATTAATTCAATTCCTTATCCTATTGGAATTCAAGTTGATTGGAAGGATGTAAATGTTTATATATATCGTATAGCGCCTGGTCTTCCAAATCAACGAGGTATGGCTCGTCCTTGTGCAGCTTGTTTAGCAGCACTTACTGAATTAGGTATTCGTAATTTTTATTATAGTACTGATGGAGGTTTTGCATATGAACGAGTTGAAACATCGGATTGAGAATTTAATACATAATCATGATTATTATTATTTCATATATAAATATGATTATTTAATTTTTTTTTATGTTCTATTTTTTATTTTTATTATATATTTCGGAATATGTTCTACTATGACTTCTCCTAAAAGTGCTCTTGATGAATCTACTCAATGGAGAGGATATTGTCCATATGAAATATATACTATCTATGACGTAGAAACTGGTGTATATTATGCTGTAACAGAAAAAGGTGGTATTACACCAATGTATACTATTGAAGGCGAAGTAAAATTAGTTGATCAAGGTAATGAATATGTAGTACATAGAAATTTAGGATCGCCGCATGCCCAAGAGTAGTAAACCTATAGTATGTATATGCGGCAGTCGTGATATAACATATATTAATTTAGATTTATTTATTGATCCAAATCATGTTGGATGTATTGTAGAAGGTGCGGCTAAGGGTGTAGATACTTTAGCTAGAAATTGGGCAAGAAGAAATAAAATTGAATTTGTGGAATATCCAGCTCAATGGAAAATATATGGTAAAGAAGCTGGTTTAATAAGAAATAAAGAAATGATAGATTTTAGTGATGTGGTTATTGCATTTTGGGATGGCCGCAGCAAAGGAACTCTAAGTTCTATTAAATATGCGAAGGAGTTAGGAATACCATGTTATGTTCATCTGATCCAGAGTCTGGATTAAAAATTTTAAAGGCTGGAGAAATACTTCATCTATTGGATAAAATTTATACAAGATTGGCGTATGGGACTCAGACTGAAACAGATATAGCTGTTAATTATATAGCTCCAGCTTATTTTAAACTTAAAGAATATTGGAATATGAAAGATAATTAAAAAGGCTCGGCCGCAATATCTATCCTAGGATCCAGTAGAAAATTTCTTTTCTAATATAGCAGATTTGTAGTTGACAGCAGCTATTAAAATATGTTATAATATAATTAAAGAAAAAGAGAAAGAAAGGATTTCAAAGATGGAGTTCAATTCTGATATTAAACAAGAGTTTAATATTGAAGGCGAAGACGTTTGCGGAGAATATATTCAGTTTTATTTTTACGGTACTCTTGAGCAAGCTCGTATAGAGTGTGAAAAGACTCTTGATTATGCGGGCGGTGGTCATTTAGATATTTTCTTAAGTGGAGATTGCGATGATCAGTTTATTGAAGATGTAGAGTGGTAAAATGATTGATATTTTTACTATAGAGGGTGAAGATTATAATGGTTTAGAATATAGTTTTGATCATCGGGCATCTTTAGAAGAAACTATTAAATATTGTCAAGAATTGCTTGAAACTCTTGACGGAGGGCATTTTAAGATTTTCAATTCAATTAATGAATTAGTTGCAGAAGTGGAGTGGTAATAATGTTCCAAATTGATTTTTCTTGCTATTGGGATGATCTTTATCCTCAAAAGCATACAAGTGGAACTTATTATATTGAAGGTCAAACTTTCCTTGATGTTATGCGAGATATTCATACTCGTTGGTATCGTCAAAGATCTCTACTTAACTATCATTTTATTGTAACTAATCTTTCTGATGGATCTGTTTTTGAAATTAAGAGAGGGGCATAAAAATGAGCAATTCTACTGATAAGATGGAAAAGGTTTTCGATTGCTTTTTTACTCGTCCTTATGCAGAAGATGATTATCCTCTTAACGATTATATTGAAAATCTTATTCATCATCTTTCTTGGAAAATGTTTAAGCATCAGGATGAAATTTGCTTTAATATTTCTGAGAAGAATCCTCCTATGCTCAAAGATAACGTTATTGAATATATGCAGAATGTACTTGACGTTGAATTTGGTTCGGTACGTAATTATATCATTTGCCGCATGCTCATTTCTTATCGTATGAGCAATGTTGATCTTGGATTTGAAGGTGAGTGGTATCTTCGAGAAGATCTTGGTGAAGATTTGTGGAAAGAATTTAACGACGTAATGAATCGTTATGTTTGGGATGATTATTGCGAGTCTCTTGGTCCTGAAAAGGCAAAGAAGTATTTTAAGAAGATTAATCGTCCTGAATTCATAATGGAGGATGATTAATGGATGGTTTAATAGGTTTTGGTTTACCTTTTCTTATAAATTCTACTAAAAGTAGAGAAGAAAAAATTGAGGAAGCCCGCAACTCTGGATTTATTGGAAAAGATGGACGTCTTTCAAGCGCTCCATTAGGTCAACAATTAGTATGTCAAAAATGTGGTAGTAAAAATGTTGTTGTAGGGCTTCCTTCTGCAAAAGATCTTGAAAAAGGGCTAGAAATTCCTTATTATTGCAATCAATGTGGGTATGAAGGAACGAGAGTTGCAAAAGCGAAAAATGTTTCAGACGATGGAACTTTGGAAGTAGAACTTGTCCCAGAAAAATTAGTTGGACTTTCTGGATATGGTTCATTAGCTACATAAAAAGGATATTATTTATGATTAATTTTTGTGAAGAGACTGTCGGAAAGCTTAATTATTATAACTATAACATTGAAGATATTGCATGGATTGGGAATCGTTATATCACAATTCCAATTAATGAATTTTTTGATGCTGCCCGCCGCACTAATTATCATTCTGGTTATGGTAGTGCAGAGATGCCTATTGATCTATTGATTGTAATGAAAGATGGTTCTTATTTTGAACGTTCAGAATATGACGGTTCTGAATGGTGGCGATATGTACCTATCATTGAGAAGCCCAGGCTTCATGGTCATTTGAAGTATAGATCTTTTAACGAAGTTGATTATAATTATTCTGATCCTATTTTTGGCAAGTGCGTTGTAAAGAAGTAATATGAAAAATAGTATGTATGTTACTCTATTGGATGGTAAATATCATTGTTTATTGCCAGGTCGTATATATAAATGTATTCCAAGAGAAGAACTTATTAATAAAATAAATTGGATGTTAATTTATTATGATGTATATAAAGGTATTTTACACGGAAAGATTTTAGACGAACAAGTTAAAGAATGGGATCTTGAGAAAATTTTGGGTGCTATAGATATAAAAATTTAAATAGCATATTAGTGAAAGTGAATTTAAAAATGCGATTTTGAAAATTTTGAATTCTTGTAGCTCTTGCAGATTTAATTGGAAGAGTTTATCTTTTCTTCTTGAATAAGAAAGTTGATAAAGAAATAAAAGAAATAAGTAAAATGACATATAGCTAAAAGAAAAGATATTGACTTCTGCCTTATTTTTATGGTATAATATAATTAAAGGAAAAAAGGAAAGGAAGTTTAATATGAAGTATATTATTGTAGATATTGAGACTGGTGAATATGCACATGCAAGAATTGCTCGTTATCTTCCAATAGATAAGCATATTAAAATTCCTTTTGAATTTGCTTTTAAGGAAGATGCAATGTATGTACTTGATATGATGCCTTTTCCTGAGTGGCAATTTTATGAGATTGTAGAGGTCTAAATGAAAGTGCGGATTATTGATCAAGAAGTGACTGAATAATGCGAGATAGTGATGTAGCATATATTAAAGCTATGCTTTGGGGTATTATTGGTGTATGTCAAGGTTCTGAGCTACCAGATCCAATGTTTTGGATAGTTATATTGAATATTTTTCTTTATGGTATAGAATTTATGTTTTACAGATACAAAGAAAATGGTGAATAATATTGGCGATATATGTAGGAGATATAGCTTGGGAAAAATAAAAGATTTAACAGGTCAAAAATTTGGACGATTGACTGTTATTAAAGATAGTGGTTTACGGGCTAGTAATAGAAGTGTTAAATGAGAATGTTTATGTGAATGTGGCAATATTTGTTATAAAACTAGTACTTCATTAAAAAGTAATCATTTTCAATCTTGTGGGTGTTATTTAAAGGACTGAATGAAAGAAAATAAAGTAAAGGATATTACTGGACAAAAATTTGGAAAATGGACAGCTTTAGAAAGAACTGATGAGCTTGCTGATTCACGTAGTTATAAATGAATTTGTCAATGTGAATGTGGTACTATAAGAAAAGTTGATTTACACTCTTTAACTACAGGGAGATCTTTATCTTGTGGTTGTTCAAAATCTAAAGGGGAAGAAAAAATTGCTCAATCTTTATCAAAGTTAGGTATAAATTTTATTAAAGAATATACTGGTTTTGATGATTGTATTAATAAAGAAACTAATACAAAATTAAGATTTGACTTTTATTTACCAGATTATAATTGTTGCATTGAATATGATGGTATACAGCATTTTCAATCAGGAACTGGTTGAAATTCTGAAAGTCATTTAATAAAAACTCAAATAAATGATTCTATAAAAAATCAATATTGTATAGACAATAAGATAAAATTAATTAGAATATCTTATTTAGATTTTGATAAAATAAATTCTAATTATCTTATGGAAAGGTTAGGTGATTTATAAGTATGGCCGTATATGTAATTTCAGATATTCACGGCTATCTTTAACTCAGCCGCATGTTTAAAGTTCTTGAAATTGCTAAGTTTGATTGGGATAATGATGAACTTTATGTTCTTGGGGATATAATTGATCGAGGACCTGAAAGTGCGGAAGCTTTAATCTGGGCTATGGAAGAGGCTCCTAGCAATATTCATTTTCTATTGGGAAATCATGAAGACATGGCGTATAGTGCTTTAATGATGGTTAAGGAAAATGGTATATCATATGATTTTTTTGATGATCCTTGGTCTTGGAATGGCGGTGGCCGCACTTTAGAGGATTGTTTAAAACTTAGAGGATATAAATGGTGTCATAAAGCCGCAGAATGGATCAGGGAATTACCTTTATACTATATTGTTGATGATAAACTATTGGTTCATGCGGGGATATGTGATGGTGCACCTAGATTGTCAGATGATTTTATTAGAAGCGGTATAGATGAATATATAGATATTCCTGGGATCAAGCGGCCGCAATGGAGTCAACATCTTCTTTGGATTAGAGATCGTTGGATATATGATCAGAATAGTTATCCTTATGATATAATTTTTGGACATACTCCTACTACATATGATTGGATGCAAGTGGTTAATGATTCTTATAAACTTAATCATGAACGTAATCCAATTGTATGTCAAGGTGGGCCTGGATATATCGTAAGGATGGTTGGTTTTGATAATTACAAAGTAAGATATTGTATAGATACTGGTCGTGATCGTATGGGCCTACTTAGACTAGATGATTATGCAGAATTTTATGCAACTGGAGATTAAATTATGTGGATATTTTTTGTTTTTGCAATAGCAATTTTCATTTTGTATATAATGGCAGTTGATGATTATAAAAATAATCCGCCGAGTGGAGGTGCGGGGGCTTAATGGATTTTTTAACTTGCTTGGGTTTTATTATACTTGGAGTAGGTTTGTTAGTGATGATTACAACTGACGAACCGCCGCAAGAGCATGAATGGTTTCAAGGAAAGTAGGTTAAATATGATAGTTAGTCCTTTTCTAATAGCTGCGGGTATAGGTTTTGGTATTGGAATTATTTTTGTAGTTATTGAAGATATTTTTGTTAAAGATGAAGATAGAGATGAAGAGAAGTTTTAGTATGGGAGCAAAGATTTTAGCAATATTTATAATTTTTATATTCTCTTTAATAGCTTTTGTTAATTTTAAAAGATGTGTTGAATTAGAACAAGAAATAAAAAATGTTAGTGTAGAATCTGAAGATTGCGAAACGGAGTGAAGCAAATCTGAAGATTCGTAAGCCTATTACGAGTATGAAATACGAGTAATAGGCTATATTATTAAGGAGAGAAATGGACATTAATACTGTTAATCTTGATAGTTTGTATAAGGTTATTATGTATTTGTTTGTTATACCGGGAATCTATATTTCGATTTTGGTTTTGATTTTTGGAAATCGACGATCTTTTTAGTTGACTGACTTCTAATTTTATGGTATAATATAATTAGAAAGGAGGTTGATAGTGAGTAAGCAGAATGATTTGTTGATTAGTATTGCGGAGAAGCATATGAAAGATAAAAAGTATGATCCGCAAGTTTCTTTAATTGGATATATTAAAGGTTTTATTAATGATTCACAGAGATTAGTTATAGCAAAGAAAGATTTAAGGAAAGGTTTGAAGGAGATCACTCATTTAACTTATCATAAGTTGAATGTAGTTATTGATAGTTATGTTGAGTGAGGTTTGTTGATTGAAGATGGAGATTACTATTGATTTAATACAGTAGAAGCTCCTTTTGTTGGTTTAAAAGGAGAAACCATTAGATTTTGTGCAAAGCATTTAGGCGTAATAGATCTAAAAGTTTATTTGTATTTAATGAATAAGTATCAGTTAAATTGTATTGGTAAACAAAATGGTCGATATAGTGAGAATTATTTTTTCTCTAAAAAAGAAATTGCTCAGGCTTTAGGGTATAATGGAACGTATGAGCCTAATATTATGGAGATTAATAAGTCTTTGCAAATTTTAACAGATACAGGATTAATTGAGTATTCGGTATCTAAACGAAGAGAAGGACATCAAGGGTATTATCATGAGTTGTATTGTGTGCGGCAATATAGTAGTACACATTTGAAGGCTGATGCGGCATATGTAAAAGAGAAGCATTTGAAAGGTGAAACTTTGTCTGATGAAGGTATGTTAGAATTAGCCGCACCTATTAGAGAAAATATTAAGGTGATTGCTTCTGCGGATGATCCAAAAATGTTATTGGGGCTCTAATAAAAAATGACCCAAAAATTTGTTTAAAAAACCTATATTAACTTTTTTAAAAAACCTATACTAACTTTTTAAAAAACCTATATTAACTTTTTAAAAAACCTATATGCCTATAAGAACCCAGAACCAGAAGTTATATAAGAAGAAAAAATTCCCTATCGGGAATTTTCATTTTTATTTTTAAGGAGAAAAAATGCGTACAACTATATATGTGTGTGATCATTGTGGAAAGGATATGGGGAATAGTCCTATATTTACTGTATCATTTAAAAGTAATACTTTAGCAGTACAGGAACCTGGAGAGTGACATTATTGTTATGATTGTTGAAAACGAGTTAGAACTTTTCTTTCAACTAATCAATATTATATATCATTAGTTAAAATAGATGATCGATATACTCCTTTTGATGATTATAAATTTATTACTACAACTACTACAACTTCTGATGAAGGAAAAACTATGAGTGATGGACCTTTTACAGTAGGATATTGTTGTGAAAATATTAATGAAGATAGTTTAAATTAAACAGACTATGGGAGTTTAAAATGGATGGAAAAGAAAAGAATGTTCCTTTAACAATTTCACTTCCAAAAAATCAAAAAGAATTGTGACAGAGAGAAGCTGAAGCTAAAGGACAAAATATGTCTATGTTTGTTAGAAGAGCAGTATCGGCCTATTTATATGCATTAAATAGTAGAAGGAAAAAAGTTATAAAGGGTAAAATTAATGTTAATCATAAAGATTAAATAAAATTGATAATTGGACAGCGAATGCTGTGGGCGCGCAACCTCTAAGCCCTTTGCGATCTAGCGTATGAGACCCCACGACCGAATTTTAGCCTTTTTGTTTTTGTTGTACAACAAGAGTCCACAATGGATTTTCATATCCAAATTTCGTATAAAATAGATCGTATAGAATAACTTTTTTGCATAGAAAATGTACCCTCGACACCATTTGATCAAATAAAAATTAGGGCCGAGTATTTGATCGTTTATCAATTTTTAATTACTTTACAATATTGTAGCGTCGAAATGAGTGAAATTAACAGAAATGTTAAATCTTTGTTAACATTAGGGCAACTATATCTATTTTATTAAATAAAAAAGACATTAAGAGAGAAAGAAAAGAACCAAAAGAAAGAGAGAAAATGCTCAGGAATTTAGATAATCTTATTAACATGGTTGTTTATGAAATTTCAATTCCAGAAGTTGATCTTGAAGAATATACAGATCTTGGAAAATTGAAATTAATTCAATTCTATTTAATGTGCAAAGAAAGCGATTATTTGAGGGTTAAGTATAGTTATATAGATGCGGCCGCCCGTTAATGTTGGTTGCAAAAACAGGGGATCCGCACATTATTCTTTCTCTTGGAAAAAAGAAATTTCTTGACAATTTTTACTTAAAAGTGATATAATATATATAGAAAGTGAGAGAGAAAAAGGAATTTTGAATTTCATTTTCAATTTTCGTTTTTAAATTTCATTTTCAATTTTCATTTTCAAATGGATCCTATTAATTATTTTCATTTTCATTCTCAAATTGAACTAAAATGAAAAAAAATTAAACAGATCCAAAAGAAAACATCTTGACTCCAGCTACTAAATTATGTTATAATATAATTAAAGAAAAGGAGAAAGAGAAAGGAAATAGAGATGGGGCCGTAAGAAAAAACAAACGGATCCAAAAGAAAGTACTTGACAGCATCAATAAAAATATGGTATAATATAAATAAAGAAAGACAAAGAGGATGACCTCCTCAGAAAAGAACGAGTCAAAGGGACTCGTAACAAGGACCGGGACGCGAGTCCCAGAAAGAAGGAAATCATGGCCGAGAACAAGACCACCCAGAAGGACCTCTACGCTCGCATCGCTACCGTTATGGCTGACGACCTCGAGGTTGTTGCCTTCTGCCAGAAGAAGATCGAGCAGCTTGAGCGCAATGCCGCTCGTCCCCGTAAGACCAAGGTGAACCAGGAGGTCGTTGACTTCCGCAACGCCGTGTACGCCAAGCTCCTCGAGTTTGACGAGCCTCAGACCAACAAGGACATGGCGGCCGAGTTTGCGGTCACCGCTCAGAAGATGAGCGCCGCTCTCCGCTTCCTCGTCAAGGAGGGCCGTGTTGAGCGCATCGAGCCCGAGAAGAAGAGCGGTGCGGCCACTTTCAAGGCGATCGTCGAGTAGAACCTCTCTTTCCCGAGGGGCGGCGGGATTAAGGTCCGCCCCACTGTGGTATGGATAAAACTTTCTAATAGAAAGAGCAAGATATGAATCCTGGAGATCTCAAGAACACTTTCATCGACAAGAACGGCGTTGAGCAGACTGTAGTCATTCCTGCAGAGGTCTTCAGGAACGCTCGTCGAGAGAAGATCAGCAATAAGGTGGCGATTGATCGTTACCTCGCGGAGCAGGGCTACCTGGATCAGACTGCGGTTGAGGAAACTGCGAAGGCCAAGGAGCGCAAGCCCCGCACTCGTAAGCCCAACGATACCAAGCGTGCAATTGTTGATCAGTTGGCAGACTGCATGGCTCAGGCGTATGGGTCAGTTGAGATCACGAATCCTGAGCGTCAATTCCGATTTGAAATTGATGGTAAGACTTACGAGGTTACGTTGGTACAGAAGCGCAAGTAGGCTTGCGGACGCCGCATTTTGAAAGATCCGCCACTTCCTCGAGCTCGTCGCGTATGCGACGGGCTCTTTTTTTTTAGGTTTATTTTTTTAGGGCTCTTCTTTTGCGAAGTGCGGGGCAGAAAAAGGCCGTCACTTTAATTATACCATAAAAAAGCGCTTCTGTCAATAAAAATTATTTGGCGTATGCAGTTTTAGGAAAAATTCAGGAAAAAATCGCGTATGCGGCTTCGAGTCCAAAATTCACGGGACTTCGCCGTATGCGTGCGCGCGGCGGCGGCAGGTCCGAATTCGAACATCAGTTCTACAAAATTCCGCATATAGAACATATGTTCTGTCAAGTGCCAATTTGGCAATCCACAAAATCTCCACAAATCTGAAAATGCGGAAAAATCGAACACCAGTTCGCCGAACGTTTGTTCGGTAAAATGGGTAGCGCTAGTGGTTATACACGTGTTTTGTCCTGCCGCCCTAAAGCCAAGTAGGTGCCCTACCCGGTTCGGTGTGGCCTATTTGGTCGCCGCCTTGAGCACAATTACATAATAGGGCATTGGCCGCATTTGTGCAAGTCTTTCACAAAGTCTTCACAATTCAGGATCGGAGCCCGCACTAGAACGTTTGTTCGACTTTTGGATCTTCTAAAAGTTAGCCGAGGTAAACTTTGCGTGCCGGCGATCTTTGTTACCTTTGGTTAACTTTGCCTGGAGATCCGGTGAAAGTTTGTGCACGATTAAATCGTGTACAAACTAATAGGACAAAAAAAAGTCGCGCCCTTATTCCTAGGTTCGGCGGGATCGGGGGAACACATCCGAACCGCTAACCGTCCCTTGGCTGTTTCCAGCGTTCGGGCATCGCTCTCGGAATAAGGGCGTGCGGGTGAGCCTTTTAGCGTCATGCTCGGGACGTGTTGCCTACGCGATAGCGTAGGTGATGGCCTTACCATTCACGCACTTGTGAATGTAACCCAGCTCCACCGCCACGCGGCACACAGCCGCGGCCTTTTGGGTGGTGGCGATTTCGGGCAAGCCAAGGGCCACAATGTCCTTGGTGCTCATACCATCGCCCTTAGCGGCGATAGCATCGCGAACCTTGGCCGCAAGGTTTTCATTGGCCTTGCGAGCCTTGGACACCGCCTTAGCGCGGGGCTTGGTGAGCTGTGCGTGCATCTTAGCAAGCACTTCCACCACATCCGCGTTGTCGGTGCAACGCTCCATCGCGAAAGCGATAGCGTCGGCGCGGGTAATGCCATTCTGCTTGGTAGCCATAGGGCCACTCCAATCTGCCCCACTTTGGGGCTATTTCTTAGCTAGGCCCTTTGCCTAGCTAATAGGCATGATTTAGACCTTTTTAGGTCTTTGAGATATTCGGCTGACAAGGTTCTCGCTTGGGGCCCTTGCTCCCCCTCGCTGACTATTACTATACGCTTGTGAGGGTAGGTTGTCAACCCAAAATCGTGACAAAGTGGCAATCCTCGTGAGCGGTAGGTTTTTGCGGGTGAACGGTCGATCGACCTCTAGTCGCATAGAACCTAAGGTTTATTGCATAAAAGTCCTCACGATCGAGGCCGTTTTTTGCATTTTTTTGCATAAACCAGGCCTTTTATCCAGGCAACCGTTCACCGGCGTTTTCCTACCGCTCACCGGCTTTTTCTTGATTTTCTGGCGCGGATCGGCTAAAATTTTCGGCCACAAATGGCCGCCATTTCTATTATATCACGCTTAAAGCGTTATGTCAAACGCTCAGAGCCTTTTTAAGCGATTACATAATTCATTCACAATTTTGTAAAAGCAAGGCACCTTGTGATCAAAAATACCTCGCTAGAGGCCACCAGAGCCGTTTTAAGGCCCTGTTTTGTTTTTGCCTTACTTTAGGTCAAAAGGGCTTAAAAAGGGCTTAGAATTGGCCGGCGCCAAAAGTTACCCAAGGTTAACTCTTACGAGATCTCGCGCAAGTTAGCCTGGGTTAACTCTTGCGATAAAAAAGCGCCCCGCATGTGCGGGGCTAGGGGATTACTTGCGAGCTTGTACCTTTTTCCACTCTTTGCAAGCAAACACGGGATTAGCGAATTGCTTGTGATGCTTCTTGCGATACTTGCGAGCCTTAAAGTAAATATCGGCTTCAATTTCACAGTCTGCCAAAGCATGGTGTGCTTCTACAAAATCGCTATCACGAGTAAGGTAGGCATACACAGTTTCGGCATTTGTCTGCACGTTGCCTTTTGCGGTAACATGGTTAGTGAGTTGGCACCAACGCACGAATTTATTAGTGTCACAGATGGTAGCAAGTGCCATAGTCATAATGTCTACGATTTCAACATCATCCGCGAAAAAGTCAATGCCATAATAAGCGTTCATGTTGTCATTCAAAACACTGTAGTCGAATTTGGCATTGTAGGCGCACATGACAATTTTTGCATTGTAGCGACCCGCTGCTGCATGAAACTCATTAGAGATGTGCATGAGAGATGCAATCTCAAAAGAGTTAAAAGCCATACCGTCCATGTAAAATTGCGACTTGTTCTTCATGAAACTATCGCGACGAATGAGGATTTCTGCAAACGGGGTTTCTGCAATCTCACTTACAAGGTAGTTGTGCGATTCAAGAGTGTTACCCTTGCTGTCCTTAAGAATCCAAGCAATGTCAAAAGCAAGACGGGCATCGGTCAGAGTCTCAATGTCAAGAATAGCAAAAACCTTACGCATGATAAGCCCTCCTAGGCTCGTGGGTGGGTGTCCCCTTCGGACAACTGTTATATTACGCTTAAACACTTTTAGAGTCAAGCGTTAATTTTAAAATGTAGAGGAATTGTGGAGCGGGGATCCCAGGCATAGGGTAAAAATAGTCAGCATTTTTATTATACCACAAGCGGGTTTTGAAAGTAAATAGCTTCACAAAATCTTCACAAGCGGCGCCGGCCGCGAAAGTTAACTTAGGTTAACTCTTGGGAGATCTGCAAAAAGTTAGCTTAGGTTAACTTTTAGAGCAAAGAAAAACGCTAGGCAACCGAAGCTAACCTAGCGTTTACTCGTTACTCCAAAGGTTGGCGGGGTTTTGCCCTCGCAAGGGGAGCCTTTTAGTGTCATGCTCGGGACAGTGGGCTACTCTTCCTCACCCTCGGGAGCCACAACGGGCTTGTAAGTCACGTTCTTCTTATCCACGACCTTGTGCACAAGCCCCATCTCTTCCGCGACCCTCATAACGGCTGCGGCCTTCTGAGTGGTAGCGACCTCGGGAACGCCGAACCCGACAATGCCCTTGGAGCCAATGCCCTCGGTGGGGAGCATCTTGGCAATCTTCTTTGCCAGACCCTCGTTGGCAAGACGGGCCTTGCTAACAGCCTTCGCACGGGGCTTCACCAGCTGGGCATGCATCTTCACCAGAATCTCGTTGACCTCGGGGACGTCCTTCGTGCGCTCGATGGCGATGGCGATGGCCTGTGCACGGGTGATGGTCTTGACGTTGCTCATTTGGTACCTCCTAGTACCTCGCGGGCGGTGGCTCCTTTTTGCCTTTGCCCTCCTGACAATTAGTATAATACGCTCACTCTTTAGGGTTGTCAACGACTTTTTTCCCTTCACAATTCCTTCATATTTGGGATCCCAGGCGTCTCCAGGCTTTAGAACGTTTGTTCGGGATCACGATCTTGATCAAAGTTAACTAAGGTTAACTTTCATAGGCCCATCCCTCCCTCCCTCCCTTGTAATGGTAACATCTAAGATTCCAAAAGTCAAGACTCATTATAAAATCTCCACAATCTGCGCCGGCAGATCTGATCGAACTAGTGTTCGGTTTAAAGGCTAAAAAAAAGGAACCCTAGTAGAGTTCCTTGGAAAGGGCCTGCTTCAAAACCCGCCGCGCCCTGCGGTTCTGCTTGCAGCGGTAGGCGTTCCGCTGCTTGGTGTGACCCATGCCCTGCAAATCGGGGTCGCTAGTGGCGAAGTCGTGACGACGGGTCTGCTTGAAGGTGTCGGCCATGGTGTCCCTCCTTGGGTGGCGTCTCTTACTGTCTTAATAATACGCCTGTGGTTTAGTTGTGTCAAGACCTCCACAAATCCTACACATTATAAATAAGTGAGTCGATAGCTGCACGACGCCACTTAAAAGCCATTTCAAAATAGAAATCGCGGGTCGTTTCATCCGTTGCACGAGCTGCCGCACGCAGATAACGATAAAAGTTAAACATGCCATACTCAAAACCGCTCATTTCTAATCCTTTCTCTTGGACTAGAATTAATGATACCATAAATTGAAGCGCTTCATAAAATTTTCACAATCAGGGCCGGCCTACAAAGTTAACCTTGGTTAACTTTTGCAAGATCTTCGAAAAGTTAGTCATGGCTAACTTTTGCTTTAAAAGCAAACTACCCCGTGCGGCATCTCTTAGCAGCACACGGGGTAGGCGTTTCACAAGAGGGTTTTTGTGACGGGGAACCCTCTAAAACCCCTCTGACTAGTTAGTAATTTTACTCACCCTCCACATCATCGGCGATGGGCTTGTAAGAAATCTTCTTACCGTCCTTGACCTTGACCGCAAGACCAAGTTCCTCAGCCACACGCATGACAGCAGCGGCCTTTTGCGTGGTCATAATCTCAGGGTTGCCAAGGTTGACAATCTCCTTAGAGGTGATACCCTCAGCGGGGATAGCCTTGACAATCTCAGCAGCAAGATTCTCGTTCATCTTGCGAGCCTTAGAAACGGCCTTTGCACGGGGCTTAGAAATCTGCTCGAGCATGTTGCCAAGGACACCCATGACCTCCACATAATCCACGTCTGCGAGATTCTCAGGACGAATGTTCTCCATGTTCATGAGGTCAAGAGCGTTGATAGCGATGGACAGGGCCTGCTTGCGAGTGACGTTGAACTTCGTCATTTCTGCTACCTCCTAGTAGCTCGTGAGGGTTGCTCTTTTTGCTCCCCTCTGTTGACTATTACTATACGCTCATGAGTGGGGTTTGTCAACGAGAATTTTTAAATGTGAAGGAATTGTGAAGGCGGATCCTCCAGGCGTTGTTCGAACATCAGTTCGATTACAGGATCTTCAAAAAAGTTAGCTTAGGTTAACTCTTGCGGCCGGCACAGAAAGTTAACTCAAGTTAACTTTTTGCTAAGATAAAAAAAGTCCCGTGAGCATCCCCCGCTCACGGGAAAATATTCACACACCCACGCGGACAGGGTCCGGATTGCCCGCGTGGGCGCTTGCGGCATCTTGTAATGCGCCCCGCAAGTTAGCGCCGATTATATATGCGGTTTCCATTCTCTCGTAGGTGCAAACATTGGTGATTCCTCCTTTCACCCGTTCCCCTCCTGACAACTATTATTATACGCTCTTGAAAGTGGGTGTCAAGCACAAATTTCGATTCACAATTCCTGCATAAACCTGAAAACCAGGCGAGATCTTTAAAAAGTTAGCTTGAGTTAACTTTTGACGCCGGTACAAGATGTGGAGGTTTTGTGAAGGGACCTCCAAACCCTTGATTTTAGCACCAAGGTGTAACATAACCTACTTGATGCGGATGATAGATACAAGCTAACTCACAGAAACGATTTGCAGATTGTGCATCAGGAAAAGGAAACTTGGTGTTAAGCGGATAAATAATAACCCAATAGAGATTCATGTTGCACCTTTCTGTCGGGATTCTTACTGTCTTAATAATACACTAATTTGAAAGAAAAAGCAAGCTCTTCACACAATCTTCACACTTGCCTGGGATCGGCCGGTGAAAAATGTGGAGTTTTTGTGTAGATACTCCCAAACTACTTGACTTTTAATCTTCAAACAATTCTTCACTTAGCTTTACTGCTTGAATACGATGTTGCCTATCAAACTCACCATAACGTGAAGCAAAATCTGGATTGTACAAATGCATGTTATTAGCGTCCGCAATCTCTTTAATCTTAGCACGTGCATTTTCAAGACTGTGATAGCAATAGAAATAAGTCTCGCCCCAACCATCCGCAGGAACAACTTCTACAATGTAAATATCCCAATCCATTTTTAACCTCCAAAAGTCATCATAGTAAGATAGACAAGACAAGCAACAAAAAACGCAGTCTCGCCCATTGCAGCCATCAAAATCGCAATTGGTGCAAGTACATCATTCTCATAAGCCCACCATGCCCAAAAAACCGTGATAACTAGTGCAACAACGCTAGCACAACCAAAAGCAATTACACTCACCATGATTTCTAACTCCTTCCTCTCTTGGACTAATAATATTATACCAAATATTTTAGAATCTGTCCTAAGAATTTCATCTTCATAATTTCTTCACAAATGCGGCCGGCGCGGACTGTGGAGGTTTTGTGGAGACCTCCAAACTCCCTTGACTTTTACCGATAATCCCATTGTTGAGTTTCCATGTTATAGAAAAGCTTACCCTTAGACTTAGTAGGCTGCTTTTTAACTGTGTTAGTGTGACACATGCTTTTAGCCATATCCGCGGCCATTTTGTAACCCCTACCAATGCCCTTCATAGCCTTCTTCTTATTCTTTTGAGCACATGTGAGGATAAATGCTTCAATCTCTGCGTCATTTAGTGCGGTGTGTGCTTCAATAAAATCATGGTTCTGTGTGAGATAGCGATAAACAATTTCTGCGCTAGTCTTAGGGTTACCCTTATCAGTAAGATAACCATTGTCGATGCAATAAGACACATATTTCTTAGTACCAGTAATGTTAGCGCAACGTGCCCACACGTCTTTAATAGTAACATAAGAGGGGAAAAACTTAGTAATCCAACCATTAGAATAATGATTAATCGTGTTATCAAGAGTGGTAATATCAAACTGTGCATTGTAAGCCCACACAGTTTTAATGCCATACTGTGCAATAATGTTGTGAATGTAATCATACGCATACTTAAAAGATACACTAATCCACAAACCCTTAGTAACGCCCTCATGATATTGCGGCAGCTTATTAGCATAGTAAGCGGATTGCATCATCGTGTTATTATAAAACGTGTCTGCGATGATAAAAGAGAAAGAGTGAATAATCTCGCCCGTCTTAGTGTTACGCACAACCCCGCCCATGTCATAAACAAGACTATTAGCGGCCATCAACTGCATGGGAACCTTGCGCATCGGGGCGGTCTCAGTGTCGATAACGAGGTCAAACATTGTTTCGCCTTTCTCTTGGCTGCTTTCAATGATTTAATAATACGGCATACCCCAGGCTTCGTCAAGTTCTTCATATTTTCTACACATTTGGCGCCGGCATTAACTGTTAACCTTGGCTAACTTTCATTTGTAAAAACGGAGGGCGCCCGCATGGACGCCCACCTATTCCAATCATCGCCGCAACCAATAAAACAAACGTTCTTCTAGTCATTACCTCACCTGCCATAGAATAAAAGTAACGGGCATTACATACAGTGTAACAAACATTGCAAGAGTGTCAAGCATAGTTACCACCTAATCATGAAATATCCGCGATTGTAATGCTCTGCGACATAGCCATTGGTGCGAAGCATGTAAAGAACAGTTTCAACCATAGCCGCGTCCAATTTAATAGCGGGCTGGTAAGTTGCAATAGAATCGCCATGTGCCGCGTGATAGATAATGGTTGCATCAATGGTTTCAAGCATTGTGAGGATAGCAGACTCATTGTGCGCGTGATAGGTCGCTGTCCTAATCCTTGCGTCACTTGCGTTAATCATTTCTAATCCTCTCTCTTGGACTAACTACATTCTAGATGATTTAGTTAAAGGAAACAAGAATCATTTTCAGTTTCACATTTTCTCCACATTCGGTTTTAGGAAACAGGCTTTATTTTCAATTGTGAATAGTTTGTGAATTGCCAGTTTGTCACTTGATTTTTCCAGGCATGCGCGCTAAAATTTTGCGGCCATAAACGATCTCAAATTTTCCACGATCACGCTTTAAAGGCTTAATAATTCATAATTTGATTTTCAATTCCAAGAGGAAACAAACAGCATTTTCATTTTAGCACATTGTCCAAAAGGAAACAAGAATAATTTTGAAATTCATTTTTTCTTCATAAGCGCGGCCGGCCAACAAAGTTAGCTCCGGTTAACTTTTTTCAGTTTCATTTTTGATGGTTAATAATTCATAATTTGATTTTGGTTTTGGGATCGCGCCTAGATCTGCCCAGTTAGCCTTGGTTAACTTTTTCTATTTTCATCTAAAAGCATCTCGCCCATGCGGCGCTAGGCAGCACACGGGCGAGGAACACGCTAGAAATTCATTTTGAGCCTTTTAGAGACTTGCTCGGGTCTTGTGCCTACTCGGCAATCACCTTCTTGTAGGCGACCTTCTTACCCTCGGTCACCTTCTCAAACTTGCCCAGCTCGCAAGCGACACGGAGAACAGCCGCTGCCTTCTGAGTCGTGGCAATCTCGGCGATACCCAGCGCCACGACGTCCTTTGTGGTGACCTCGTCGGCGGCGAGGTCGTAGACCTTACCAGCGAGGTTCTCGTTGGCCTTGCGGGCCTTGCTCACGGCAGCCTTGCGCGGCTTTGTGACCTGAGCAAGCATGTTGCCCAGCACCTCGGCGGTGTCCTTGTCCCCGTTGGCGTTGGCATAGGCGATGCCGTTGGTGAGAGCCTGAGCGCGGGTGATGTTCTTCTTCTCGGCCATGGTGACCTTCTTTCTGCGAAGTCCCCTTCGCGGTTCTGAGTGGGACCCTTTGTCCCTCTCACTGTCTATATAATACGCCCCACGCCCAGCCCTGTCAACAACAATTTTGCCTCCACATTCCGCACACAAGCCCAAAGTTACCCCAGGCTAACTTTTGCCGCCGGCACAAAGAGTTATCCTTGGCTAACTTTTACCAGATCTGATAGGTTAACCGTTTAATTAGCTGAACAAAAAAAAGCGCTCTTTGCGAGCGCTAGAGCCATTCTTTCAAATCTTCACGGGTGAGTCCCGTGGCTTTCATAAAAACTTCTACATCATTCTCTAAACAAGGCTCGTTATACTCTTCCGCGACGCCAATAAGAGTGTTAAGAATTGCGAGTGCCTGGTCGCGGGTGAGGGTGGCAGTGATAGTCTCGTTCATGGTTTCTTCTTTCTCTTGGATTTCTCATTATAATTATTATATTATAAATTAGAGGGCCTGTGGATTTCTCTACAAGCCCTCCATAAAGGGCGGGCCTAGAGCTGGCGCTCGGTGCAGAAGGTCGCGCCCTGAAACTTGACCTGATAATGGCTCACGTCGGCGCCGTCCGTGAAGGGGACGCTGTCCTTGACCCACTTCTCGCCGAAGACCTTCTCGGTGACGATGCGCTCGGCGTTCTCGCCCTTGTTGTACTTGTTGGCCTTGCACTCGGCCGTGAAGTTAGCGGCGGTGCACTTATAGACGACGTTGCCCATCTCCACGATAGCGCGCTTGACGTCGTTCGTGGGACGGAAACGAAGGGCCGCGTAGCCGCCGCGCTTGCTAGAAGTGCGGGACACGCAGCTTATGGCGACCAGCGTCGCGACGTCCACGTTCTCCATCTTGACGGCATAGAAGATGCCGGCCCACGTGAAGCAGAAGATGTAATCGTTGGTGAACGCCGCGTTATGATAGCCGTTGGTCAGGTTCAGGTGGATGGTCAGGTCGTTCATCGTAGGTCCTTTCAGGTCGTTGTCTTTTGACACTTATATATTATCAAACCTAGCCGGCTAAAAGTAGCACGTTTGTTCTATTTCAGGATTCTACACAATTCCTCCACAAACAAGAATTTTTAAAAAAGTTGGAATTCTCGCTTGTTTTTTCTCGCGCGATGTGCTAAAATTTTGCGGCCAACCACGGGCTCCAGTTTCCCTAGATTAACTTTTAAAGTATTATAAATATTTGTACTTTTAGGATACAGGAAAAACAAATGTGTAGTAATTGTGTAGGCAAAAAAAGTTCTTGACATTTTGTGTCGCGTGTGGTAAAATTTTCTGCCCGTTCTCCACAGAATCTCCACATTTACGGGTTAATCGTTTAATCTAGCATTGGTCGATAGGTAATTAGTTAATCGGTTAATCTGTTGCGCATAAAAAAAGGGCCAACTTTTTAGTTGACCCATTCGGTGATGATATCCTCCACGTTACCCCAAACCGTGGGAACGTTGCCAACGTAGTAATGAAGCACGTTGTTAGCCTTGTTGTTGTAGTGCACGAACAAATCCCCATAGGCGCGGACGTTGTTGTTGGCCCACGCGTTGGCATCTCCACCGATGCCCTTGTACACGACGACGTTGTTGCTGTCGGTGACGGTGAAGTTCTTGGCGGCCATTGTAGTTCCTCTCTCTTTGTTGTCTCTCTTACTGTCTTTATTATAAGGACTAGCACAGACATAAGCAAGAGATGTGCAGACTCTCCACATTATCTCCACAATTGTCCAGGCTTTTAGGATGTGTGATTATTTGTGTAGGAATTGTGTAGGCCAGGCTTTTTTCTTGACAACTGCCCCGCGTGTGTGCTATAATTTCTGGCCAACTACGGCCCTAAATCTACACTACTTCTATTATACTACACACATACATGTGTTGCAATACCTACACATAACATACACACATACATACACATAGATACATGCATACACATAGATACATACATGTGTGTTGTGCATGTGTGTGTTGTGCTAGCGCACACATGGCACTACGCGAACATAGCAGCCTTGCCTCTCCGGCCAGAGAACTAGGTCGATCCCCTAGCCAACAGGATCGCCCTAGCCATGTAATCGGTTAACCATGTAATCGGTTAACTTGTTACGCTAATAAAAAAGGCTATTGTCATAGCCTTTTTAAGTTGCCTAGCAGGCACGATGGATGCCCATCAACCAATCACTGAAATCCTCCAAGTTGATGAGGACACACATCAGACCAAAGTAATCAGCGTCATTGGTCACATAACGCGTAGCCTCCATGATGCGCGCGATGTAGGCGTCCACGGTGGCGAGGATGTTAGCGTTGCTCATGAGTCTGTCCTTTCTTACGTCTCTGTCCGACAACTATAGAATACTAGAACGCGTTAACCTAGTCAATAGAAAAATGTGCCAATCTGGCAACCATTTTAGGGGTTACATTTTTGGGGCAAGGGCTTGCGCAGTTGCGGTGGCTTCAGGGACATACCTATCGCGTTGGCTTAGTGGCGCGAACCTAAGACGCCAGGCGAGGGGACGGGGTAGCGTAGCGAGGTGAGTACATCCCCGCACTGGGGCCGCACATCCAGGACCTCAGAAAGTTCACCGAGGGTAACTCTTTGCGCCGCGTCCAAAAAATTCTCAAGAGCAATTTCTAATTGCTCATTCGGAGCAATTTTCATTTACCTTCTCGGGTAAAATTAATTAAACCCTATTCAAAAATTTTTATATCAACTAAGATTTTCAATTTAATTTTCTTTGAATTTTTCCTTGACAGATACCACGTTAATATGTTATAATTTACTTAGTAAAAAAATTTATTTTAGTAAAGGAGGTTTGTTAGTGGAATTAGACTACTCTTTAACTACTCCAGAAGAACGAGTGGATTATGTTAAAAAGCTTTTAGCTGATAACCCTCCTCTTAATAATAGCACTCTAACCATATTAGCAGACTATATATTATTTATTCGTGATCGCAATCAAACAAAAAAAGAACGTACTGAAGAAAGACCCATATTAACACCCAATAGAGAGTTTACTATTGATAAGAGGCAGATATCATATGAAGGCTTAGTAGAAAAACTTGAAAATGGAGAAGATGGCCTTTATAATATAATCCGCCAAGATAAAAACCAAATTCTAGATCCAAAAGCACCTATCACTATAGAAGATATAGAAAAAATCCCCGGCATCAAAGAATGCATGGATGTAATTATTTCTTTAAAGCAACAAGCAGAAAAAGCATCTAAGTATCGCCGCAAACAATTAAATCAAGCTATTATAGAAACTTGAAAACAAGCCTACACAATAAAAGGCAGCTATAATATGATAGGTCATATTAAATCTAATTCTCAAATTAGAAATCTTGCGGGAATCTCAATTCCTGAAAATATATATCTAGATGAAAATAAGATGCCGCACTCTGATATGCCATTATCTCTTTTAAACCCAGAGCATGTTTCCTTCCTTCTCTGCTACTATCAAATTCTAAAACAAGAATCATGAGAAGATCTTCATTGTGATATGCGGTGACACCTAATTGATTTAGAAGATTTAGCAGAAGAAGCTCTTAAAGAAAATCATCCTATGCTTTGAGATATTCTTATTTGAAAAGTAGATGGACTAACTAATGAAGAAATTAAACAAGAAGTTCTTGAAAAATATGGAGAACTACATTCAGAACAATATTATTCTTCTTTATGACGCAAACGTATCCCAAAATTAATTTCAGAACAATTCCAAAAGAACTATGTAGAATGATATTTTACAGAAAAAGAATATGGATATTGAAAAAGATGTTCTAAATGCGGAAAAATAAAATTAGGTCATTCTCTATTCTTTGCTAAAAACAGCAGCAAAGATGGATGATATAGTCAATGTAAAGAGTGCAAAAATTCTTCTAGATCGTCACAGAAATAAGGTGATAAATAATGACAGTATCAGCAGGTAGAAAAGTATGTACTAAATGTAAACGCAACTTAAAAGAAACAGATTTTTTTAAATTAAAAACAGGAGAACGGTGCGATCTTTGTAAAGATTGTTTAACACAATATATTGATAACCGCAAACCATCTACCTTTATGTGAATTTTAGAAATGTTTGATGTACCTTACATTGAGAAAAAATGAACTCAGATGGCTAATGAGCGCTATAAAAAGAACCCAGGTAAGTTTGGCCCCAAATCAGTTATTGGAGTTTATTTGCGGGCAATGAATATGACACAATATCGTGACTTAACCTATGCAGATTCAGATACTTTATCTAAAACAAAAACTACTCCTGAAGAAGAACCTACTGAAACAGAATACGAGCAAGAATTACTTAGAAAATTAGAAGCTGGAGAAATCACACAAGAACAATATAACACTTTAACAAAGACAAATATTGTTAATTTAAGTGAATTTGGTGGAGGAACTTCTCTTATAGACGAAGATGGATTTATCTCAGGTCTAAAAGAAATGGTTCCAACTGAAGATAAATCTGCGGATGAGCCCTCTACGCCGCAAGAGCAGGCCCCGCAATATCAAATAGATGTAAATTATTGAATAGATCAATTAGATGATTCAGATATAGATTATTTAATGCTCAAATGAGGAACATTATACAGTCCAGAACAATGAATTAAAATGGAAACAATGTATAATAAATATGCTCAAGATTATGAATTAAATGTTGATCGAGAAGAAGTTCTCAAAAAAATGTGCAAAACTTCTCTTAAAATGGATGAATCTCTTGACGCAGGAGACATCACCGCTTATAAAAATCTTGCAACTGTTTTTGACCAGCTCCGCAAATCAGGCAAATTTACAGAAGCTCAAAATAAAGAAGATAGACAACAAGTTCTTTCTTCTATTGGAGAACTAGTAGCACTTTGTGAACAAGAAGGTGGTATTATAGAAAAATTACCACAATTTGATCCAGACCAATATCCGCAAGATAAAATTGACTTTACATTGCGGGACCTACAATCATATACTTATTCTCTTGTATCTAATGAGCTAGGACTAGGAGATTTGATTGAATCATATATTGAAAAGCTTGAAAAAGCAGAAGAAGATTCAGTAGATATAAATGCGGGACTTATTACTTCTGCGGAAGAGGCTGCATCTGAACAACTTACTGATGAAGAAGCAGAAGAGTGAGGAACTTTCCTTGAAAATGAAATTGAAGCAGAAGCAGAAATGCTTGAACAATTCTTATCAGGGGAGGTATAAATGAGTCTTAAAGATATAATGCGGACGTCCAATAGAAAAAGAGAATTAGATGATGAAGCAATTAAAGAAGAAGTGCAGAATCATTTAGATGATTACCGCACATTAATTGCTTATTGAAGAGTTTATCCTGATAAACTAATTGATTATTACCTTTCTCTTGGAAATCCTTATAATTTTAAATTTATTTTTTATCAAAGGGTTTTCTTGCGGGCGCTGTTCCGACACAAATATGTCTATGCTACATTTGTGCGTGCTTGATCTAAATCATTTATGTCAGTTATGGCTTTGATGTTAAAAGCAATATTATACCCTGGCGCTAAGTTGTTTACAGTAGCAGGTGGTAAGCAGCAGTCCGCGGAGATTCTATCAGGTAAAGTAATGGAAATTTGCAAATTAATTCCTGCGATAGAACGAGAGATTATTTGAGATACTCGTGGTACTCGAGCTCGAACAACGCAAACAAAAGATAGTGTTATTTATACTTTTAAAAATGGATCAACCTTAGAGAATGTTGCGGCATCTGAAAAAACAAGAGGTAGACGTTTTAACAGTGGTTTAATGGAAGAATGTGTAGGCATTGATCAAGATATTTTAAATGAAGTTCTTATTCCTACACTTAACGTTGACCGTATTGTTCAAGGTCAATCTGATCCAAATGAGCAATTAAATAAAAGTCAAATTTTTGTAACCACTGCAGGTTATAAAAATACTTATAGTTATGAAAAATTAATTGAATTTCTTTGTCGATCTGTTGTGCGGCCAAAGGAAGCAATTATTTTAGGTGGTAGTTGACGAGTACCTGTTATCTTTGGACTCTTGGATAAGAACTTTGTTAGAGATTTAAAAATGGATGGTACTTTTAATGAAGATTCTTTTGAGAGAGAATATGAGTCTAAATGAACTGGTGATATTGAATCTGCTTTCTTTAATTCAGAACGATTTGATAAAAACCGTAGAATTAATTTGCCAGAATGAAAATATTCCAATAGAACATCTAAAGAAGGTTATTATGTAATGGGTGTAGACGTTGGTCGTTTTGGTTGTACAACTGAAGTTGTTATTATAAAAGTTACTCCTGGTGCGGGCGACATTCCGAGAAAAAGAATTGTAAATATATATTCTTTTGATGAAGAACATTTTGGTATGCAAGCACTTAAATTAAAAAGACTATTTATTCAATATAAATGTAGAGTTGCGGTTATCGACGGTAATGGTTTAGGTGCGGGACTTGTAGATATGCTTACAATGGATACGATTGATCCTGATACAGGTGAAACTCTTTATAATTGAGGCGTAATGAATGACGAAGATAATAAATATCGTAATATGAAAACAGAAGACACAATAACTGATGCGATGTATATTATGAAAGCAAATCAAGTATTAAATTCAGAAATGTATGCTTATTGCCAATCAGAAATAAATGCGGGCAGAGTAATATTTTTAATAGATGAAGCTACTGCAAAGAATAAATTAATGAGCCAAGCGCAAGGTAAAAAAATGAGCCAAAATGCTCGTGCGGAATATCTAATGCCTTTTGTACAAACTAGTATTCTTAAAGATCAAATGCTTAATTTGGTACACGAAAATGATGGTGCGCACATTATTTTAAAACAATCTTCTAGAAAAATTAAAAAAGATAAATTTTCTGCTTTAATATATGGTTTATATTATTGTAAATTACAAGAAGATAGTAGGCATAAAAAGAAAAAAAGAGATATATCTAAATTTATGTTCTTCAATTAAAAACTTTGGGGCAAAAAATTATAACTTTGGTTTAGATAAAAACATATATTGTGAACAAGTAAGTCTTATTGAAAGAGGAATATTATGATGGATTCAGCTATGGAAATTAAAATACACAACATTTTAATGGATTATGGTATTCCTTTTGAAGAAGAATATGAGTTTGACGACTTAGTTGCATCAAGTGGTAGACACTTACGTTTTGATTTTGCCGTATTTACAGAGGACGGTGAGCTTGAATTTTTGATTGAAGCTCAAGGGAGACAACATTACACCGCAGTAGGCAAGTTTGGTGGGGCAAAAGGTGTTGGTAGGCAAAAATTTAACGATATGCAAAAGCGAGAATATTGTTTAAAGCATAATATTAAATTAATTACTATTCCTTATTGGGATGAATCAAAAATTACTTATGATTATATTATGCGGGCAGCTGGATATTAAGGAGGTCGAGCGCTTGAGTGATACAAAAGATTTTCGTTTAGTTGCTTCAAACGAAACTGCACGGCCTTCTAAAGACTTTAATAAGCTACGTATTGACGGAAAGATGTATCGGGACGATGTTACAATGAATACATCTTCTTATCTTAGACGATACAGAAAGAAAATACGTAAACATGATGTAGAAAGAGCTCTTGAACGACAAGATGTTAAAGAATTAAGGGCAATTTCTAATTATTATTTTATTAAAAGCGGTATATATTCAAGATTATGTCGATATATGGCATATCTTTATCGCTATGATTGGATGATTACTCCAATTAGATACGATGATAAAATAAAAGATGAAAAAGTAATTGAAGGTTGACTAAAATCTGTGGCTTTTCTTGATAATTGTAGATTAAAAAAGAATTTTGGAGAAATTGCATTAAAAGTAGTTCGTAATGGTTGCTTTTATGGATATAAAATTTTCCAGAAAAATGCTTGTTATGTTCAAGAATTACCTATTGATTATTGCCGCAGTCGTTTCAAGCTTAATAATCAGCCAATTGTAGAATTTAATGTAAGATTTTTTGATGATAAGTTTTCTGATACGGAGTATCGTATTCGCGTTTTAAAGATGTTCCCTAAAGAGTTTCAGAAAGCTTATATTCAATATAAACATAATACATTAAAGAAAGATCATAATGGTGATGAACTTGGTTGATTCGCATTAGATGCGGGAGCTGCATTTAAATTTAATTTAAATCATTCTGACATTCCTTTATTTATTTCTATTATACCAAAATTAATAGATTTAGAGGATGCTCAAGATTTAGATAAGAAGAAGATGGAACAACAACTTCTTCGTTTAATTATCCAAGAGATGCCAATTGATAAAAATGGCGATCTCATTTTTGATGTAGATGAAGCAAGAGAATTGCATAAGAATGCGGTAAGAATGTTAGGAGATGCAGTAGGAATTAATGTTCTTACTACTTTTGCAGATGTTGCAGTAGAAGACCTTTCTGATAAATCTAATATGTCTGCCGCAGATCAGCTAGATAAAGTTGAACGTACTGTATATAATGAAGCTGGCGTAAGTCAAATGCAATTTAATACAGATGGTAATTTAGCTCTTGAAAAATCAATTCTTAATGATGAAGCAACAATGACTAATTTGTTACTTCAATTTGAGGAATTTGCGGAAAGTTTATTAAAAATATTTAATAAAAATCCAAAACGATTAAAATATCAAGTGCAAATGCTTCCTACAACTATTTATAATTATAAAGATCTTTCCAAGCTTTATAAAGAGCAAACACAAATTGGTTTTTCCAAATTATTACCTCAAATTGCTCTTGGAGAATCTCCTAGTACTGTGCTCGCGACTGCGGTCTTTGAGAATCAAATGATGAAGCTTGATGAGATATTCACTCCGCCACAAATGTCTTCGACTATTAGTAAAACTCAACAGTCTGGTGGCACTAATAGATCTAATAATGAACCAAGTGCGGGTGAAGAAGGTGGCCGTCCAGAGTTGCCACAGGATGAAAAATCCGATAAAACAATTGCAAATGAAGAATCACAGGGTTAATTAGAGGGGAGGTAAAAATGGCATTAAAAAATAAATCTGAGGTAAGTATGATTCAAGGCCCGGAGTTCATTAATTTACAACCTCTTGAAGTTAACCCTTTGATGCAAAAATGCGAGATCAAAGTCTTTTATTTAGGTCATAATAGAAACGGTTCTTATATCAATCGTGAAACTGCATTAGAAATGGCAAAGACCCTAAGAGGAACTCCTATTGTTGCAGCTTTCAATAAAGATAAAGAAGATTTTGGTGATCATGGTCATGTAATGCATATTGAAGATGGAGAAATTACTTTTAGTGTAAAAACTATTCCTTATGGTTTTGTTTCTCCTGATGCGGAGGTATGATTCCAAAATTTTACTGATACAGATGAATTTGACAATAAAGTCGAACGGACCTATATGATGACTACAGGGTATCTCTGGTCTGGTCAGTTTGAAGAACTCACTAAAGTTATTAATGAAGGTCAGCCGCAATCAATGGAGTTAGATTCTGACTCACTTCAAGGACATTGGGCGACTGATAATAATCTTGGTGTAGATTTCTTTATAATCAATGACGCAACTTTTAGTAAGTTGTGTATTCTTGGGGACAATGTTGAACCCTGCTATGAGGGAGCCTCTGTAACGTCTCCAGAAGTCAGTAAGAATTTCACTTATAGTGATTTTCAACAGACTTTATTTACAATGATGAACGACTTACAAACAGCTCTTAATAGCAAAGGAGGGTTGGATATGTCTGAGAATGAACTCAATGAATCTGTTGAAACTATCGAAGCTCCTGAGACTACAGAAGAATTTGTAGAGCAGGTTGCTGAAGAAGTTATCACTGATAATAATGCGGAGACAGCTGAATTTACAGAAGAGACAGCTGTTGAAGAGCCAGCTGAAGAATTCGTTGATAAGAAGAAAGAAGATGAAGATCCTTCTGACGATACTGATGAAGATCCTTCTGATGACACCGACGAAGATGATGCTGAAGATGATGAAGATGAGGATGATAAAAAGAAACCTCAGAATCAACATTCATTAGAAGAATTTGAAGCCTTACAAGCTGAACTTGATTCTCTTCGCGCAGAGAATGAAGAGCTTCGTAACTTTAAATTAAATATTGAAAATCAACAAAAAGATGCTTTAATTGCTTCTTATCATATGCTTTCTGATGAAGATAAAGCTGATGTAATTAAGCATAAATCTGAATACAGCTATGATGATATCAAGGCTAAACTAGCTGTTATCTATGTTGAGAAAAACGTTAATTTCGACATGATTGATGGTCAAGAAGAAGTAGAGAGTGATCCTGAACCTTCTATGACTTTCTCTCTCGACGAAGAAGCATCTGAGGGCGTTCCTGCTTTCGTTGAAGCGCTTCGTCACACATTAAATAATTAAAAGGAGGTTGTAATATGGCTATTACAATTAAGCGTGATGGTTATGGTCAAGTTGAGCCAAATCATCTCTCTGCTCCTCGTGATGGTCGCGTCTATGCGCAGCTTCCCGCCGCTGAGGATATTAAAATCCTTGAGAACGGTATGTTCGTAAAGTATGACTACGCCGCTGGCGAGGTTAACTTTGACGGCGATGGCGCTTGGATGCTCGTTTACAACGAGGAAAAGCTCTATGATGAGCGCTATCAGATGCACAAGCATTGGGCACAAAAAGTTGAGGATTCTTACGATGGTAAAATTTATCCTCGCGTTTTTGGCATCGTTGCTGGTGATATCTTTACTACTAATACATTCGCAGATGATACCGAGCTTGCGGTTGGAGACGACGTTACCCCTGGTGACGATGGCTTCCTTGCAGCTGGTTCTGATGGTGATGTTGTATTCCGTGTTGTTAAAGAATACACTCTTCCTGATGGTCAGCCCGCTGTTAAGCTCCAATGCATCAAGGCTTAATTGAAGGGAGGATTAAGAATGGAATATAATGATCTTCGTGCATTAGCCCGCATTGCTCTCAATGCAGATCCTGCGGCTCCTACTGCTTACTCCTTTGGTAATGAGTCTTATACTCTAGACCAGGTCAATGAAGCTCTTGCTACCGAGTTCCGCAACTTAGCTGGTACTTATCGTGATTATCGTGAGAATAAGAACACCATTTTCCGTCTAATCGAGGAAACTATTGATGAGGTTCTTCCTGCACGAGTTGAACAGCAGTATGCTCAGTTTGCTGAGGTTCGTACTGTTGCTCAGGGCGACAAAGCTGTTTTCCGTATGCGTATTACTGAGGCTGCACGTAAGCGTGCTAAGACCTTCGTTACTCGCGTTGGTTTAGCTGGTCGTTATGAGGTCTTCATGCTTGATGGTAAGACACTCGAGGTTGGAACTGCTGCTATGGGCGGAGCTGCTCGCATTGGTTTCGAGGAAATGCTTGACGGCCGCATTCAGTTCTCTGAGCTTACCAGTTTAGTCATGGAGGGCATGGACGAGTTTATTTATCGTGAGATCGCTAAAGCTCTTGAAGCTGTAGTTAAGGATCTTCCTCGTTATCAGCGTGCTGAGGTAGCTGGATTTGATGAAGCTACTATGGACGAGCTATTAGCTCTTGCTGATAATTATGGCCGTGCTTCTATTTATTGCACATTTGAATTTGCTTCTAAGATGCTTCCTCAGACCAATTGGGTTTCTGATGATATGAAGAATCGTCTTTGGGCTGATGGTTGGCTAGGCAATTATAAGGGTCACAATGTTATTATTCTTCCTCAGTCTGTCGTTGACGAGACTAATATGGAGAAGGTAATTGATCCTGCTCAAGCTTATATTATGCCTGTCGGTCAGGACAACAAGCCTGTCAAGATTGTCTTTGAGGGCCCAACTGCTGTCCGCACCGTTGAGGATAACGATGACTGGTCTACTGATTTCCAGACCTATAAGAAGTTTGGTGTTGCTACATTCTTCACCAATTATATCTTTAGTTATCGTAATACTGATCTAGTCAAGGAGACTCGTTTACATAATCTTCCTGATGAGTAGACTGATCCAGGCACTGATCCGGGGCATGTAGAACCTGCACCAACCCCGCGCCCTACTAATAGGGTAGACACTTCTGATTATGACACTCTTGGGGAAGCTATTGCAGCTGTCCCCGAGGGTGGCGTTTTAGTAATATCTTCGGATCTTACAAGTCCTCCTTTTGCAATTACTAAATCAATGACAATTGATTTAAATGGCCATGAAATTACAATTAATGATGGCGCGGCCAATGTAATTGCAGCTGATGTTACAATTATGGACACAGAATATTCAGATCCTTCTTTCTTTGAGGGACAAGGAACTTCCACCGGTGGCATCGTTAAAAAGACAACCGGGGAAGCATTCGTTGTAGTCAATAATGGAAAGTTAACATTAAAGAGTGGTAATATTGTTTCTGAAAGAACTAATACTTTGCGCGCACAAAATGGCGGAGAGATTGTAATTGATGGTGGTTATATTAAAGCTCAAGAAACAGCTATTATGGCAACTGGTAGAGCTAGTATGATTACTATTAATGGTGGATATTTAGAAACAGTAGATAACTTTGTTATAGGCGGAAATGGTAATGCTAGTTCAGCAGGTACTATCATTGAGATCAATGGTGGTACTTTCTTTGGACATGTTGTTTCTGATGGATATATTGCATGCGGCATTCATCATCCACAAAATGGCTTATTAACTATTAATGGTGGAGATTTCTATATTGAAAATGGAGTCGGTTTGCTTGTACGTAGCGGTAATGTTATTGTTAATAATGTTAATATAACTACTACTGGAAATATATCTGGCAAAGTTGCAGATTCTAAGATATTAATTGATTGCAATGACGTCTGTGTAGACATGAAATCTGCTTATTCAGAAGCTGATTCTACGCATGTAGAAATCAAGAATGGTACATTTATTGCGGCCGAAGAAGTTAATTCTGTTATGTTGTTAACAGATAATCAAGAAGCAGATGCAGAACGTCTAATAGTTTCAGGCGGTACATTCTCAAAGTCATAAGTGCAGCGTCTGAACATTAAGAATATCCAGAGGGGAGAGATTAGTATCTCCCCTCTTTTTATTTTAAACAAGAGATAAAAGGAGAAAATTAAATATGGCAACTATTTTAAGAGATACTACTTTAGTCCCTGTACGTAATATGGTTGATCATAAAGTAGTTTATGTTATTCCAGAACTCAATCGTCGAGTTGTTTTTGAGCCATTCCAAGAGAAGAAGATTCCTGCTGGTGAACTTCGTACTTTAAACTATTCTACAGGCGGAGAAGTATTACTTCATAATTATTTATGTATAAAGAGCAATGATCTTCGTGCAGAATTTAATATTCCAAAAGACATGGTAGAATATGACTGGACAGAAAGAGATATTAAACGAGTTCTAGAAGATTTAAGCACTCCCATCGAAGAACTTGAGGATGCGTTAGATTTTGGTCCTGAAGGTATTCGTGAAATGATTGTGGATTGTGCGGTTAAATGGAAAATTCCTGACTCCAATCGTCGTAAAGTTATTTCTAAGATGACTGGTGTAAATATAGATAGAAAAATTGAGTTCCTTGAAGAAGTAGAAGGAGGAACAGAGCAAGTTGAGCGCACTTCTCGTCGTCGTCTTGCTAAACAAGAACCTGAGCGAACTGGCCGCCGTATAAAGAAATAATTCTAAGGAAGGAGGGCGAAATGTCAGATAGCACTTCTTCCGTTACAACTTTTGAAGAAATGTATGATTTCTTCCTTGCGGGTATTACAGATGATATGTTTATGGAAATGACAAAAGAAGATACAGAAGAGTTATTAGAAGAAATTTTATTAGCTGCTCTTCCACATTTTGAATTTCCTAGAAAAAACATTTTTAATTTAGATTTAACAAATAAAACTTTTAGTGATATTCTTACTCAAGAAGAAATGATGATAATTCGTCAATATATGATTAGTGAATGAATTGG
>JAEEGL010415037.1_pt1 | contig 45043 bp, 32 predicted proteins | sample 9134231 | NCBI WGS metagenome assembly JAEEGL01 (sample SAMN16246548, study PRJNA631951) | gut metagenome | biome: gut microbiome; feature: rumen; material: fiber-attached | host: Bos | place: Iran: Karaj | collected 2018-10 | reverse complement strand
TTTCAGGAAGTCTATATTCCATTTGTCTCACCTGCAAACGCCGAGTTGTCATTATAATTAATTCTTTTTCAGATACTCCGCATTCCTCGGCTCATACGGTACTGAAATGAAATCCTTCTTTTGGTGGTACAAACAACATACGGTCTCAACATGTTTTGTAAAGCCAAACATATCAACGGGCTGTATACTGCGCGCTTTATAGCCCTTTTTCGCGAATATGCCAAGGTCTCTTTTGAGTGTTTCGGGATCGCACGAAACATATATGACTTTTGACGGCTTCAACTTTGCAACAGCGTCTATGAATTCGGGCGTTGAACCTGTCCTTGGCGGATCCATAAATACCACGTCCACTTTTCCGATCTCATGTGAAGTCATGAATTCCGTGGCATCGGCCCGATAAAACCGTATATTGCCAATTCCGTTTGCCTTGGCGTTTGCGATGGCGTCTTTGACGGCATTGTCGTTTAATTCAACACTTATAACATCCCGTGCGCTGCCTGCCGCGATAAGTCCGATGGTCCCCGTACCCGAATATGCGTCCAGTACTGTCTCGTTGCCTGTAAGTTCCGCATAGTCCACTGCGGTTTTATAAAGCACTTCTGTCTGAACGGGATTTATCTGGTAAAAACTTCCGGGAGAGATCTTAAACTTCATCCCAAGAAGCGTATCAAAAATAAAACCTTTCCCGTAGATTGGGATATTGCGCTCTCCCAGTACCATCGTTGTGTGTTTGTCGTTTACGTTGAGTACCACCGTGGTGATCTCGGGATGTTTTGCCCTTAAGGCTTTTACGAAATTGTTCTTGGACGGAAATATCGGGTCCGCGACCACAAGTATGACCATCACTTCGCCGGTATTTTTGCCGACTCTTATCTGAACATGTCTTAAAAGTCCGTATCCCGTATCTTCGTTGTAAGTCTTTATCTTAAAAGACTTAAGTAAAGCCCTTATCGTCATCGCTATGTCGTTGGCGTGCTTATCCGTTATCAGACACTCATCCACTTTTACTATGCGATGACTGTTTTTTTCGTAAACTCCCGAAATATACGAGCCGTCCTTAAGATGTGTATATTCAACGGTAGCCTTGCATCTGTAATATAAAGGATCTTTCATGCCTATGATCTTTTGGGGGTTGCAAAAAGAACCAAGCAGACCGTTTATATGGTCCTGCTTGATCCTTAACTGTTCGCTGTAATCGATACCCTGATGATCGCATCCGCCGCATTTGGATGCATAGGGGCAACCGGCTTTTGCCATGCTTTTACTCCTTTGACTTGTTTAGTCAAAATACTGATTTCCGTAGTCTGCCTTGACTTCACGGCCCTTTACAAACTTTTTGGAAAGATACATAGTATCGGCTTCAAGATAAACCGCCCTCTCCAGACGGCTTCTTAACGGGAAGTCATTTAATCCCGACAACTCAAAATCATCTATTATCACTGCGTCAAATTCATATCCTTTTTCAAAGCTTCCGACTTTGCCGAAGAACTCTCCGCCACCCATCGTGGCCAGGAAAAACGCTTCTTCGAAAGCAAGCGGTTTATATGCCTTATCCACCAGCCTGGAATAAAGTTTTGATACCTGGATCGCATCGCACAGGGCTCTGAACATCGATTCGCTCTCGCCTGCACCGATATCGGTACCTATTCCGACCTTAATACCGAGATTTAAGTACTTTCTGATCGGTGCGATACCCGATGCAAGGTTCATGTTCGATGTGGGACAGTGAGCAACAAACACACCGTTGTTAAGTATCCTGTCGACCTCCTCGTCGGTTGAGTAAACGCAATGCGCCATAACGGTCTTTACGTCTTTTCCGAATAAACCGTACATGTCATATCCGTCACCGTAGCATGATGCGGTCGGGAACAGTTCATGTACAAGTTTTACCTCTTCGGGATTTTCCGAAAGATGGGACTGTACCGGGAGATCGTATTCACGGGCTACTTTTCCGAGGCCTTCAAGCAGTTCATCGGTACAGCTTATCAGGAATCTCGGCGTGATTATCGGTTTGGTATGAGGAAATTTGCCTGAAATGTCTGAAAGCCATGCAACCGTCTCTTCAAGAGATGTCTCGGCATCGTTTTCTTTTAACGCCTTGGGAGCTTCACGGTCCATATTGACCTTTCCGACATATGTTATAAGGCCGGACTCTTCAAGCATTTCCATCAGCATTTCGGTTGACTGCCTGTGAATGGTCGAAAAAACAACCGCACGGGTGGTCGCGCTCTTTTTCATCTTTTTGACGAAATCACGGTAGGCTACCCTTGCGTAATCGGGATCCTTATATTTGATCTCTTCGGGGAAAGTATAAGTCTTAAGCCAGTCCAGAAGTTCAAGATTCATGCCGATGCCCCTGAAGGTAAACTGGGGCGCATGTATGTGAAGATCGACCATTCCCGGTAAAACAAGCATACCCGAACAGTCGATCAGAGCAAAATCGATATATTCAGCGGGGAGTTTCTCAAAAACGCCCTCGGAAACCCCGTCTTTGCAGACAAGGTAGCCGTTCTTGATACATTCAAGATCGGTCAGGGACTTACTGTAACAGATATCTCCTTTGATGACAAAGTTGTCGTTGATCATGGGCTTTTCACCGCATCACGGAAACGACCCGGTTTCCGCATTAATTTTGTTTTCTTACAACAGCGTATTCGTTGTCTTCCGAATAGTACGGGCACTGGAAACGTGAGTCTGTCATCACTCTGCCGTAATCGTCTTCATCCATGTTGACCATACATTCGTAGCAATCGTATTCTTCATCGTAAACAAAATTTGAACAGCTGTCGCAGTCACCGAATCCGGCCATGGAGTTCTCCTTTACTTTTTCTTTTTAAAGATAAACGATCTGAACAGGATGATATTCATTACCGCAAAGAAACCGGTCAGTATCAGAAGCGTTTCGATCGGTTTCACCGGAGCGAGCGTCGCAAGCAGCATCATGGGAAAACCGAATACTATTGCCGGAAAGTTCTGATATACCATATTGTCGGCCGCAGGTGTCTTAAATTCACCGTCGATCTCTCTTAAAAGGATTGTTCCGGTACTGGCGGTACCGGTCAGCATTCCGTACATCATCATAAACTGTTCCTCGTAATATTCCGAAAACAGCTTTTTGGCCACAAATCTGTCGTACAGGAATGTAGCTCCCATACCGACAACGCCGAGTATTATTATTATTCCCCAGTAATTTTCAAGTATTCCGAGGCTGATCGCCGCAATACCCGCTACGACCATTACATCGAAAAAGAAATTACTGACGCGGGTCATCAGGAAATTGTTGACATATTCATGTTTCATGACCTTTGTCTTTTTAAATCCCGTCAAAAATCCCTTTACGATCGTGGCGGCAAGCACACCTATCAGGAAGTTGAATCCGTATATTACCGCTTTCATGCCCGGCAGTAAAAGTCCCAGGACATACATGATGCCGTAAGCGATGATGTAGGCGAGTATTACAAGTCCGACCTGAATGGTCATCTTGTCGATACTTTCCTGCATGGGTATCTCGTTTTCTTTTTGTATATCTTCAGCGGTATATATCTCGCGTTTACCGCTCGATATCTTAAGAGTACCGCGTCTTTTCTTGACATTAAGATAGATTACGCCGCCGATGCTCGCGCTCAAAAATCCGAGTGCGGCGATCGTAAGGCCGAAGCTCTTGCCCCCGACAAATCCAAACTGCGTCTCGTAAATGGTTCCGTAGTTCATGGCCTGTCCGGTACCCTGACCGTATCCGAAGGGAAGCAGTATTCCGGCGGATTCAAAAAATCCCGGAACAACTTTGGCGGCGATTATCGTAATGCCCAGTCCAAGTATTCCCTGTATAAGATAAGTGGATACGGTTGTTACACCGGTATTGAATATCTCGGAGGAACGCTTTTTGTCGAGTTTCGCACCCGAAGATTTAAACGTCGATGCGATAAATCCGAGTGCCAGGCAGTGATATGTTATTATCTCAAGCGTTGCCATGCCGTTACCGCCGAAAAGTTCCGTATCAAAGAGTTCTTTGCCTACGGTAAAACGGTAGATTTCGGCTATTATAAGGAGTATCACGCCGCCGATAACGGATGTGGGCAAAAGTGACTGTCTGAGCCCCGGCGTAAGCCTCTTTATCGAGTTGCCAAGCAACATGCTTCCAAGCAGGGCGCCCGTAAGCACCACATATCCCCACACGTTAAATTCCCAAAAATTTGTCATTCTCTCTCCTCCGGGAGTTCACTTTAGATTCGGCAGATTCCGCCTTATTATCACTGTCCCTGACGGCTTTGCCTACATTAACTATATTATTGTATCTATAGCAAAAATTCAAATACTTTAAAGCATTAAACCGCTTGGAACCCCTTATCTGCATAAGGTCGTCTTTAAGCTCGATATTCAGTTTATTGCGTCCCATACATGCTATTCCGACAACATCTTCAAAAGCCACGGTCTTTGAAGGTCCGTCGGGATACTTAAACTCAACTCTGTTGCCGTAAAGAGAAAGCACGACTTGGGAAGATGTGAGCATTTTCTTTTTATAAGGAATGACTTTATATACCGCCACTTCGTCGGTAAAGACGGGGGTGTCCTTCATTGTTGTTATGTCAACCGAATTGAGGTATTCATTCTGGTGATCGTACCAGTCCGCGACGAATCTGTAAGGGAACTCGCAGCCGACACCCGAAAGCGACGTGTCCTCGTTGTATCTGACGGTCTTGCCGCATTTTGTGCACTTTATCGTATCCCCGTGGCTTTCAAGATTTGAAAATCCGCAGTCGGGGCAGAAATACATTGCTCTTTCAAGGTACTCGGCGCGTTTGGCATGCTTAAACTTACGGTTGTCATCGGCTTCATCGGTATAAAGGCCGTTCTTTATGAGTTCGTAAAGTTCTTCCTCGGATATCTTAAGATAATCCTCCGGTTTTAAGACTTTAGCGATACGGCAGTTCATCTTTCCCCTTCGTACAACATCGCTCCATCTTGGCTGTACGCCGTATCCGCCCTCGATCTTAAAAAGCACGATCGGGAGTTTTAATTTACGCACAAGCGAAACTATGGATTCCTTCATATGAACGGTCCGGCCGCTGTAAGTACGGTTTCCTTCGGGAGCGATCGCGATACTTAAGCCCTCGGCCGCAACGGAAAAGATCGTCTTTAATGCCTTGAGGTCGGTTGAATGCTTCTTGATGGGGATCGGTGCAACGAGATATCTTAACAGTTTTGAAACAAAGCCGTTTGACATTAGGTCCTCGGTAGCCACGAAATATATGGGTCTTGCAAAAGAAAGCGCAACGAAAAACTGGTCAAATGCCGTTACGTGATTAAAAAGTACCACGCAGGGCTCCTTGGAATATTTACGATACGACTCGATACGTACGCCGTATTTGATACGTGAATAAATCCAAAAAGCAGGGGACAGCACGACCCACAAAACCTTGTGTCTTAACTTCCCCCACTTCTTATGTGTTTTCTTTTTACTAACTTTCTCGACCGCCAATGTAATACTCCGAATGATTTCTTTAATTAATAATATAACTTTTTTGCCTTAAGGATTCAATTGTTTCATGGGATCTTACATTATGCCGATGGACAGCGGATTTATCCGGTAACTAACATATGCAATATACCCCATAATATATGCGATATCTGTCGTTTAAGTTTTGATATAAAATGTTGTAAATCAGAGCTTTAAAAAGCCAAAGGCGTGCTTTACGTCATCGGACGAAACCACGCCGGGTGTGCGGAACGGAGCGATATGTCAGATTATACAAAATTTACAAGCGGCCGATACGGTGAAAGAGAAGTGGATCTGAACAAGATCCGCGATCTATATGCAAGAAACGGTGTCAGCTACTACGGTGACGGAAGTGAGTTTGTGTGCGGTTATGACGCAGACGGAAATGCAATGGTCAAGACCGACGATGTCGTGGACGCAATGCGCAGGAGAGCCGAAGCCCAGGCACTTCAGGAACGTACGGACGCTCACTTTTTGCAGATGATACGAAGCGGCATGATCACGATTGACATGCAGGCTTACCTTGAAGTGGATTCCGAGATCATATGGCATCATGAAGGCGACAGGATCAAGGGCTTCCAGCTCATCCACCGTGAAGACGTAAGGTGTAAATACAAGTTTAAGACAACCAAATACGGTCCCTTTGTCAATATATGGAAGGGTCTCGATCAGCTGGATGCAATGGAAGGCTTTACGGATACGCATTTCATGTGCCCGTTCTGTTTTGCCGGAACCCAGCTTTTTGAAGCGTTCAAAACAGAACCGGTCCTTAAGACAAGGATAGACGGCATAACGGAAGCTTTGGTGAATAACCGTTGGAGACTTGAGTGTTACGATGAAAAAGAAAAAGAAATTTCAGTCGCGCTTACCGAAGACGAAAAATTAACAGCACTTGAAAATATAATATTCAAGGAATCCGAACTTACGCCATTTACGAAACTCTTGGGCGCAAATCCCGATGTTAAGGGACTTCTTGTCGTAAAGACCAAGTGCGAACGTCATGTGACCAACGATGAAAAAAGCAATTTTATCCGCGTTTGGGCAGACTGCATGGATAAGCGGGAACCGCAGGACTTTAATAACTTCTTAGTCAGTTTGTCGGTTTATCGCTTTAAAGGAAATCTCCCCTTTGAAGAATTTAAAAAGAACAGCAAAAACTATACGCTTGACGATTTTGAAGAGCTGGATTCCGGGTTTCATCTTGTAAACTTCTTATGGTATGAAGGCTCATGTAAGAAACTTTCACGTAACAACCGCTTCTGCGCGGAGATCAACATACCGCTTGAAAAAGATCAATGGCTTCCCAACGGGCTTTATTGCATCGCACTTGATTTCGGTGATGCACGCATGTCGCCCGGAGCAAGGATTTCGCTTTGGGAATTTACGGGTGATCCTCAAAAGAAACGTAAGGGGCTGCCTCCGTTTGAAATGTTCCCAACCAATGAAGATAACAATACCGAGGAGACAGCGTCCGCCACAACACCTGCGCCTGCGCCCACACCTGCACCGGTACCTGCAGCCGCACCGATACCGGCACCGGCACCGTTTTTTGCAAATCCCGATCCGCGTGAATACGCGATCTACGGCGACCGCAACAAACTGTTAAGTGAAGGCGGCAGCAAGATCGGCGACGTCAGAATGGAATACTATTGGGCTTATATCCAGCCGCAAACGGTACTTTTCTGTATAGCGATAAACAGCAGATCCGAGCTTACCGTAGATGACGCGATGTCGATCAACTGCTCCTGTTATGTGGAGGAAGAGTTTAATACTCCTTACGGAAGGCAGCGGGCAGTACTCGTTTCGGATGAGGGCCGCACTTCACGGTTTAAAATTGCTCTCATCCAGGCAAGAGATGACTATCCTTACGATGACGCACACGGCTACTACCTATGGATCAGTTTTTCGGGCGCCGATCTTAAGAATACTCCGGTCCCCGGTGACTTTACCGCGAGATTTTCCATGATGGCATCCGCATACCTTAAGGAAGGCATGAGGGATTCATATCAGTTTCATCTTGATGTAATAACATGATAAAAGGGGCAATGCCAAATGAATTGCCCCTTCGTTTTACCATTATGTACTATTCGCCCTGTTTTTCAAAATATATTTTCATGGCAAATGTGAAGTTCATGCCGTTATACGACGTAGTGTGATAGGTACTTTGCTTTTCGGTGTCAAGGACCAGTTCTCCGTTAGTACCTTTTGTCATTTCAAATTTTTCGAGATTCATGCCAAGATTTGATACATCGAATGTCAATCCGTTAAGATCCACCGTAACTCCGGCATCCGTGACCTCCCAGGTAACATTGTTTGAAGTATCTCCAAGATTTACGAAACCGGTTCCGTCCTGTTCAAGAGTAAAATACACATTGTTGTCTTCAACGTTTTGTTTGGTACCGCCGCTCTCAGCGGTAACTGCCATCCATTTGCCGACATATTGGGCTTTTGGGTCTGTACCGCAAGCCGCTATCGTAACAGCCAGCAATACAACCGTTAAAAGAATAAATATAGATTTTGATCTTTTCATCTCTAATACCTCATTGATAGTGATATGCTAATGTTTGATCGATCATCTTTCATTGAATTGAAAGAGAATGTTATGGTATATTTTTTATATCATGTAATCTTTGGTAAAATCAATACAAATGTAATATTTGCGCTCTGTAAAGATGTCCGGTATACCCGGTTTAACGTTCTGATAAATGCATTTTTATACATTTTAGGAGGAAACGCATGAAAAAGAACAAGAATATTCTCCCTCAGCACATTCCCGACGGTCAAAGTTTTAATAATGAATCCCTGCAGGTCTTAAACAAAGAGGTGCGTAAATTCGGAGCACGCGGATTATTGACGATATTCGGCACTTTTCTTGTATGTATCGTTCTTGCGATAATATGCGGAAAATTTATAGGCGGAGTTATCGGCTACTGCCTGGCTGCTCTTATTATGATAATAAGTCCCGCAGGTATCATGCTCTCCACAAAGAAAGCTTCACGAAAATATGCCGCACTTGCCGAAAAGTTCGGTCTTTCACCCGAACAGTTAAATTCAGCGATCCAAAACCGTAACAAAAATATTGCTGCCTGGGGCGAACTCCCGTCTGAAACCGATGACCGGGCACCGCAAAGTCCCGAAGAGATAAAACTTAAAAAACGCAAAAAAAGACGGAGGACATTTCTGACCATAGGTATCATCGCGATCGCAGCTGTTACCGGCCTGGTCGCTTACGACTTTTATCTGACGGCGAAAAGTGCCGTAAAAGATAAAATAGTCCTGGAGATCAAAAACAAAAAAACCTCTGATTACATATCTGAATCCGATTACGAAATGATAACAGCGATAATAGATAAACGTGCGGAACTTGTCAGAGAAGATTGCGTCGGAGATCACAAAGTTGAAACGCGGTATAAATATAAAGACGGTACGATAACCTGTACCATCATCGATCCCGGCTGGATAAACGATGTTAACTGTGAAGCATTATTTGTCCGCGGTGATATAAGCATCGTAAATAAGGATGATCAGGAAATGCTTATACCCGAATCTGAAATAAAAAAGATCGAGTATGTCGAATCGTCTGATATAGCGACGGGATGCACTCTGGCGTTCAGCCTTAAAGGTAATTCGTTTACCAAATTAAGACTCCCCCGGATATATGCCGTTTCGCTTAAAATGGGGGACACGATACCCGAGTATACGGATTTCAGAACCGGTACCTATAACAGTATAAGCACTGACTGGCTGGTTGAGAAAGCCGACGGCAACACCTGCTTCTTCAATAATGTAAACAAATGTTATTACTATTCGTATCTTAACCAACTTCCGTTTGAACTCGAGGTTAACGTATTGGAATATGAGCACCAACGGCATTAACAGACAACATTAACAAAAGGAGGACATCATATGCCATTAAAAATCAGATTGAACCGCATGACAATGACGGGTGATTATTATCTTGTAGTAGCAGTTTTATTGGTGATAGCCGCTCTTTTTCTCGGTATTCTGATCAAGAAAAAAGAAAACAGCAGGATCTACACGTATCTTGCCCTGTTCATAGCCGCGTTCTCGGTTGCTATGCGATTCGGACGGCAGACAAAAGGAGGCGGCGGAGTTGCCAAGTACACCTATTACATTAACGGTATCAAAGTCGGCTCCGGAGGTTTTGTGCTCTTTAAATGGATCGGGTTATTTTTCCTGGCTATGGCCATCGGTGTTCTGATAGCGGAAGGTCTTGGCAGTCTTATCGGTAAGCCTATATGGAAAAAAGAAAAGGCCCAGAAGGGCCTCATTGCAGTATTTGCAGTTCTTGCGGTTATACCGGCATGTCTTGCGAGCGCTGTATTTCTTCGCATTGGTATTCCGACAGTCAGGTTAAAGATCAATATGCCCAAGGCAAGAGTCGCAGGCGCTTATTGGCTCGCCCTTTTGCTTGGTATCATAATAGTTGCCGGTATCGTAATAGGAATCGTTAACTTAATTAAAGCCTTAAAGCGTCAGTCATAGCTTCTTTACTTTGGTCTTGCCGCACCTTGCACACCTGATCGTGCCGGCATTTTCCGTTGCTTCCCACTGATGCCCGTTTTCTGCACAGATCTGGGCTGCAGATTTTTCGGGTATCAGTGGTTTTTCAATCTTGCCATGAATCCAAAGGCAGGGAAGTACGATGATGGATGAGAAAACAGCCCAGACCAGAAGTATTCCCAGGCCTATATTCTTGTCCATATTGATCGAAATATATCCTATCGAAAGCATTCCTCCCAGCAAAGCCAAAACAGGGATAGCCGGTCCGAACACTTTTATCTTTGTCCTTGCATCAATGACGGTTAATAGTATTCCCAACACAAATAAACCAAGATATATGAGAATATATTCTGTAATTGTAAGTCCTGCTAAAAATTCCGTTATCGCATTCATTGGCTGTACCTCAATCAGAAAAACGCATTACTCCCGATTACCCGTTATTGTATTATCTGCCAGAAACCCGGCTGTCTTGGCCTGGTCGGCCATTGAGGTCCTTTTTTTCCAAACAAACCCATTATCCCTTCTCCTTTTTGATATATAAAAATATTACTGCTGTCTTGTGATCTTTATCTCGGCTGTCGCGTCGCTTCCGCTTCCGGTGATATTAAGCACTTCTATCTCATATCCGAAATCGGTTCCGTCGTCGAGGGTTCCGTTATTAAAGAAATCCGAGTAATCCGCGATATTAAACACATCACCTTTCTTAAACAGATCCTGCGGCTCGATCCAGGGTCTGAACCTGGGGCTTTCAAGATTAGTGAGCGTATTGACTTTTCCTGCCTGAATAAGTTCGATATTGTAGAATCCGCTTCCGGAATACGAGTTCGGATAGTGGATCGTTCCTATGGTGCAGGGCTCCATTTTGGGGAATTCTTCATTCACATAATCACGCTTTTCCATTATAGCGTCGACGTGATATATGCGGACTCCGGTCTCCCCTCCGAGCATGAAGTACGCCGCGTCATATCTGCTCGTACCGCACTCCGAGAAAAGATCGACTATCATGTATTCGCAGAAAGGTCCGTCGAAATACGAATCCTTGCCCGGTATTATAAGATAATCTCCGGTTTCGGACATTGCTCCTATCTTAATGGTCTTTGATTCTCCCGGTTTAAGATCTTTAATGACCTGCGGATTGCCCCAGCCAACAGCATACTTCGAGTAAGCATTCCAGTCTCCCTTACTCGAATCCTGCATATCAAATCCGCCGAGAGCTGATATTCCGCTGTAGTTTACATCATAATAATCTATAAGTCCGAACAGATGGCTGAATTCATGTATCAACGTATTATCGCCAAAATGAGACGCATTCATGTTTACAGCGCAGTTGATCGCCGGCTTGTCAGGTGTTCCCGCATATTCGTTTCCGTAAGTCTCCCTGTACTGGATCGCTCCTTCAAACGAAATGATATCGAATCCGTCATCTCCGCTATCTCCCGCGTTTATGAATATCACGGAATCAAAATACCCGTTCTTATCCCTGTCAAAGGATTCATAGTCAAGATCGGGATAATTCTTGTAAAGCCACTTAAGTACCTTCTTAAGGAATTTCGTATCGACGTTTCTTTGTTTGTTTATCTTAAACAATCCGCCGTCATACCAGTCTGTCATATATGATGACACCGTAAGTTGTCCGTAAGAGGCCACATCAAAGTATTCACTGAGTGAAAATCTGCCTTCCTCCATGCGATCCGAATAATCTATGACCGTGCCGTCGGGAAGAATGACACGTCCCAATTCGGTCTTAAACCGCTCAAGCACTTCATCCGTCGCATTCTCGGGCTGATCCTTCCACGCGATCGGGATCACCAGGGTCTTGAGTTCGCCGGTAGCCTCCGGATATGCGTAAGGAACAAGATCATGCATGGTCTTAGCCCCATGCATTCCTTCGATGATGGAAAAAGAAACATCTGCGACAAAACCTTCGGAAAGCTTAACGGAGGCTGTATATCCTTCGCGGACCAAGGCATTGTTCTTATCCAAGACATTTCCGTCATTATCCTTTAAATTGAGAACTTCCGGTATGCGGTTTTCGGAAAACTCGACCATGGGCCAGAAATTGGCGTCAAGTATCAGATTCTTAACTTCTTCATCCGTATAGGGGAAATACTCATGCTTAAGTTCGGGGAGTCCCGCTATAGACAGCGTATATATACCGCTTTCCGGATCGTATATCTCAAGTGCGGGATTGTACTTCTCGCCGTCAAAATACGACTGATACCACATGGGATTAAAGAATATCCTTTTAAATCCGGTCATCTCATCGTCATGCTCATATCTGACAATGAGCTTAGTAGCCGTCATCTCATCTTTATTGGGCCATCTGTCGATCTCGCTCGGCAGAGCCGTTCCGACCGCAAAGAAATTGGGCTGCAGCTGTGCAAATGAAAAATACCCCTGATATCGTGCGGCTCTCATCGGGTTCTTTCTGCACCTGCCGGCAAAATAGTGCTGACCGAGCGCAAAAGTCAGATCTTCCTCACTCTCGGGATGAGGATTCTTTTCAAGACTGTATCCTGCAGTCGCCAGAAACTGATCCCACCAGTCACCGCCTCTTTTAAGCTGCGGCGCAACGGAGTAGATGCGTCCTATGCTGTCAAGGTTTATGAGTGAACTGTTCCTTCCAAAAACGATCTTTCCTTCGCTGACCTCAACGGCCCATCCTTTGAAGCGGACATCCTGCCCCTCCGGTCCCTTTGCGATGAAGGTAACTGTTCCGTCAGCATTTTCCGATATGGTTGAAGCATCTATATTCGCTATCACATCCCAGGCGGGAAGTTTCGAAAAATCGAGATCAAAGTTCCTTGTGTCCCAGATGCTCCGCTTATTCGGCTTTTTGGCGGGATCCACCCAGAAAAACATAAATATATGCAGGACACACAATAAAACAAACACAACAAGTGCAAATTTGCCCAGTCTTTTCAAAAACCTCTTAAAACTTCTCGGTTTTTTCTCTTTTACTTTCTTTTCCTTTTTCATAACATCTCTCACAATCATTTTTTATTACGGACTGATCCGGGCAGACCACCGTTTCATTATACAACACATTATACAATTGCAGGAATTTTCAATCGATTAACAACCGCCTTACGATATGCGTTATGAGATATATGATAAGCATTATCACTATCGCAAGCACCGCATATCCGATGAGATAACCGGGATTACCCATAAATGACGCCATCCATTCAAGCGGCGTGTCTTTCTCGGGCCGGTTAACAAAGAAATAGTTATATCCGAAGTGTTTGTCAAACGCATAGATCGGCGGCACTACAATGCACAGGAAAATGATGGGATAATGAATATGTTTAACAGTAGGCTCTATCTCTCCGCGCATCAGTATAAGTATCGGATAAAGCACCAAAAGCCCGTGCCACACAAAGCTGTAGAGATTCATGAAATTAAATACCGGATACAGCTCGGTCCAGTTGGGAAATATAAGCGCCGCCAGAGAACCCGGCATTATCAGTATGAACGCGATCTCCCCGAGGGCCCTTTTGAGTCCCTCCCACGGCAGATATTCACGCAAAAAGAAAACGAATATACCCATGCTGCAGACATGCAGGGGCAGATAACCGAGGCCAAACCTTCCGACCCTGACTAAAAAGAGATCCTTAAATGCCTCAAGAAGCACCATAAATACAGGGATCGCTTTAAGTACGATACGCTGCTTTTTGTCCGTAAGCCTTTTAAAGAGTACAGCAAACAAAACGACTAAGACCAGTGTCAAAGTCGTGCTTAAGATGTGCTCTAACCCGAACAGATGATATCCCAACTCCTCAGGTATGTCGTTTTGTTGTTTCCAGAAATATTCCATACTATCTCTTACCTTAATTCTTTTCGTTTACGGAAATGATAACACACGACAGAGTAAATAGAAAGGATTCTCACAATTCATAGAAAAATATGCTTGACACCGCCACGCGGTTTTTATATACTAATACGGTCGTCAGATTTTTTAGGGGTCTTAGCTCAGCTGGGAGAGCATCTGCCTTACAAGCAGAGGGTCATAGGTTCGAGCCCTATAGGCCCCACGGCGAGATAGCTCAGTTGGCTAGAGCATGCGGTTCATACCCGCAGTGTCGAGGGTTCGAATCCCCCTCTCGCTATTTGAATATCGGGGTGTGGCTCAGGTGGTAGAGCGCCACGTTAGGGACGTGGAGGCCGCAAGTTCAAGTCTTGTCACTCCGATTAAAAAGGACTGTTTGAAAAAACAGTCCTTTTTTCTATGCTAATTACGATATGCCTGCAACCTGTTTGCCGTTGCCCTGCTGTTATAAATCATGTCATTTATTCCTTACGCGTGAATCGTCACCGGACGGGTCAGCGGCAGCTGCCGCAACCGGGACAGCCGGATGAAAAGTCGTCGAATGAAGAATAATCAGCCGCTTCGGAAATAAGGCAGACCGCATGTGCGGCAATGCCTTCGCCGGCACCGGTAAAACCGAGTCCCTCTTCGGTGGTGGCCTTAACATTTACAAGACTTCTTGATATCTTAAGCGCCTTCGCTATATTTTCGCACATCGCATCGATATGAGGGCGCATCTTGGGAGCCTGCGCAAGTATCGTTGCATCGATGTTATTGATAACAAACATCCCGCTCTCTAACATGTCGCCGACGCGTTCAAGCAGCTTTAAGCTGTCCGCATCCTTGTATGCTTCGTCATTGTCGGGAAAATGAAGCCCTATATCTCCCATTCCGGCAGCGCCCAAAAGTGCGTCCATTATCGCATGTGTCAGAACATCCGCATCGGAATGACCGAGAAGTCCCTTTTCATAAGGAATGTCAACTCCGCCGATTATCAGTTTTCTTCCTTCGACAAGTTTATGAACATCGTATCCGTGTCCTATTCTCATGTTACTCTCCGTTCCCTGCCGTTAAATCTTAATTACATCCTTTCGGGTGCTTCAAAACCGAGCATGTCTATGCAGGTCTCAAGCACTTTTCTTGTAAGGTCTATCAAAGCAATGAATTCGCCCTTCTTAACCTCATCCTCTTCGGCAAGTATCCTGGTTTCGTGATAAAACGAGTTAAATGCGTTGGCAAGTTCATAAATAAACGCACATACCCTGTGAGGAGCAAGCTCTGCTGCCGCGCCTTCCATCATCTGTCCGAATGCCGAAAGCGCCTTCATGAGGTCTTTTTCCGAAGCATTGACGGGCGTGCCGATCTTAAGAGATGACATATCGCCGCCCTGAGCTTTAAACTTTGCGATTATCGACTTGATACGAACGATCGTATACAGAATGTAAGGTCCGGTATTTCCTTCAAAAGAAATGAACCTGTCCATATCAAATATGTAATCCTTTTGAGCCTGGTTGGAAAGATCTCCGTACAAAAGAGCTGAAAGGCCCACGATATCGGCGATCTTGCGTGCTTCTGCGGGCTCGATCTCTTTGTTTTCAAGTATCTTGTCATACATCTTGTCCTGAATGTCCTTTATAAGACTTTCAAGACGCATTACCCCGCCGTCACGTGTCTTAAAGGGCTTTCCGTCTTTACCGTTCATGGTACCGAATCCGATATGTGAAAGCGTTACCTTATCGGAAACAAGTCCCGCTTTAACGGCAGCACGGAATACCTGTTCAAAATAAAGATCCTGACGCTTGTCGGTGATGTAGATCATCTGTGCGGGATTGTATTTAGCGACACGCTCCTTGATGGTCGCAAGGTCTGTCGTATTGTAAAGACTTGCTCCGTCGGATTTAACAACGATACAAGGGGGAACCTCTTTGGTATCGGTATCCTTTTTGACATCTATTACAAGAGCTCCGTCGGATTCATAAGCCACTCCCGACTCTTTCATTTCCTTTACCATATCGGGAATGAGATACTGAACGGTACTTTCCCCGTTCCAGAGATCGAATTCGACATTGAGCGAACTGTAGATCTTCTTCATGTCATTCACCGACACGTTCATGATGTGATCCCACAGAGCGCGGTATCCGCGAACTCCCTTCTGGAGTTTTAATGTTGCTTCAAGAGCGCGTGCCTTGAACTCGGGGTCTTCTTTACTTTTTGCCGAGGCCGTAGGATAGATCTCCTCAAGATCCTTTACCGTAAACGGAGGCTCCTTGGGATATTCACCGGTATAGGACTCATCAAAATACGGAAGATCGGGCTGACGGGTCTGAACTTCGGTCATGACAAGACCCATCGGAGTTCCCCAGTCGCCCATGTGGATATCTCCGATCACGTTGTGACCCATATATTTAAGTATCCTTTTGATGCTCTCGCCTATGATAGCGGGGCGAAGGTGGCCCACATGAAGTGCCTTGGCGACATTGGCTCCGCCATAGTCAACGATGATCGTCTCACTCTTGGGAAGATTTAAACCGAACTTGTCGCTTTCAGACATTTCAAGAACGTATTTTGCAAGAAAGGAAGCACTTACGTTCATATTGATGAACCCGGGCATAACGGCTTCAACGGATTCAAAAGTATCGTTTTCTTTGAGCTTTTCAACCACCGCACTTGCAATGGCTATCGGTGCACATTTTTGTTCCTTGGCAAGTGCCATCGCACCGTTACACTGATATTCGCAAAGATCGGGACGGTTTGAAATGCTGACCTTTCCCGCTTCACGCTTATATCCCGACGCCTCAAAGGCGTCCATAACCTCTTTTGATATGATATCAAGTATCTTTTCCATATTTCTCCCATTCCGTGCCGCATGGCACCACATCATTTATCTTGCAAAAAGAAAAATGCCCGTTTCATGGAAATTATCCATGATGCTTTGAAAACGGGCACCCGCAGTAATCCTGGCGGTAAAGTCCGTACTTCTTGGACAGTTCTATGCTGTTTTTATATCCGTCTTTCTTTTTAAAATCACTGTGAAGGAACTTAACGCCGTACTCCTCCGCTACTTTCTCACCTATCTCATTGATGACGCGCGCGTTTTTAAGCGGGCTTATCGTAAGAGTCGTCGAAAAGTATTCGGCACCTTCATCGCGAGCGATACGCGCTGCTTCTTTAAGTCTTAACTCATAACATTTAAGACATCTTGCACCGCCTTCGGGTTCCGATTCAAGTCCCTTAACGGCTTCAAGAAACGGTGTCCTGTCCTCATCACCCGCTGTAAAAACAATAGAGGCCTGCGGATATTCCTTATTAAGAATATCCACGAGCCTTTTTAACTCATCCCTTCTTTTGGCATACTCCTCTTCATCGAGTATGTTGGGATTATAATAAAGTGCTTTGATATTGATCTTATCTTCCAGGAATGTCAGGCAGTGACTTGAGCACGGAGCACAGCAGCACTGAAGCACCAAAGTCGCTTCCCTGACACCTTCCCGGGATAATTCCTCTTCGCATAACTTTGCGTAGTTTACCGAAGGGGACTTGATGTTTTCTTTTTCCATATCACATTACTTGAAGTATTCCATTACATTACTTGAAGTATTCCACACCGCTTTCAAAGATCTTAAGATCCTGCTCGCCGTAGATGTTGATCGCAACACCGTCTCCGCGTCTTTCAGAGTGTGCCATCTTACCAAGACACCTTCCGTCTGCGGATGTGATACCTTCGATCGCTTCATATGATCCGTTGATGTTGTACTCTTCGTTCATTGAAACATTGCCGTCGGGATCGCAGTATCTGGTTGCCACCTGACCGTTAAGGAACAGCTTGTCGAGCCATTCCCTGCTTGCTACGAAACGTCCTTCTCCGTGAGATGCGGGATTGACGTAGGTCTGTCCGACTGTTGCCTTCATAAGCCAGGGCGAAAGATTTGAGCAGACCTTTATGTATGCCATCTTTGATATGTGACGGTTGATCGTGTTAAACGTAAGCGTGGGCGAATCGGAGGTCTGATCGATTATCTCACCGTAAGGCACAAGACCGAGCTTTATGAGTGCCTGGAAACCGTTACATATACCGAGTGCAAGACCGTCACGCTCGTTTAAGAGTTTCATAACGGCTTCTTTTAACTTCTCGTTCTTGAATGCGGTAGCAAAGAACTTGGCGCTTCCGTCGGGTTCGTCACCTGCCGAGAATCCGCCGGGGAACATTATGATCTGCGCGTCTTCAAGGTCACGTGCAAATGTGTCTACCGATTCTCTGATGTCGGCTGCCGAAAGGTTTTTGAACACTCTTACCTTCGTGTCGGCACCGGCTCTTTCAAATGCCTTTAAGCTGTCATATTCGCAGTTGGTACCGGGGAATACCGGTATAAATACGGTAGGTCTTGCAACTTTGTGCTTGCAGACATATACGGACTGCGATGTGAAGAGTTTATCGTCAAGAGGCTCGCTTCCCTTGTAAGCGGTTGAAGGGAATACCTTCTCAAGAGGAGCTTTCCATGCCTTTAATGCATCGGCGCCGGCAAGTACCTGTCCGTTATATGCAAAAGAACCCGTTTCGTTTACCGTACCGATCACGTCATGATCGTACTCTACGGTAAGTGCGTCCTCAGCAGACATCTCAAGCACAATGTCGCCGATATTGTTTTCAAACAGTTCTTTAAGATCGAGGTCGGTGCTAAAGTCAACGCCGAGACCGTTACCGAAAGCCATCTTGGCAACGTTAACTGCGATACCCTTGGCATCCAGTGTATATGCGGCTTTAACCTTGCCTGTCTTGACAAGTGAATGGACAGTGTCGAACATCTCGAGCGTATCCTGATAATTGGGCATGTCGAACTCATCCCGTTCAACCGAGAATCTTATCAGCACATCTCCCGCTTTCTTAAGCTCCGGTGTTACCACATCGCTTTCTTTTGCCACGTCTACCGCAAAGGAAACCAGAGTAGGCGGAACATCTATATCGTTGAAAGTACCCGACATCGAGTCCTTGCCGCCGATCGAAGCGAGTCCGAAACCGATCTGTGCGTCATAGGCACCGAGTAATGCAGCGAAAGGCTGGCTCCAACGCTTGGGATCCTCACTCATTCGTCTGAAGTATTCCTGGAACGTGAATCTTATCTTATTGACATCTCCGCCCGATGCGGCGATCTTGGACATTGACGAAAGTACCGCGTAAACCGCACCGTGATAAGGTGACCAGCTTGAAAGATAAGGATCGAAACCATAACTCATCATGGTGACCGTATCGCACTTTCCTTCAAGAACGGGAAGTTTTGCGATCATCGTCTGTGTTTCGCTAAGCTGTGTCTTACCGCCGTAAGGCATCGTGACCGTTCCCGCGCCTATCGAGGAGTCAAACATCTCAACAAGGCCTTTCTGGGAACATTCGTTAAGGTCCGAAAGCGAAGCCTTTAAGGCATCGGCAAAACTGTCTCTCTCTATAGCTTCATCGACTTTCTTTATCGCGATCTTGTTAAAGTAATTATCGTTTTCATCGGGCATCTCAACATAAACCGAAGTTTCCTGATGAGCACCGTTTGTATCAAGAAATGCGCGGCTTAAGTCGACGATCTTTTTGCCTCGCCAGTTAAGTACGAGCCTGGGCTCTTTTGTAACTACCGCAACCTTGACGGCCTCCAAGTTTTCCTCGGCCGCATATTCAAGAAATCTGTCGGCATCACCGGGGTCAACCACAACCGCCATTCTTTCCTGAGATTCGGAAATCGCGAGTTCCGTTCCGTCAAGACCTGCATATTTCTTGGGCACGAGATCGAGATCTACATTAAGTCCGTCGGCAAGTTCTCCGATGGCAACGGACACACCGCCCGCACCGAAGTCATTACATTTCTTGATGAGTCTCGTAACTTCGGGACGTCTGAAGAGACGCTGTATCTTACGCTCCGTGGGAGCATTACCCTTCTGGACCTCGGCTCCGCATGTTTCGATGGAGCTCTCGGTATGTACTTTCGAAGAACCTGTTGCACCGCCGCAACCGTCACGGCCGGTACGACCGCCCAGAAGAATTATGATATCTCCGGGATCGGAGGTTTCCCTTATTACATTACTGCGGGGAGCCGCGCCCATAACTGCGCCGATCTCCATTCTTTTGGCAACATAATCGGGATGGTATATTTCTTTGACATAACCCGTGGCAAGACCGATCTGGTTACCGTATGAAGAGTAACCTGCAGCCGCTCCCTTAACGAGTTTCTTTTGTGAAAGTTTACCCTTTAATGTTTCCGTTACCGATACGGTAGGATCTGCCGCACCGGTAATACGCATTGCCTGATATACATACGAACGGCCCGAAAGCGGATCTCTTATCGCTCCGCCAAGACATGTTGCGGCTCCACCGAAAGGCTCGATCTCGGTAGGATGGTTGTGGGTCTCGTTTTTGAAACTTACAAGCCATTCTTCGGTAGCACCGTTTATCTCAACGGGAACAACTATAGAGCAGGCATTGATCTCGTCTGATTTTTCCATATCGTCGAGTTTGCCGTCTTTCTTTAACTTTCTCATGGCGATAAGAGCAAGGTCCATGAGGCACACAAACTTGTCGGGACGGTCTTTGAATATCTCGGCTCTTGTATCGAGATAGCTCTGATAAGATGTCTCGATGGGAGTCTTATAATATCCGTCGGCAAATTCAACCTTGGTAAGTTCCGTTGAAAATGTCGTATGTCTGCAGTGATCCGACCAGTAAGTATCAAGAACGCGGATCTCGGTCATCGTGGGATCCCGATCTTCTTCGTTCTTAAAATAATTCTGAATATGCAGGAAATCCTTGAATGTCATTGCAAGGCCGAGAGACTTGTAAAGTTCCTTTAACTTATCCTCGGGCATATCTTTAAAGCCGTCAAATACGATGACATCGTCGGGATCGTTAAACTCGGTAACAAGTGTATCGGGCTTTTCAAGTCCGGTTTCTCTTGAATCCACGGGGTTGATCGCGTTCTTTTTGATGCGTTCGAATTCATCGTCCGTGATATTACCGCTGATTATATACGTTACAGCCGTTTTGATAACGGGATTTTCGTCTTCTTTTAAGAACTGTATGCACTGTACGGCCGAATCCGCGCGCTGGTCGAACTGACCGGGTAAAAACTCTACCGAAAATACTCTGTCGCATTCCTTTACCGGCGGGTTTTCAAGATATACATCATCTACCGGAGGCTCACTGAATATTCCCTTTACGGCTTTGTCGAATATCTCATCGGAGATATTCTCAACATCATATCTGATAAGGACCCTCACGTCACTTACACCGGATATGCCCAGAAATCCGGATATTTCCTCCTTAAGCTCCGCTGCCTTGACGGCAAAGGGTTTCTTTTTCTCTACGTAAACACGTCTTACATTGCCCATTTAAAATGGTGCTCCTTTCACTATAAATGCATGTTATCGGACCTTTTTTGAAAAACGGTCCGTGTTTATTTATAAACGAAAATCCGAAGAAAGAATCTTCGGATCGTCGGTTTATTCGTCTCCTGCCAGCAAACCGCTCATAATATAGAGCAATTCGTTGTCTATATCCTGCGATGTGATTCCGTATGTGCCGGAAGCTATCTTAAGCCCTTCTATCACATACATGATGTTGCGCGCCGCCCCCTCGGGATCGTCACAATAGAACTCCCCGTTTTCGACGCCGTTCTCTATAAGATGCGTGAGCACATCAACAGCAGAGGAAAACCGGTCCTGCTCGCGCTTACATGATTCGTTCCTTGAATGTTTCCAGAAAAGATACTCGTAGATCGCCACACTTAAATTGTCTTTTGTGGAAAGGAGTTCCTTTTTCTGTTCTTTTAAGAAGATGGCAAGGATATCACCCGCAGTGCAGTCCTTGCGGGAACGGGAAAATACATCATCACGTTGTGTTGCTTCGTGCTCGATGATCTCCTCAAGTATCTGTTCGGTGTTTTCAAAATAGATATAAAGACCGCCGCGGCTTATCTTGCATGCCTCGACGATATCTTTCATGGTAACATCCTTAAATCCTTTTTCGGCAAAAACTTTTTTGGCGGTATCCAGAATCAATTGTTTTTTCCGTGCCGCTTTGTCGCTCATGTCATCTCCTCCTAAGCCAGGGGTGCATCCCATATCTCAAGCAAACTTTTCATCTTAAGAAGAACGTCTAAGAAAATACCTTCATTGACGCCCGCGGTCCAGACAGCTCCCTTACGCATACCACCCATAACATATTTACTGAGTATCCCGCACAAAACCGCTCCGTCCTTGACCGTTGCATTTTTGATCGCCTGTCGCTCTCCTTCAACATCTCTTATCCCGAGTTCCGAATAAACATAGACATAATTGCTGTCCATAAGGCCCGAAGCGGACGCTTCGTTGACAAAGCTTAATAACGTCGAATCGTATACGGGAAAAGGAACGCTTGATGCGGAAAGATTGTTTTCATTGTAAACCTGAGATACATCGGATCCGCGCTTTTTGGTGAGCCACGGAACGTATTCAAGCAAACATTCGATGTCTTTTCTTAAGGCAATAAGATTTGTCTCTTTCATCAGTCGGTAACCCCCGTTGTTTCCGCATTAATGACATTTTAACATAAACAGTAAAAAAATCAACGGCGCACCTTAACAATAAACATTCAGGTGATTCTTTTTTTCGCTTAAATATAGTATAATAAAATCTGCTATTTCTAACCGCCCGTCCATGCACAGGACCGGGCACAATGACTCGGAGGAAATAATGGCATCCAAGGAACTTGCCACCGGCTTTACAATCGCATCTGAAGGTCAGATAAACACCGCGGTCCATGTGATAACGCAGGGCACGGTTAAAGCCCGTTTTTCCGGCGGCGAGATCACTCTTAAAAAGGGTGATGTCATCGGGCTTTGCGATATTGCCTTTGAGTCGAATTTCTTTACTTATACAGTTGACGAACCTGCCGTACTGGTGCCTTTCCCGTGTAAATCATCTCAATCCATAAAGGATCTTTGCAGCAAAAATGCAGAGATCGGGAAGATGATGTTCAATTCCATGGTCAACCAGGTTCTTCTGATACTTACACTCTACGCACGTACCAAGGACAATTGTTCAAAGATCTACAGCCTGTGCCTTGAATACTACGATAAATATATTTCGATCTGTGCCAAGAACAACGTTATCTCCCGTTCTCTGCCGCAGTTTGATTCTTTTTCCGAATTTTCCCTTGAAGAGGACATAGACGACTGGCTGTTGGGATATTACGCATCATTCCGTGAATTTACTCCCGAAGTTAAGGCTGCGTTCTGTGATTTTCCCGCTTATATTGCAGGCTTTATCAAAAAAGCAAGCACCGATATTCATGCCGCATTGTCCGTAATAGATGTTATGAACGACTTCTATTCCGAGAAAATGGGCGTATTTATGCAGGAAAGCGGCATCGACATGTTCGACCTCTTTACATCCCTTTTGTTCCGATTAAAGCACGATTCTCCGGATGCGGAAAAGATAAAGGCTCTTATCGAGTCGATCGTCGACCTTTTAAAGACCCGTCCCGTGATCGATACCGACCTTATATATGAAAGAGTTTCTTCTTACCGCACTAAATTGCAGGCCGTCGGCACAACGGGCGCAGGAGAGACGGATGAAACCGGCGAGGAAGCTCCCTCTGCCGATCTTTCCAATTCGCTTGATAAAATACTTGAATACGGTGATATCCCGCCCGAACAGGCCAATATGTTCAGGGAACTCGTCACCAAGTTTAAAAAGCTTTCCGATAAGACCGCTTCAGACGACAATGCCAGAAAGATACGTCTTGAACTTTCAAAGCTGTTTTATGATGTATATCTTGGCGTTTTAAAGCAAAGCTTTAATGAAGCTCTTCCGCCCCCGATCATCAGAATGTTCCTTAACTTCGGATATGTTGACGAAGAACTCGCCGGCGGAGCGAATGCCAATTATCTTTATTCTCTTGCCAAGACCTTTTCAGGTGATGCTTCGAAGGGCATCTATACGGCAAGCGAATGGCTGCGTGCGGTATATACCATGAAAAAGGATCCCAGCCGCAACGAGTTTGATACGGATTATCTTTCAAAGCTTCATGAACTTAAGGTGGCCGGCAAGATATCCGCCGAAGATGAGATCAGACTCTCGGCCGATCCCGACGAAAGACTTAAGTTCGAGATCGAGAACATGTTCCCGATGGTCAACAAAGTCACTTACGGAAGACTCTCGGTATTCTGTCCGGTATTCAGTGAACACAACATCATCAAGCCTCTTTCGCAGTGTCTTGTAACCATAGATGCCATCGAAAAGGCTTATGAAGATATCAAAAAAGTCGATTACGGCGCATTTTACAGAGAAACCGTATATACCAACGAAAAAGCGGGAATCCCCAAGGAATTTGTGGCTGTTGAAGTCATGCCGAACATCATCTTAATGCCGAATGTCGGGACCAGAGCCGTAATGTGGCAGGAGATCGAAGGAAGAAAACGTACGACTCCCGCAAGATTTATGATATCCGTTTTCCATATGGAAGATATCTATGGCTCATTTGTACGTCTCGTCGGCGAATACAGATGGGAAATGTGCAAGCGTGTACAGGGTGCCCGCTGGAACGATGTCTCCGACAGGTCGCTTACGAGTGAGTATTTCGATTACATACAGTTCTACAGAAAGAACAACGAACTCTCACAGGATGCCAAAGAAAAGATCAAGACCGGCCTTGTCAAAGCCAAAAATTCCTTTAAGGAAATGTTTGTGCGCGATTACATCATCTGGGTGATCTATGAAGGAACCGGTTCGCCGAGACTTAACAAAGTCGTAAGATCGATCATGTGTACATACTGTCCTTTCCCCGCAGAGTTAAGGCAGAAAATGGCTTCAAACCCGTTATTCAAGGATACATTCGAACATTATGAAGTTAAGATAGCACAAAAGATCCATCATCTCGACAATGTTATCCAAAAGCTTAAATCTTCGGGCGTTGAAGTTCCTCAGGAAATAGCGGTCCACCGAAATTATATCGAAGGAAAGTAACTCAAAATAATCTTATTTTTGCTCAATTTAGTATTATTGTGATCTCTTTGATATGATATTATGAACTTGTCAATAAGTTACTTATTGCATTCCAAATAAAATTCCCCTTTTACTAAGAGAGCTCATCCTACGGATGGGCTCTCTTAATTATGTTCACAGGCGCGCAAGGTATATATTGCCTGCGGCGATCGGGCTCCCATTGTATTTATTACGAAAATTTAACGAAAATTCTTCTTGAAAACGAAAGAAAATAAGCCTATACTTATGTAAGGTAAGGAGACGAAATGGCTACCATCAAAGATATCGCCGACAGACTCGGCGTAGCGGTAAGCACCGTATCCAAAGGACTTAACGGTGCACCGGATATAAGTGAAGAATTAAGACAGCTCGTACTCGACACTGCGGTCGAAATGGGATACCGCACCAAGAAAATGCGCAAGGAAGAACATAAAAAGCTTGCCATTTTAGTGGAAAACATGGAGTACGAACATGAGGATGATTTCGGTTACGATCTCATACTCGGTTTCAGACAGATGGCCTACAGAGACAACTGGGCTGTCAATGTCGTTCCCGTCACTCCAAGACTTATGTCCCGCGAAAAATATAATACATATATGCTCAAGCACGGATATCTCGGTGCGTTTGCAATGGGATTTGCATTAAAGGACAACTGGATGGGTCAGATCGCTCATACGGACATCCCTACCGCTTTACTCGATAACTATGTTCCGCTTAACCAGCGTGTCGGATATGTGGGTACCGATTCCGGTGAAGGGATCGAAATGGCTGTCAGGAAACTGTATGACGAAGGCCACAGAAAGATCGCATTCCTTAACGGATCTCCCAACTCATGGGTATCCGAGCAGCGTCAGACCGCATATATAAATGCATTAAAGGAAGTCGGACTTAAACCCGACAGTAAACTTACGGCATACGGCTACTATGTTGCCGACAGTGCAAGATACCATGTTCCGGGTATGTTAAAAGAAGGTGCAACGGCGATCCTGTGCGGTAACGATCTCATAGCAAGCGGTGTTTATGAAGTCTGCAAGAGCGAAGGTCTTAAGATCCCCGATGATATAAGCGTTATCGGTTTTGACGATCTTCCCATCGCTTCGGAACTTACTCCGCAGTTGTCGACTATCCGCCAGGACCGTACCGAACTCGGTAAATGCGCGTATTTTACGCTTAATTCCCTGATACATAAAGTATCTATCAGTAAAACGATGTTAAGACCTCAGTTCATCGAACGGGGATCTGTGGGAACTGTCAAAAGCAAATAATATAAAGGCGTGACCCCTTAAAGAGGTCACGCCGATTTTTTTACTGTTCAAAAGGATATTTAAGTCCGATCTGTTTACGACACTCATCGATTATCTTCATGACATCCGATGTGGCCGAAAGCGGTACGAGTTTGCTTTCTTTGAGCCCTTCGCGGATCTCGGAGGCTACAACATTGAATTCATTGAGATACGATCCGTCTCCCCTTCCGACGATATCCTCCTCGCCTACACGTTTTAAAGTAACTTCATCGGCATAATGAAAGTTCGGGATACATATGGATGCGTTCGTTCCTTCCATGATGAACTGTTCCTTGTAGTTGGGATCCACACAGTTAACCGATGCCGTGGCTGTAATACCGTTCTTAAATGTAAGCGTTATCTCTTCGCCCTCATCGATACCGTTGGCGATGATCCCCTCGCACTTTACGGTTTCGGGATATCCGAACAGCCTGTAAAGATATGTAAGAGCATATACTCCGATATCAAGGAGTGCTCCGCCCGCTTTGTTGGGATCGGTTATCCTGGCTGCATAGTTTCTGCCGTCACATCTGTAATCTATATGAACTCTGTTTATCTGTCCGAACAATCCAAGGTCATACCAGAACTTAACATAGTTTGCACCGGCCGCAAACCAGGTCCACATCGCTTCCGCAATATATACATCGTTTTTGCGTGCAAGTGCGATAAGTTCATCGGTCTCGGAAGCAACTACCGTAAAAGGCTTTTCGAGTAAGACAGGCTTCTTAAGTTCAAGTGCCATCTTGGCATATTCGTAATGCGATGTATGCGGTGTTACGATGTAAATACCGTCAACATCGGCTGCTGACATGGCTTCAATTGCCGAATCGTATGCCACGGCCTGATATTTGTCGGCAAATTCACGACATTTTTCGGGCGTATGAGAATAAACCGCAGTAATGTCGTGCCTGTCCGAAGCTTTAAGCTCTTCTGCCACAAATCCCGCGAGTTTACCGGTTCCGATAAACGCCCAGCGGAAAATATCCTGGGATATCTTAAGATCGTCAGGGGTTATGAGACTCAATTCCTCGTTGGTGGGATCTTTAAGATTTACCACTCTCGATGCCTGGCGGTTTATTATCTTTTCAAAGTAGTTTCTGGCTTCACGTCCGTTCGCAAAATTCGAGTCTTTGGTCTCGACCATTTTGGCAAGATTCTTTTTAACTATCTCACGCGCCTCGGGGCTTAAGGTATATTCGTTCTTTTTAAGATAGATATCGAATATCTTTTCAAGCTCATCTGCATTGTAATCGTCGAAATAGAAATATTTGTTGAATCTCGAGCGAAGACCGGGGTTTGATTCGATAAAGGTCTTCATAAGGTCGGGATATCCCGCAACGATCACCACAAAGTCATCACGCTTGTCTTCCATTGCTTTAAGGATGGTATCTATGGCTTCCTGGCCGTAATCCTGGCCTTCCTTGACAAGAGCATATGCTTCATCGATAAAAAGAATGCCTCCCATGGCCTCTTCTATCTTTTCCTGAGTTTTGATCGCGGTCTGGCCCACAAAGCCCGCCACGAGACCGGAGCGGTCCACTTCTACGAGCTGTCCCTTTGAAAGAATTCCTTCCTGTTTGTATATGCTTGCAAGTATTCTTGCAACGGTTGTCTTACCCGTTCCGGGATTTCCCGAGAAAACAAGGTGCTTGGAGATCTTGGCGGTCTTCATGCCGCGTTCTTCACGCATCTTCTGTACTTTCATGAGTTCAACGAGCTCTTTGACGTCCTTCTTGAGTTTATCAAGGCCGACAAGCTCGTTAAGTTCCTCCATAGGATCTTTCTCGGGCTTTTCTTCTTTTTTCTCTTCCGCTTTGGTTTCTTCTTCTTTTGCGGTATCACCGGCATCGGAAGAATCTGTGGTCTGAGCTGTTTGGGTATTGGGAAGAACTGTCGTACCAAGATACGGGAACATTTCACCGTTAAGTTTAGAAGCGGTTTCTTTTAACTGTTTTTCCTGCTCTTCCAGCCTGTCGATCTCTTTGTTTAAAAGATCGCCCTGCTTTAAAAGGTCTTCGCTGCCGTTCATGATCTCTTTTACGGTGTTCTCGCCAAAAAAGTCATTATATACGCTGTTTACTATGTCACGGGGGTCCATAATGCTTCTCCTTTTACTATGTCTTCAATGTCCGTCCGACAACGGTCCTTACCGTACAGTTACCGTTCTCCGCCCGATTCGGTTATAAGCAAGATCCCGCTTCCGACCGAAACGAAAACTTCATCCGACTCGTACTCATTGCTGAGTCCGAGGGGATATGTGTTCGAAAGAGTGATACCGTCAACATCATATGCCGAGCCTTTTATCTTAACGTTTGTACACTGCCCGGAAAGAGAGAATACCGAGAGCGAATAACCTTCTTTTTTCTTAAGTACGATAGAGGAATCCTTGATGACGGTAAGAGAATCGGCATCGCCTATGAGTTCGCACTTTACGGCGCCCTGTTCGGCTGCATATGCCATGCACTGAATATTGGCCAGCGTGTGATCGAAACGTCCGCCCAAAGCGCACACGATAACAAGGTGGTCATAGCCCTTTACGAGGGCATGTTTGACCGCCAGCATCGTATCGCTGTCATCTTTTCTTGAGGGGAATTTGATGATCTCGCATTTGTCGTAACCGTTTCTTTTTACAAAATCTTCGGCTTTGGTCTCCTCGATCGAGTCAAAGTCACCGATGATCGTGTCGGGTCTTACGTTCATCCTTTCGGCATACTTAAGCCCGCGGTCACATGCGATCACATGATCGAAATGTACGTTGTCGGGAAGGGCACTGAAGTCCCCTCCCGAAATGATAAGACAGGTTTTATTGGTCATCTCAAGGTCCTTTTTAAGTGTAGTTTTAAGAAACTGATGACACCATTATAGACCATTTACTGCTGATTTGCCATTTTCTTTATATTGCCGATCGTTTTGTTTACTATCGGAACGATGATGACGATTATCGTCACTGCAGCTTCGGCAAAAATATAGATCGCATTGTAGACAAGCGAATAAGGAAGTGCCGCCCATCCTTTCCAGGCATACGATCCGAAAAAGATCCATCCCGACAGTACCGCAAACACGTATCTGCCCAGGATCGCGGCTATGTAACCCTTGAGAAGTCCGTTCTTTTTGTCATGGAAAAGTCCCGAAAGTCCGAGCGCACCGAATGCAAGGATGTAGTCGATCACAAGCTGTGCGGGAAACAGTACATAAGGGTCGATTATGAGCTGCAATACACCGTATGCTATACCCGTTATGATGCCGGGAACAAGTCCGAAGAAATATCCGGGAAGTGCGATCACCAGCATGGAAAGTAATGTAATGGCTCCGCCTGTGGGAAATCTGAAGACCTTAATGCCCGATAAAACCGTTCCGAGTGCAAGTGCCATTGCACAAAAAGAAAGCTGGATCGTAGTGAGTTTAGCTCTTTTAACTGATTTTGACTTATCGTCGGTACCAGCCGATACGATCTTGTCGCGCGTACGTTGTGCGATCATTACCGCGATGATGAGCAGGAAAATGACCACGAATACGAGCAGCAATTTGCCCGCAAATGTGGGGACATATGTAAGTTCGCCCCATTCATTTTCGACTTCGTTGACAAACATTGAAAACATAAAAAAACCTCCGTTTGATAAAACAGAGGGGAACGCTTTTGCAAAATTGCAGATTAAATGCTTCCTTACGCCGGCATTATCCGGTTCAAGTAGTGAGGGTGTAGCCTTAATGGCAGTCTCAGCAATTGCTCCCCTAGCTGTATATTCTTTTGACTTACATAAAGATAATGCAGCGTACCCGGACTGTCAAGCGATAAATTTTACAAAACGGCATGCGGCCCGCCGGCAAACGGTTTTATTGAACAAGGCGTGCAAAAATGTTAGAATCAATAACTGTCAGCATTGAAACACCGAACCTGCGGTATGCAATCGCTGTGACTTCGGTTTAAAAAGAACGAACGGAGCATTTTATGTACAGATATATTTTATTTGACCTTGACGGAACGATAAGCGACCCCAAAGTCGGCATATGCACTTCTTTTCAGTATGCGCTTTCCAAAATGGGAATAGACGAACCCGATATCGACAAGCTTGAGCCTGTCATCGGGCCGCCTCTTCGCGACAGCTTTAAGGATCTTTACGGCATGTCCGATGAAGACGCCGAAAAAGCAACCGCGTTTTACCGCGAAAGGTTCTCGGATGTGGGCAAGTTTGAAAACGAGATCTATCCCGGTATCCCCGAACTTTTAAGGGATCTTAAAAAGAAAGGCCGTACTGTCGCGATCGCTTCTTCAAAACCCACCGTTTTTGTGGAAGATATACTTAAACACTTTGAAATAAGAGAATACTTTGATGTTGTGGTCGGCTCCGAACTCGACGGTACGCGCGACAAAAAAGAAGACGTTATAGCCGAAGCCATAAAGCAGATGTTTGGCGACGCCGAACCCGATTACGATGATATAGTAATGGTAGGCGACCGCAAATACGATATTGAAGCCGCCCTGAACGCAGGAGTCTTAAATATCGGCGTTACCTACGGATACGGTTCACGCGCCGAACTTGAAGAAGCAGGCGCCGATAAGATAGTAAATACGGTCGAAGGACTTCGCCGTACACTGATACCGCCGATGGGATTTTCGGATGCCCCCGCACGCACAAGGGATAACACTTTACGCAGCGGTGATGCCGGAACCGGCGCAGGAGCCGGAAATGCAGGCGGTAATACCGCAAAGGCCGCGCCCAAGAGTCTTGAAGAACTTAAGCAGATGCGTAAGGATATCGGCCGCAAATCATTTGGAGAAACCTGGGGATTTGCGGGACCCGCGCTCATATACTGGCTCGGTAAAAATGCCTTTTTATTTGGGATCGCGTTTCTGGTAAGCATTACATGGGTTAAGAACAATCCCAATGTCGAATTGCCCGCATACTTCACTCCCATCCATTACGGACTGGCTTACGGGCTTGCATGCCTGTTCTTAATAAAAGATTTTAAGAACGTATCTGCCGAAGTTAAGGAAAAAGCAACCGGGTCGCCCAAGATGAAATATGTTTACATCGCCTTTGCCGCTTCCGCGGTACTGGCTTTCGGATTCGGGTGTCTCCTTAAATTCATAAATACACTTCAGCCCGTTGCGGACCCCGCCGCAAATGCTTCCGATACCGCTTCGCAGGTTGCCGAAAGTGCCGCTGCCGAAGCCGCAGCCATGCCGCCGTTTATTGTATCGCTTCTGATACTTGGGTTACTTGCACCGGCCGCATCGCATTTTGTATTTACCGGAATCTGCTACAACCGTGCCAAGAAGTTCATGAAAGGCAGTTTCGCCCTGGTGATCTCCGTAATGTTATGTATGCTTTTGGACCGTGGATTTTCAACGGGATTCTTTGTGGCTGTTCTGATGGGAATCTCGATGTATATCTATGATAAATCCGAGAACTACCTGATCGCGTTCGGATCGTTCATCGCATCCACTCTGATAGTGGCGGCAATCGGATTTGCGGAATTTAACAATGCACTTATCGACAACGTAAGAGTTTCACTCATAGTGATACTGATTGGGGCAACCGTTATGATCGCTGCCAACATTCTTGAGAAAAAGGAAAACGAAAATGCATAATAAAAAAGTGCCGCTTATAACAGCGGCACTTTCTTTTCTTCAAGATATTTAACCGTTTCCTCGGGCCAGAGCGAACACTGGACTTCTCCGATATGTGCTTTTCTTAAGAAAAACATACATATTCTCGACTGTCCGATACCGCCGCCGATCGTAAAAGGAAGCTCATCGTTTAAGATTGCCTTCTGGAACGGAAGCTCGGCGCGTTCGGGACATCCGGCCTTGTCAAGCTGCTCTTTTAAGGATTTTGCATCAACTCTGATACCCATTGACGAAAGTTCAAGCGCAATGTCAAGTATCGGGTAATATACAAAGATGTCTGCGTTTAATGCCCAGTCATCATAGTCGGGTGCTCTTCCGTCGTGAGGTTCACCGTTTTCAAGCTTGTCACCGATCTGCATGATACATACGGCACCCTTAGCCTTAGTGATGTAATATTCGCGTTCTTTTGGCGTATTCTCAGGGAACATCTCCAGAAGTTCTTCGCTCGTTACAAAGAAAATGTCATGAGGAAGTATCTCTTCTATATAATCGTACTGGATCGCCAGGTATTTCTCGGTCTTTCTCAAAACCTTGTAAACATCGTTGACAACACTCTTTAAAGTATCGATCGTGCGCTCTTCGCGTGAGATTATCTTTTCCCAGTCCCACTGATCGACAAATATCGAATGGATGTTGTCGGTCTCTTCGTCGCGCCTTATCGCGTTCATATCTGTGTACAGACCTTCGCCGTGTGCAAAACCGTACTTTTTGAGTGCGTATCTTTTCCACTTTGCAAGCGAGTGTACTATCTCGGCTTTATATTCGTTTTGTTCTTTTATGCCAAAAGAAACCGGACGCTCAACCCCGTTTAAGTTATCATTAAGGCCCTGTGCCGGATCGACAAACAAAGGTGCCGATACGCGCAAAAGATTCAGTCTCTCTGCAAGAAGTGTCTGAAATGAATCCTTAACGGTTTTGATTGCTATCTGCGTGTCGTGAAGGGAAAGTTTCGGACTGTACCCTTCGGGGATGAACGTTTTTCCCATAATTTTCTCCTTTTAATGGCTAAAAACACCATATCTTGTTGTTTACACTGTAACATTTAACTACATATTCACGAATTATGCAACAAAAAAATATGTTTTTTCGGCATATTCCACATTTTAGGAAAACGGTTTCCTAAGTATAATAATCTGAAAACAGAAAAAACGGAAGGAGAATTGACACCATGCAAAAACGAATCATGCTGAATCCGTACCTTGTTAAGGAGTTCGTGGCAGTAACATCAAAATGCAATTTTGATATTGATGTGGCTTCAAATAACAGATATTATGTAGATGCGAAGTCGATCATCGGCGTGCTGGGACTTGATATGTCTGTTCCTCTTACCGTGTCTTACAACGGTTACAACGAGGAACTCGAAAACTTCTTACGCGCTCACGCAAGGGCTTGTTGATTAAGGTGTTGGAGTATAAGATTTCTGTTCGGAACTTAGTGGAGTTTATGCTCCGCTCAGGTGACATCGACAACAGAATAGGTGCTTTTTCGGAGCAGGCGATGCTTGAAGGCGGTCGTATCCATCGTATGATACAAAAACGCATGGGTGCTGATTACAGTGCCGAAGTACCGCTTGCTTTTGTTTATGAAGGGACCGATGTCGCCATCACCGTTGAAGGCCGTGCCGACGGACTTATAGTGAACTCCGAAGGCGTTACGATCGACGAGATCAAATCAACCTACGCAGATGTCATGAAATTCAAGGAGGCCAAGCCTCTTCACCTGGCTCAGGCCAAATTCTACGCATATATGTATGCGCTTGAAAATCCCACGGACGAGATCACGGTAAGGATCACTTACTGTAACATCGAGACCGAAGAGATAAAATATTTTCACGAAAAGTGTTCTTTTGCCGAACTTGAAAAGTTTGTGCTTGAAGTAGTCGGCGGCTACGAGAAATGGGCCAAACTCATCCTGGAATGGCGTGAAACACGCAACGCTTCCATCATCGGGCTTCCGTTTCCGTTTGAATACCGCGACGGGCAGGAAGAACTTGTCAAGCAGGTCTATTACACCATCCATCACGCCAAAAAGCTCTTTATAGAAGCCCCCACCGGTGTCGGAAAAACTATATCGACCGTATATCCTGCGGTCTGTGCGATCGGGCAAAAGAAAGCGGACCGCATCTTTTACCTTACCGCCAAGACGATCACACGTACCGTTGCGGCGGATACCCTCGATATACTTAGGGAAGCGGGACTTAGGATAAAAGGCATCATTCTGACCGCCAAGGAAAAGATATGCATGACAGGCGACAAGGATTGCAATCCCGATGCATGTCCGTATGCCAAGGGGCATTTTGACAGGATCAACGACGCGCTTTACGATATGCTGACGTCCTCGGAATCATATACCCGTGAAACCATCGAAAAATACGCAAATCTCCATCAGGTCTGTCCTTTCGAGCTCGGACTTGATGCATCGCTGTTTGCGGATTTTATAATAGGCGATTACAACTATGCTTTCGATCCGCAGGCGAAACTCAAACGTTTCTTTGGAGATTCAAACACTGAGAAGAACATATTTTTAATAGACGAGGCCCACAATCTGGTGGACAGAGGGCGCGAAATGTATTCGGCCTCTCTTGATAAGGAAATGTTCCTTGAGTTAAAGCGGCTTACCGACGACGATCTTCCGGATGTTTCCAAACGTGCTGCCGCCGTTAACAAGCAATTCCTGGAACTTAAAAGAATGTGCGACCACGTGCTCTACGATCCGCCTATGGAGAAGCTCGCAGCCTCACTCGGGCGCCTGTATTCGATACTCGAAAAGGTGCTTCAGGATAAAGCAAGGTCGCGAGGCCGCGAAAAGTATGCGATCAGCGGTGAATTTAGAGAAACGATCCTTGAATACTACTTTGAGATCAGTGAGTTTTTAAATATTTACGAGCTCCTGGATGACGATTACACGGTCTACTGTTCCTACGACTCAAGAGGAGAATTTTATGTAAGGCTCTTCTGCGTCAATCCGAGAAATAACTTAATGGAATGTATGGGACATGCAAGAGCATGCGTTCTTTTCAGCGCAACACTCTTACCCATCACATATTACAAGGAACTGCTGGGCGGAAATCCGGACGATTACGAAGTTTATGCAAAATCCGTCTTCGATCCGGCAAAACGGGCAGTCATGATCGCCGACGATGTCACCAGCAAATATACAAGGCGCGGTGAGTCCGAATATTTAAAGATCGCATCGCATATAGATAAGATAGTCTCGGAAAGACACGGCAATTATATGGTATTTTTCCCCTCTTACGGCTTTATGAAAAGCGTATACGAGGCGTTTGAAACATTAAACATTCCCGAAAATGTTACGGTCAGGATCCAGAATTCGGGAATGAGCGAGGAAGAACGTGAGGAATTCTTAAATGACTTCAATACCGTGAGGGAAGATTCGGTGCTGATCGGATTTTGCGTGCTCGGAGGTATCTTTGCGGAAGGCATAGATCTTAAAAACGATTCTTTGATCGGCGCCGTGATAGTGGGAACCGGTATTCCGCAGGTATGCCTTGAACAGGATATTATCAAAAAATTCTTTGATGAACGCGGAGAAAGCGGATATGACTACGCCTACAGATTCCCCGGCATGAATAAAGTGCTGCAGGCCGCCGGAAGAGTCATCAGGACCGAAGAAGACGTTGGGATCGTGGCACTTTTGGACGAACGGTTCAAATTCCCCGATTACAGACGGCTTTTCCCCCGTGAATGGGAAGATGTCTTAACGGTAAACGGCGACTCGGTATCCCGTGCGATCGAAAATTTCTGGAACGAGTGGCTGTAGAAATGCCTTTAGTAACATTGGAAACATCCCCCGCCCGCCGGGCGCAAAAAAAGACCTTGAGATCACTCTCAAGGTCTTTTTAACAGGGGCAGTAGGAATCGAACCCACATCGATGGTTTTGGAGACCACTGTTCTACCTTTGAACTATGCCCCTAAAAAATCAAATTTTTGGTTATAAACGCTGAGAATTACCACCGAAGCGTTTATAAAAATTTTGACGCGTAGCGCAGTACGGAGTACTGTTTTTTGTTGCCGAGGTATTTTCGAGGCAACTGTATGATTCAACTAAAGTAAACCATTGACGCAACAAAACGGATTATAACACAGCCCTTACGGGTTGACAAGCAAAATCTTTGAAGTACCCGTCCGGTTATGCTTCTAAAAATTTCATAAGCTCATCGTATCTTGATGCAGCGTAGTCAAAGCCTACTTTATAGTAGTTTGTCAGTACATCGGGATCGCTTTCGCGGTTTTCGAGCTTTATGCCTTCAGGCCTGTAAATAAAGGCCTTGCCGGCTTTTTCGAGTTCATTTAACTTCTCGATCGAATCGTTGTAAACCTGCGGGCGTACATCGATCGCTTTGAGAAGTCCTTTATATTTGTGGTAAAGCACTTTAACGATCTTTGAGTTATAGATGTCTCCGGTCTGTTTCTTGCGATATGTGGCCTCACGTGTAAATACCACTATTATCTTATCCCAGCCTTCTTCAAGCGCCTTGCTTACCGGTATCGCATCTACCATTCCGCCGTCCATGTAGGGTTCGCCGTCTATGTGTCCGACTTTGGCAAGAAGTGGGAGCGAATTGCCGACTCTTATAACATTGAGATACTCATCAAAATCTTTGAACTTATCGTAATATCTGGGTTCACCCGTATTACAGTTTATAACGCTTGTGATAAACTTCTTGCCGGAATTCTGAAACGCTTCAAAATCAAACGGGCAGTCATACCTTGGAATGCGGTCAAAAAGAAGATCCATATTAAAGAAATCTCCCGTTCTTAACCACACCGAAAGGCCCAGCATCTTCTCATGCCTTAACGGCTCAACGACAGAATCTATTATTCTGCCCTTCTGTCCCGAAACGTAGTTCATACCCGCATAAGCTCCTGCCGATACGGCTATGACATTTGGAATATCGATCTTCTTTTCCAGATAAAAATCCATTATCCCGGCGGTAAAAATGCTTCGCATCGCGCCGCCTTCAAGGATTATTCCGACTTTACCATTCATAACAAAAAACTCAATCTGTGACTCCTAATAACATAACAGAGTCATTCTATCACAATATTCTCATTAAGTCCAAAAGAATATAATACGCGCTCCCCGACCTCTCTTCCCGTCAGGTTTTTAAGCGCATCCCCGTAGTAATCAAGCTGCGCACGATATCTCTCAACAAGCTCCGCGGCATCTTTTACATTATCCGTCTTATAATCCAGCACTACGACCTTGTCGCCTTCGTAAAAGAAAACGTCGATAACACCCTGTACCAGTACGGTCTCCGATTCGGGAAATGCCGGATTTACTCTCGATGCGCTGACGCCCATTACAAAAGGCTGCTCTTTGTAGAGTTCGCCCCTGAGTGCCGCCGCATGCATGCGCTTCGCCATATCGGTCGATGCAAAGGCAAGTATCTTGTTCATATTTACAAGCGAAACTTCTGCTTCTGTAGTAACACCGTTCGCAACAGCCGCTTTGATCTGTCTGTCAAACTCCTCTTTTGAAGGCTCTTTTGTATAATCGATAAGAGCAAGAAGTGCGTGATAAGCGCTGCCTCGGTCGGTACCCGAGATGTGTCTTACACCTCCCGCAAACATCGGGATATACTCTTCGCGTTCGCGTTCTTTGAACAAAGCCTCGGTCTCTCCCTGAACTTCTTCCATAGCCTCCATCTTAAGACTGGATACGCTTGTCTTGGTGTAGAGTCCTTCAAGCTCTTTATGAGGATACTCAAATGTAAGAACGGTCTTTATACGGTCACGCAATTGCCCGTTGTCCGAGGGCTTTATAAGGAAAGCTTTTGCTTCCTTTTTATCAAAAGATATTTCCGTCTCGGCTTTTTCGATCTCATCATAAGCAAAAACACCGATGTCAAAGTATTTGTTATCATCAGCCGTTACCGGCTCTTTTAACAGTTCAAGATACGAAGATGTCTTGCCCGTTTCGGAAAGTGATTCCAAGGCATTGTCGGCCGCACCCAAAAGAATTAGCCTGTCACGTGCGCGCGTCATTGCTACGTAAAGTACCCTTATACTCTCACCGAGTGCTTCATCTTTTATTTTCTTTTTTATAAGTTCACGTTTTATCGTCGTTACTTTGGTGCGGGCTTTGGGGTCTATGGCATTGGCGCCGATACCTTCTTCGATATCCGTTAAAAATTCACCTCTGCCGTCCATTTTGGCGATATCATCTTCCAATGCCATAACGATACATATCGGAAATTCAAGACCTTTGCTCTTATGAATGCTCATCACGCGTACAACATCCGCGCCTTCGTCGGCAATGTTTGCCTCACCCTCGTCCTGCTCGGTCTTTTCGATAAGCTCGATATACCTTAAAAAATGGAAAATACCGAAAAAGCTGGTCTTCGAAAAATCGGATGCTTTTCTTATCAAAAGTTCTATATTGGCTTCCCGCTGTTTGCCCATGGGCTTGGAACTTTCGCACAGAAGATATCCCGTTTTTGTCACGAGCCGGGTAATGAGATCGCTGATAGGCATGTAAGTGCTTAATTCTCTGTATTGACCGATAAGGTTAATAAAATCTTCCACCACTTTATTTTCGGGATGTCTTTGATGATATCCCTGCATTTTTTCGAAGTAATAGTACTCTCCCTCGGTCGCTTCCGCGCTTATCGCAGCGGCAAGCTCATTGTCGGCTTTACCGAAAAATGATGTAAAAGAACCGAACAACGGGACATCATTTAAGGGATTATCAAGAACCCTTAAGAAATTGATGATACCCTGAACTTCAGGCGCGCGATAGAATGTCCCGACGCTTGAAGCATAAAACGGAACATTATGGTCGTTTAAAGCACGGCTTACATTGTCGATCCAGTTTTTGGGAGATCGCAAAAGTACCGCAATATCGCCATAGCTTACCGGACGCATCTGCTTAGTCTTTTTATCGAATATCTTTCTGCCCGATCTGACTATTTTGTTGATGGTGACCGCCAGAAATTCCGATTCAGACACCCTTACATAAGATTTTCTGCGGCCTTCCGTATCGATCAGATACAGGCAGGTCGTATTCTCATCTTCACTTTCGGGATAATAGGATGCGCCAAAATTGAGTCTTTCCTTTTCCCCGTATTCTATGCCTCCCATCATCGGATTCATGATGTGAGAAAACACTTTGTTGACACTGTCCACAACTTCCCGGCGGCTTCGGTAGTTTTCATTGAGCCCGATGACCGTAGATGACGCAGGTGTCATCCCATATTCATGCTCTTTTTGCATGAAAATCTGCGGTCTTGCGAGTCTGAACCTGTAGATGCTCTGCTTAACGTCACCGACCATAAATCGGTTGGGTGACATGTCTGTCCCCTGATGTGACACAGCTGCCAGAATTATCTCCTGGACGAGATTCGAGTCCTGATATTCATCGATCATGACCTCATCAAAACGTTCACGGTAGTCCCGTGCCACATCGGTAACGGTATAATGGTCCATATCCTCATAGTCTTCTATCAGGATCTTTACCGCCATATGTTCCATGTCCGTAAAATCTATTATGCCGCGTTCTCTTTTTAATCGTTCAAATTCTTCCTTGAACTTCAAAGTAAGCGATGTGAGTGCTTTTACCACTCTTCCGGCAGATTTCATGCGTTCGTACTGTACTTCGATATTCTCGGAATAGAACATCCCGCATATATCCTTTACTCCTTTTGTAAAGGACGATCGAAGAGTCGAGACCTGCTTTATCATATCGGGGGCGTATGCTTCGAGTTTCTTGCCCCGTGGAAGAAGTGATATCTTGCAGCCTTCAAGCAGGTCACGAATGCTGTCATAATCACCCCTCGCGACGGTCGTTTTCACAAGTGTTATAAACTCGTCCATCTCATTGACCACATCGGTAAATATGATCGGACCATCGGGAGAATTGCATATCTTACGGGCTTTCTCGACATAAACCCTTAATTTTTCGGCTTCCCACACCGTTCTTTCATACACACGCTTTAAAAGATCGGAATTTTTGAATCCTTCAACTCCGTCATAGAAATAATCGTCGCTGTTCTTTAAAAGCCATTTTTCGGGCCAGGGATAACTCATGGCAAAGGAATAAAGATTAAGAACACTGTCCTCGACCTTTGAATCCTTGTCCTTGGTCACATAGCAGTCTATGAGATTAAAGAAATCCGGATCGGCCTCCTCATAGGCTTTGGTAAATACATTGTCGAGCGCATCCTTCTTGAGAAGATCGCACTCTCCCGTCGATGCCACCCTGAAAGACGGATCGACATCTATCTTATGATAATTCTCTCTTACAACATCAAGACAGAAACTGTCTATCGTGGTAATGGAAGCATTGTGAATAAGCGTTGCCTGGCGCTGCAACACCGTATTCTGCGGATCCTTAAAGAGTTTTTCCTCAATGGCCTCCACGATCCTTTCTTTCATCTCCGTGGCTGCGGCATGAGTAAACGTCACAACAAGTATCCTGTCTATATCCGTGCGGTCTTTTTCGTCGGTGATCTTCTTGATGATCCTTTCAACCAGTACCGAGGTCTTACCCGATCCTGCCGCAGCGGTCACCAGAAGATTATGTCCTCTTTCGTCTATAACGCGCTGCTGATCATTTGAATACGTAATCATTCTCTTCACCTCTTTGGCAAACTATGCAGCGGTATTCGTTATCCTCTCCCGCTGCGTCACTTCGATGATAAAATCCGTCAAGTCTTTCGTCATACGGACATATGTCCGAAAACCTGCAATACGCGCATGAATCGAGTTTTTCACCTCTGAAAGGATTTATCGATATATCTCCGTCCTTTACCATGGTTCCTATCCTGGTGACCATCCTGCCGGTATAATCAAGGATATTGTCCATCTCTTCACCGTCAACCATCGATTTTCCCGACATATCGGGTTCTCCCTTTGTGATCTTGGCGGGAACCACCAGGTTATCACTCATTGCCTCCGAATCGTTAACAAGTATGTTTTCAGAAGCCCCCCAAATGATGCCCTGCATCTTAAGTTCTTTGAGTATCGCTTCTTCGATCTTTTCGGGGGCGCTTTCTTCAACTATCGGATTGTCGACTTTGTAATACAAAAGTGCCGAGGGAAGTATCTTTGACTCGGGATGTTTTTCTTTTTCGCGCCTTATCGCTTCGGCCATATATACTTCAAGCTGCTGCTCTATACCGAAATAAACGTTTGTGATATTGATATCGTGCGTACTTGATTTGTAATCCACGATACGCACATATACATCGTTGTCCCTCCTGCAGATATCGATCCTGTCGATCTTCCCGCGGAGTTTAAGCTTGGTGTCTTCGCCAAGATCTATCATGCGTTCAAAAGAAACCTCCACTCCCGCCGGCGAGAAACTGCCTCGCGAGATCTGAAAGCGCATAGTATCCACCGTACGCTTCATGACACGCTTTATCTTGGTGATCGTATATGTACTGCGGGCATCATCGGATAACATTCCCTGTTCGTATGCGCTTGCATAATCTTCGACCGCCCTGTCTATAAGGTCTGAACTCTCCCCGTCGCTTATCGATACGATCGTTTTACCTTCGGCATTTAAAAGATCCGAATAACGTTCAAGTACTCCGTGATAAATGTTACCGAGATCGATGGCATTGAATTCGTGGTCCGGCTTTTCCCTAAGCGACAGACCGTATTGCAGGAAATGCGCATAAGCACACCTCGCAAACAGCTCCATGCGGCTTACGCTCGCTTCTATGACCTGTCCGTAAATACCTCTTATGATCTCCTTTGTCAGGGGTGCCGGAATATATTCGTAGAATGCGGCATCCGTCATATCTTTAAAGATCTCATCGCTTCCGTTTTCGCGGTAATAGTCATACAGTGCGGAGGCAAGTTCCCTTTCTTCGTCGCACGCCGTACCCTGTGACATTTTTTGCAAAAGAACGGAAAACGTTCTGTAACTGTCTGATACTCCCGCAAAACTGCCGATTCCCGCATCGGCTTTTACATAAACCACGGGGAGTTTTCCAAACATATGCTTCATGATACCCATAAGGTACGAAGGCCTTAAGCTCTTGCCGTCGCGGTCGCTTCCCGCATACGAGAGCACAAGCTTGTCGGAAGGCTTGCACATGTTAAGATAAAGATACAGTTTCTGCCGGTACATCTCTTCCCTTGCGGAAGGCTTAAGCCTGTATCCGAGGTCTTTAAAGAAAAGTCTGTCGCTCTCCGATAGTATCCCGGAATTGTCTTTTATCGAAGGAACATTACCGTCATTAAGTCCCGCAAAGAACAGAACCTTAACTTCCCGTAATCTTGTCCTTTCTATGTCACCCACCACTATCCTGTCCACATTTCCCGGAATGGTACCTACGGTGATCTCGGTGATGCCCGCATCAAATATCTTGTAAAACTCGGTAACGGACATTTCTATGTCGCCCACCAGCGACACCACGGTATCGAGAAGTGTCATTACAAGACGATATATCTGACCGTATTCACGGGCTTTTGACGTATCCCCCGCGGCTTCAAATTCATCTTCAAGTTTACGCAGCCTTTCATAAGAGCCGTTAGCCGTTAAAAATCCGTAAAGATTGTTGACATGGTCGGCCGCTGTCACAGCCGGTTTATCGAGTACGTCAATGAGTCCGATAAGTTTGCGGCGTGTTTCGTTAAAGCCGTCCATATCAAGAAGGGCGCGGTCCTTGTTGCGCATGCCGCGTTGTGTCTTTGTAAGATCGCGATGGTATGCGCTTTTGCCCCTTAGATTAAGGCTTCTTACATAGTTATCGAATCTGTCGATCTCTTCGGCAGTTATATCGGTAAATCCCGCCCTTAGGAAGTGGAATACCGAATCATACGAATAATCCGTAATAATGATATTTAAAGCACTCTTCAAAAACTCGGTGAAGGGATTGAGCCTTATTCCGCGCGTTTTATCGGTGAATGCGGGAATGCCAAGTTCCTCAAATCTTCTTTCAAAGAGGTCGGCATAATTTTCAAGATCACCCGTGACTATGGCTATATCGCGATATGCATAACCCTTTTCGACTATAAGCCTGTGGATACGTCTGCAGATCTCATCTGTCTCTTCGCGTATGTTGTCGGCCGCAAACATCTCTATATCCGATGTTTCCCGGTCGAACACTTTATAGGGATATCTGAATATATTGCTCTCAAGATGTGCAAGGCCCGGCGAATCCAAAAATCTGTGCGGCACGCCCGGCGCAGCACCCCCGGCATCCCCGGCTCTGCTCTCTGCATCCTTGGCTGTACCCCCGGCTTTTGAAAGCTCGTTTATATCAATGTCTTTGCCTCTTGCGATGCCGTCACCGGCGATATCGATAAGCCGTTTCGCCGCTTCACGGGACATATAAAAGAGTTTTTCTTCGCCGCCTTCGTCAAAGAGCTTCTCGGGTGCTGAAACGGTAAGTGTCACATAAACATCTCCGGCGATGCCAAGGAGCCTTGCTATCACTCTTTCCTGAACCGGCGTAAATCCCGTAAATCCGTCAAAGACAAATACGGCATCTCTTACGATATGCGACATTTCAAGTTTGTCGCACAATACGTCAAGCTGTTCTCCGCCTGTGATAAAGCGGTCCTTGTTGAATTTAACGAAGGCATCGTAGATGATCGAAAGATCGTGAAGTTTGCCGGCAAACATGGCATTTGCCCGGCCTTCGCGCAGTTTATCAAGATCTTCGACCGATATGCCGTACTGCATGAATTCAAGGATCGAGGACTTGACTTCGTTGATATATCCGAGTTTGTTTAGATTCCGTCCGATATACGGCATTTTGTCGGCAACACTTCCGGCCACGTGCCTTAGCACCAGACTCATGCCCATATCGTCAAGCATCACTTCCCGCGGTGCACCGGTTTCCTCGAATATCCTGTATGCAAATCTCGAAAAAGAAAGCACATCGATATTGAGTATCCCCCTGACTTTCGACCTTGATACAATATCCGCCTGAGTCTGCATGGTGAACTGGTCGGGAACTATCAGAAAATAATTGCCCGACGGGTTTTCCCCGGACATCCTTATGAGCATGTCCTGCACATATGTACTTTTGCCTGCGCCCGCAGCTCCGTAAATGAACGTAAGTGCCATTATCTCTTCTCCGTTTTAAGATCGTAATCGATATAATCTCTGTCCCACAAAAGAATGTTGAGTTTACGGGCCATCTCCACCGCCGGTCCCGTAAAATACTGATTGGTCATGACAACACCGACCATCCTGTCATAGAAATCACGGCCCGCATATGTCTCTTCGACCGCCCTTACACCTATGGGCTTATCGTAGCATTTGCACTGAAAGGCATAACTCACACCGTCCTTTTCGGCCAGTATATCCACACCGAAATCGCCGCTTCCTTTGGTGACTTCGATCTCCGAAAATCCCATGTTTTTAAGAAGATCGGCGCAAAAATACTCAAACTCATGCCCCTCGAGCTCGTCCATGAGGACATACTCGGGCCTGCGTTTTATCAAAGAAACTATTATGATCGCTGCGATCACGGCAAGTACCGCGACCGCTATGATAATATACTCTCGCTGCATTTTGTTCCCTCTGAAACTATACTATTACTATAACATTTAACCTCTTAAATATACTACAAGTACAGTCCATTATTCCTCCCTGAACAAAGACCTGTCCGCAAAACCGCGCTTTGCCGGGATCAAAGCGAACCGGTAAGATGAAATGTTAATATATAAGGATCGAAAGTCCGGTAAGAACGATAAGATAGGCCACGTTAAATGCCGTAAATTTAAGCATATAGCGGCCGGGTTTACTGTTTTTTGAGGAAACATAGAATTTATATGAGATAAGGCTTGCCATGGAAGCGATAAGCGTTCCGAGGCCGCCTAAATTTACCGAAACAAGAAGTGTCTTTATATCGTTCGTAAAACCCGACAGCAGGATAGCCGCCGGAACGTTACTGATAAACTGGCTTGCGATTATACCCACGGGCAGCTCGTGTCCTTTAACGACCGACGATATCGCATCCACCACTTCGGGTATCTGCTTAAGATCGTATATGAACACAAAAAATCCCACAAATGTACCAAGCAGCACATAGTCCGCCTTTAAAAGTATCACCCTGTCCGCAATAAGTATCGCCACGACCGCTATCGCAAGCAGTATGCGGTAATCAAGTATCTTAAGTACGCTTAAGATGCTTAATGCAAAAAGAACAATATACATCACAAGTCTTGGTTTATCGGCATCGGGAGTTTCGTGAGTACGAACACCCGAAACTTTTTCTTTTTTCATGAATATAACGGGAACGGTGACGAGCACAAGGCTTATAAGCCATAAGGGGAGCATGTACTTTATAAAATCAAGAGCCGACATGCCCGAGAGA
>JAEEGL013468288.1_pt1 | contig 45048 bp, 36 predicted proteins | sample 9134231 | NCBI WGS metagenome assembly JAEEGL01 (sample SAMN16246548, study PRJNA631951) | gut metagenome | biome: gut microbiome; feature: rumen; material: fiber-attached | host: Bos | place: Iran: Karaj | collected 2018-10 | reverse complement strand
CGGTAACGCATTAGGCGTGTCCATGTATTACGGCCAAGGCGCAGGCACGATGCCTACGGCGTCTGCTGTTTTCGGAGACATCCTGCAGGTTGCCGTAACAGGCGGCAAGCCTCTTGAACCCAGGCTCTGGAAGGAGACTTCCGAGAAGATCACGCCTTACGCTGAGGTCAAGGCTGACATCATCGTAAGACTCGATTCAAAAGCAAACGAATTAATGAAAGCATTCGAAGGATATTCACCTTTGGCATTAGGTGATGATGCGGTCATCGTATCTTCCATCTCACACGGTGATGCGGAGAAGATCTGCGCATCTGTTGACGGTGCCAAGTGGTTCCATATTCTGAGATAACGGAGGATAGTACATGAAGGTATTAGTAGTCGGCGGCGGCGGAAGAGAACACGTTATATGCTGGAAGCTTAAGCAGGATCCGAGGGTAACGGATCTTTACTGCGCACCGGGCAACGGCGGCATCGCTTCCATCGCCACATGCGTTGACATAAAGGCAACAGACATCGAGGGCATGGTCGAGTATGCGAAAAAAGAGCAGTTCGACCTGGTCTTCGTCGCACCCGACGATCCGCTCGCAATGGGCATGGTAGATAAGATGGAAGAGGCAGGCCTCAGAAGTTTCGGCCCCAAGGCAAACGCTGCCATCATCGAAGGCTCCAAGGCTTTCTCCAAGCAGCTCATGAAGAAGTATTCCATTCCTACCGCGAGATATGAGATCTTCGATGAAGAGCAGAAGGCTCTTGATTATCTTGAGACTCAGCCGATGCCCATCGTAATCAAGTGCGACGGTCTTGCACTCGGCAAGGGCGTAATCATCGCGCAGAATCTTGATGAGGCCAAGCAGGCAGTCAAGGACATGATGGAAGATAAGAAGTTCGGCAATGCCGGCTCCACAGTCGTCATTGAAGAGTGCATGACAGGCCCTGAGCTTACTGTACTTGCTTTCGCTGACGGCGAGACATGCGTTCCAATGATCTCTTCAAGAGACCACAAGAGAGCTTACGATCATGACGAAGGCCTTAACACGGGCGGCATGGGCGCAGTCACACCCGGTGCTGACATGACTGACGAACTCAAGGCACGCATCCAGAATGAGATCATCACTCCCACGGTCGAAGCTCTCAAGGCAGAGGGAAGACCGTTCAAGGGTGTTATATATTTCGGTCTCATGCTCACACCTGAAGGTCCGAAGGTAGTAGAGTACAACGCGCGTTTCGGCGACCCCGAGGCACAGGCAGTGCTCCCGCTCCTCGAGAACAGCCTTCTCGATATCGTTGATGCATGCATCGACGGCACACTCGACAAGGTAGACTTCAAGTGGAAGAATAAGTGCTCCTGCGTAGTCGTAATGGCTTCCGGCGGATATCCGCAGAGCTATGCGAAAGGCTACGAGATCACAGGCATCGACACCTGCGGCAAGCTCGTATTCCAGGCAGGTACTGCGCTTAAGGACGGCAAGCTCGTTACGAGCGGAGGCCGCGTACTTTGCGTATACGATGAGGCAGACACTCTTGATGAGGCAATCGACGGCGCTTACGAAGGCGTTGCCAAGATTTCGTTCCAGGACATGCATTTCCGCCACGACATAGGAAGGACACTCAAGGCCTGACATGAGGATAGGTGTATACGGAGGTTCGTTCGACCCATTCCACAGCGGTCATCTCGCGATGATCAAGAGCGCCCTTAAGAGCGGCATTGTGGACTGTGTCATAGCGGTCCCTTCCGTGTGCAATTCCTTCAAGAGATATACTTCGATACTTCCCGCACCTTACCGTTATTACATGGTCAAGGATACGGTGGAATCCCTCGGGTTAAAGAACGTCTATACCAGCGATGTCGAGTTCGGCATCGAGGGCGTGTCTTATACCGTGCTCACGCTTAAGGCTCTTACTGACCGCTCATATATCTGCAAGTTCCTCGAAGATAACGGCGTCAAGTCCAAGAAGGCTTCCGGAGAGCACACTTTCTTCTGGCTTATGGGATCGGATACACTTGCAACTTTTGAGACATGGTACAAGCCCGGAGAGATACTTGATTATGTTACGCTGCTCGTTGCCGCAAGGCCGGGCGACGATACTGATATCGAAGCATGCTCGAGGTCTATCAAGAAGAACCTCGGAGGCAATATCGAGACATTCAGGCTCGACGGCATCGAGTGCTCGTCTTCGGGTATCGTAAAAGAAGACGATTACGAACTGTGCCCCGGGCCTGTCCGTGAATTCATAAAGACGCATGCGCTTTATACCGATAATACGAAGCTCGAAGGCATCAGCGACGAAGCCAAGAAACAGTTCTTTGACTTCGCAGTGCTGATGTATAAATACCTCGGTGAGAAGAGGCTCCTGCACACGCTTAACGTCGGCATACTTTCCGCACATCTTGCAGAAGTCCACGGCGCTGACAAGGACAAGGCTTTGATCGCAGGCGCGATACACGACTGCGCCAAAGAACTCGATATTGATGAGCAGAGGAGTCTTGCGCGTGAATACGCAGGTGATGTCTTCACAGAGAAGAAAATTCTTCATTCGCCCGCGGGTGCTGCATTTGCGAAGAAGGTTATGGGCATCGAAGACAAAGATATACTTGATGCCATCTGCTATCACACGACCGGCAGGGGTGGCATGACGCTGCTCGAGAAGATCGTCTACGTCGCAGACAAGATCGAACCTTCAAGGACATATACTGACCTCACGGACATTCGTATCGCTGCCGAAAAGGACATAGACGAAGCACTCCGCATGACCGTAAGTGCAGTGCGCGACAAATTCGTAAAACAGGGGAGAGATATACATCCGGCAACGCAGGATCTGATGCGTGAGCTCGGGATGTAATGTATAATGATTGAAAACCCAAAGGAGAACTTAATGGAAAGCAAAGAACTGGCTGAAAAGATCGTAGAGATACTTGATTCAAAGAAGGGAATCGATATCGAGACAATAGACGTAACGGGCAAGACGACGCTTGCGGATTATTTCGTTATCTGCAGCGGTAATTCCACAACACAGATCAAAGCACTCGCAGACGAGGTTGAGTTCGTCCTCAAGAGAGACTATGAGATAATGGCTGATCACGTTGAAGGCAGATCCGGCGACCGATGGATACTCGTAGACTACAAGGATGTCGTCGTACACATCTTCCATCCCGAGGAGAGAGCCAACTACAACATCGAGAAGCTCTGGGAGACCAAGAGCAGAGAAGCGTAAGAGTTACGCAGGATTTTGAACAAGAATACCGGACTGATTCCTTGCTTGGCAGGGAGTCAGTTTTTTTTGTGTTGGATTTGCGATTGTTCAACCAATAGTGCCCTATCGCAGGGATGTTTTTGTTGAATTCAGTGCAAAAAGTCCGATTATTCAACAAATTGTGCCCTGCCACAGGGATGGTTTTGTTGAATCTTGGGCTTAAACGGCAATTATTCAACAAATTGTGCCCTGCGATAGGGATGTTTCTGTTGAATTCAGGACCAAATCGGAGCTTATTCAACAAATAGTGCCCTATAACAGGGATGTTTCTGTTGAATCTATGAGAGACTGCCTTCAAAGCCTTGAAAACAAAGCGTTTCAGCCGTTTTTGCTCTTCTGGCAGTTTGTCGGTTTTTGTCGGTTTTTGTCAGGTTTTTCGGCATGTTTGGCGTGCTATGCTTTGAATTAACTTGAGGTCACAATTTGTGACTTCAAGTTGAGAGTCAGGACAGCAAACTCCAAGATTATTGAAACTTGAAATCACAATTTGTGATTTCAAGTTGAGTCATTGGGAAAGTGGTTTTGGTAATGCAGATGAATGAAAACAACATTGAGAATCAAGATGCTAAATCAACGAAAGTCAATAAAATAGGGCTTTTTGAGTATATGTGAAAATTGAAATCGCAATTTGCGACTTCAAGTCGAGAGTTCAGGTGGCTAGCGCAAATCGTATTTATCAAGCCTTGAAATCACAATTTGTGATTTCAAGTTGGAAAGAGGCAACGAATATGGATGATTTATATGGTAATACAAACCTGGTTCCTGTTATGCAAAACAATGCTTTACATACGGATATTAAAAATCTGATTTACGTGATTCGTGGCCAGGAAGTGATGCTTGATGTTGACCTTGCTCATATATACGGATATGAGGTGAGAGTTTTGAATCAACAAGTAAAACGGAGCATCGGCCGTTTTCCGGATGATTTCATGTTTCAACTTACCAAAGAGGAATATGAGAACTTGATGTTGAATAATTCCACATCAAGTTATGGTGGCAGAAGAACTATGCCGTATGTCTTCACTGAACAAGGTATCTATATGCTGGCTACTGTTCTCAAAGGCGAAGTGGCTGAGCAGCAGAGCATCTTCATTATGCGTGCATTTCGAGAGATGAGGACTTTCATATCAAATAATGCCCTGCTTTTCGAGAAAGTAAGTCATATTGAACTGAAACAATTGGAGTATCAGAAAAGTAATGATGACAGGTTTGATAAGGTTTTCAGATACATCGAGGAACACGCAGAAGCTAAACAGAAGATTTTCTTCGACGGTCAGATCTACGATGCTTTCAGCCTTATTACATCAGTTATACAGAAAGCTGAGTCCGAGATTATACTGATAGACGGATATGTGGATGTGGGTACACTGAACATCCTGGCAAAGAAAAAAGACGGAGTTAAAGTAAGCATCTTTACATTGCCCAGCTCAAAACTGACAAAGACTGATATATCAAAGTTCAATTCACAGTATCCCGTATTGTCAGTAAAACGGACCAAAGTATTCCATGACAGATTCATTATTCTCGATGGTAAAACGGCTTATCTTGTCGGATCCTCGCTTAAGGATGCCGGAAAGAAGTGTTTCGGGATTACATTGCTTGAAGATCCTGAGATGGTTACGGAACTTTTGAACAGACTGAAGAAGGTGTAGGTGCAAGATGAAGATCAAAAAGGAAAAACTCAAACCATTCATCTACCCGGCGGCGTTCGTTCTGATCGCGGTCCTAAGTCTTGCGTACAGACTCGTTACTAACGGCACTACTGATACACTGCTGAAGACAGTAAAAGGTGAGACAGAATTCACGATAACAGAGACTTCCGGGACTTCTTCTGAAGAGACGACCGAAACTTTTCAAACAACGGAAACCACAGAACCTGCCACAGTCCAGGTCTATGTCTGCGGAGCGGTCATCGCGCCGGGAGTATATGAGTTTCCCAAGGGTGTCATCTTGAATGACGTGGTGACCTGTGCAGGAGGGTTCACGGAGACGGCGGATGTCACCAAGATCAATCTCGTTTACAAGGTCGAGAGCAACCTGTCAGTGTATATACCTGAGGCGGGGCAGGAAGCGGTTGTGTCAGAGGACGTTTTCGCCGCGCAGGAGGACATCATCAGGGAAGAAGACGAATACATCTGGGGAGACGCGGCAGATGGCCAGGGCGAAAAAGGAACTCTCATCAACATCAATACGGCAAGCAAGGAGGAACTCATGACGCTGCCGGGGATAGGCGAGGTCTCGGCGCAGGCGATAATCGACTACAGGGAACAGCAAGCCTTTGCGAGCATAGATGAGATCAAGAACGTATCCGGGATAGGGGATGCGAAGTTCGACAAGATAAAGGCCTATATCACCGTGTGATCAGGTATAGCCGTAAAGGCCGCGGACGCTTACTTCTCCGCTGTTTACGCGCTCTTCGGCGCCGGTATCGTCGAACCTGACCTGAAGCGAGAAGTCATCGTTGATCATGACAGCCTTGCCGGTCCTGGATGTCTTGTCTGCGAGGTTGTTGACAGATACTTCGGTGCCGGTGGTGATGCATGCTTCGCGGTATTTCGCAAGGTATGAGTCTTTGGCGGAAGGCCAGCCTTCACAAAGAGCATCGAGGCTTTTTATGATGCATGCTGCAAGCTCGGCGCGGGGGAATACTTTTCCTTCGCACTCGGCAGAGATGGATGTGGCCACGTCGCGGAGCTCTGCAGGGAAATCTTCAGCCTTCTCATTGACATTGATGCCGATGCCGATGATGACATTATCTATCTCGCCGCTCTCGGCAACGACCGACAGCTCGGTTAAGATGCCGCAGATCTTGTGTTTGTTTATGAGAAGGTCGTTGACCCATTTGATGTCGCAGGTGACGCCGCAGACTTCGGTGATGGCATCCCTGACTGCTACTGCGGTCCAGGCGGTGATCTCGCTTATGTTACCGCGGCCTGTGGCAGGCCTCATGAGATACGACAGGTAGATGCCGCAGCCTGAAGGAGAGACGAACCCTCTGCCGCGTCTGCCTTTGCCGCCTGTCTGCTCATCAGACAGTACGACGGTACCCGCGGCAGCGCCGTTTCGGGCGTACTCTTTCAAAGCCGTGTTGGTGGAATCAACCGTATCGAGAGCGTGGATCTCGCCTGACCTGTCAGAAGGAAGCCTTGCCAGGAGTTCTCCTTCGATGATGATATCGGGGGAGGAGATCAGACGGTAGCCTTTCCTTGTGGAGGACTCGATCCCGTAGCCTTGCTCCTTGAGCTGCTTGACCGCCGCATTTACGGCGGCTCTTGTGATGCCGAGCTCGCGACTTATAGACTCGCCGGACACAAATCCGTCGCCTTTGAGGATCATCGCAAGAACTTTATCTCTCGTCATAGTGGCTTTATATTAAACTATATTTTTGTAATATTCTATACACGGTAGCGATTTTGTCCGTTCGATGTAGTAGAATAGTAGCATGGTCTATAAGATATTGCTCGGGGTGGTTGTTATTCTGAGTTTTGCAAGCACGTTCGTCTTGCTTAACAACTCCAGACGTAACAACAATTATCTTCAGGTCGTGCTTTCGCTGCTGCTCCTTATCAGCAACGTCGGCTATTTTTTCCTTGCCTCTTCGACACAACTGAGTGAAGCATTGCTTGCCAATGCCCTGTCTTATATCGGCGGCATCTTCCTGCCGATGATGGTCATGTTCATCCTGGCCGAGTTCTCGAAGTCGGAACTGCCCCAATGGTTCGTGTATTGTATCTCCATGGTCAACGTGCTCGTTTTCTTTGCGATTGCATTGACCGGACGTGTTCCTCTTTTCTACAGCGACCCCAAGCTTGTTGTCTATCCCGACGGCGTTACGGATTTCATATATGTTCCTGCGCCTTTCTACTATGCAAGGTTCATCGTCACCGCAGTCGAACTCATCCTCTCGGTTTTCTTTACGGTACTGGCATTTACAGGCAAGAAGAAAGCTTCGTTCAGGACGATGTTCATCTATGTAGGCGTTTTTGTTGCAGGCTTCCTCGTATACTTCCTCGAGAAGGTCGTCAACAGCAGATATGAACTGGTTCCGTTCTTCTATCTCGTATGTTCGATAGGCCTCGTATACTTCAGTACCAGGTCAATGCTCTATGACGTCTCGCTGAGCGTGCAGGAGAAGATCGAGGAACTCAGCCCTTACGGATATGTCGTTTTCGACCGCAGGATGAACTATCTCGGAAGCAATGTCGCAGCCGAGAAGCTTTTCCCCGAGATCAGGGATGCTAAGATCGACTCACCGATAGACCCCGAGAACTACGCACTCAAGAAGATCATTTCATGGGTCAAGGAGAAGGCTGCACCGTTCGATATCCACGAGCGTAATGCTCTGAAGAAGGTAGGACTCAACGACAGGAATCCCGAGGAGAGAAGATACCTCGACTGCGAGCTCAGCTACATCCACTTCGGTTCTTCGCACCATGTTCTCGGCTACCTCGTCGAAATGGAGGACAGGACACAGCACTACGAGGACAACCTGCGTAACGATAACCTCATCCACAAGGCAAGACGTGAGATCGCAAGATCCAACAATGAGGTAAACAAATCACTCCAAAAGATGAAGAGCCTTCAGGAATCAACGATCCTCGGTATGGCGTCTATGATCGAATCACGTGACAACTCGACCGGCGGCCACATCAACAGAACGTCTTCCTGCGTCGCGCTGTTTGTCGATAAGCTGATGACACTGCCTGAATACGGCGACAGATCAGAGAATTACTGGTATGCGGTAAAGCAGGCTGCCGTTCTCCACGATCTCGGAAAGATAGGCGTTGACGACTTCATCCTGAGAAAGGAAGCAGGCCTTACCGAAGACGAGTATTCGAAGATGAAAGGCCACGCAGAACTCGGCGCCGTCATCGTGGCAAAGGTCCTCAAAGAGGTTGACGATAAGGAATTCGTCGCCATATGCATCAACGTTGCTCACTACCATCACGAGAAATACAACGGCAAGGGATATCCTGACGGACTCAAAGGAAAGAATATTCCTCTCGAGGCAAGGATAATGGCTCTGGCGGACGTTTTCGACGCGCTTGCAAGCGAGCGAACATACAAGAAACCCCTGCCGTACGACCAGTGCTTCAAGCTGATAGAGGAAGAGGCGGGCACGCATTTCGACCCGAAACTCGATGAGATCTTCTTAAGTCTCAGACCTCAGATAATCGAACTGTATAACAGTTTCGAAGGCACAGATAAGCACAGGTAATTTACATTTGGGTTACAAAAGCCCTGTTTTCCGCGGTTTTGCTTAATTTACCATTCCCCGTTTGATAAAATTCGGGTATGGGTTTGAATGGGCTTACAGAACAGTTAAAGGCTAACAGGCGTCTTATCAGAGGCATCTCTTTTGTCATGGGAACATGCATTGCGGTGTGCGGGATAAACGCCGGTGATCTCGGTGCTTCAGACAGCGTCGATCTTCAGAGCCCTTCCATGGACCTCAAAGTCACCGAGTACGCGTATGACGAATCGCTCTCATGCGCCAAGAGCAATGTCATTGACATCAACGATTACACACTGATGCTTAGCGCTGATTCCGTCATAGCGGATGAAGGCTATTCATATGACGGCAAGTCTTATTCCATCAAGGCCGAGACGCTTATCCTCAAAGACGCTTCGCCTGATTCCGAACAGCTCGGTACTCTTTCCGAAGGCGACATAGTCGTAAGGCTTTCTTACTGCCTCGACTGGTCTCTGGTCAGGACCGAGGACGGCACTGAAGGTTACATCCAGAACACTTCCGTCGGTGAGGCTGAAGAAGTGGTCATCCCCGAAGACGAGGAAGAAGAGGAAGTCCAGGAAGAAAAACCTGCTGCAAATAACGAGACAACCGCACCGGAAGAACCCGCTCAGCCCGAGCAGACACAGCCCGAGCCTGCTGCAGAGGAACCTTCCTTTACAGAGACCGAGTGCTCGATGACGGTATATGCAAGCTGCGGCCTTAACACACGCACGGGCCCCGGCATCTCATACACGAAGGTAACCACGCTTTCCACCGGCACTGCTATCAATGTCGTCGCACAGACGGATAACGGCTGGTATAAGACCGATTCGGGAAGCTACGTAAAGGCAAGCCTCTGCATTGAAAGCATGCCTACTCCGACGCCCGTTCCCGAAGTCACGGAAGCACCTTCCGAGCAGCCCGCATCAGATCCGGGCGAATCAGCTTCTGATTTCCCTTCATACTGCAAGAGTTACATCGGAGTTCCTTATGTATATTCGGGAAGCTCTCCCAGCGGTTTCGACTGCTCGGGTTTCGTCAAGTACTGCTTCCTTAACTACTACGGCGTATACCTGCCTCACAGCGCGCACTCCCAGTCGCAGCTCGGCACGGAGGTGTCTGCTGATCAGATAGCCGTAGGCGATATCGTATGTTTCGATTACGACGGCGACGGCAGGATCGATCACTCCGGCATCTACATCGGCGGCGATACGGTCGTTCACGCATCGTCATCCAAAGGTCAGGTAGTGGCTTCGACATTCTCTGCCATGACAGGCATCGCCACTATCAGACGAGTTCTGTAAGTCCCAGGATAGCTTCTTCCAAGACCTCGGCATCTGTCTCAAGATCGGACAGATGTCTTCTCTCGTTTGCCTGATGGCACTGGTCCTGCTGCCAGGGTGCCTGCATGCCGAAAGCGATCGTGTTGGGCATGTGCCTTGCGTACGTGCCTCCGCCTATCGCAAGAGGCTCTGTGTACATATCGAGGTATTCATTCTTAAATCCGCTGTAACGCGCCATGTTCTTCTTCCAGACGGAAGTGAGCAGCCTTATCGCGGGCGTGTCCTTTTCCTTGTACAAAGGCGCCATATGGTTGGTCTCGCACACCTTCAGGCCGTATCTTGATGCCTCCTGCGCGAAATGCTCCACTATGGCATCCTTTGACGCCGTTACGGGGTATCTGATATCTATCGTGATCGACTCGCCGCTCTCGTCTGCGCGGAGCACGGAAGGGTTGCCCGTGATCTCTCCCGAGTCGTCGTTGATACTGCATCCCGTGTATTCTTTAGCAGGTCTTTCCGCAAGCTCGCTCCTGATGTAAGACAGAACAGGGGAGCAGACAAGGTCTGAAGCTTCCAGGCTCTTTACCAGTTCGAAGATGGCATTTGTGCCGAGCTCAGGCCTTGAAGCGTGAGCGGGTACGCCCGCAGCTTCATGCTTTACTCCGAGTATCTCAGCTTCCGCTGCTGCCGGAACCATGTTCGTCGCATGTCCTGCGAAAGCCTTTATCCTGGAAGGCGCATCCGAATAAACCTTTACGTTCAATATGCCTTTCTCAGCGTAGATGACGGGGAATTCGGCATCCGGCGTTATTGCTATCCCGGGGATCTCGCCCTTTTCCGCATAGCACTCGACACATGAACATGTGCGCTCCTCGTCTGTGCCCAGGATGAGCCTGATCCTTGCCTTGAGATCGGTGCCTTTGTTGAGGAGCCTTCTCATTGCAAAAAAGGCCGTTGCCGCAGGTCCCTTGTCATCCACGATGCCCCTGCCGCTTAGGCAGCCGTCATCCGTAAGAGTCAGGGTGAAGGGGTCGGTGTTCCAGCCTGTGCCTTCGGGCACGACGTCCAGGTGGCAGACTATGCCGACCAGTTTGGCATTCTCCGGGCCTATCTCCACATATCCCACGCGGTTATCGATAACGCCGGTCCTCATGCCGCAGGACTCTGCCGTCTTAAGGAAGAATTCCAGGGCCTTGAAGGGAGCCTCGCCGTATGGAAGGCCGTCTGCAGGGCTTGAACCAACGCTTCTTATCGCTATAAGGTCTGTCAAAAACTGTCTTTCAAAGGTATCAAATGTCATATTTACTCTCCAAATATCAGATTAACTACCATTAAAGCATAAAAATATAAATTATTAAAAGAAAATCCGCCCACTATGTTATAATGCAGTCTGAATAAATAGCGGTTCAGGAGATTACATTTGCGTAGTTACTATTTCAATGCGCGCGACGTCGCTGCATACTTCAAATATTTCACGGTGCCGAGCTACCTTGAAGTGTCTTATATGCAGTTCATCTTCAACCTCGGCAAGAGAGTTCTGGCTGAACCTCTGACGAGGGATTTCGAGCAGTTCAAGCGTGAAGTGTACAGGGAGCTTTACTTCCTGTGGTCCAACGGTTTCGACAGTGAGAAGTCAGACATATCTGCCATGGTCACCGACGGGCAGGTGTCTCTCATATGCGACCAGGACTGCATCAACCTCGAGTCGTACATGAAGCTGATCTGCCTGCACCTGATATTCTCCGGCAATCTCCCGTATGTAAACCTGAATTTTGCAGGACTCATGCTCACGCTCGGAATCAAGTGCGATGAGGCCAAGTACGAGGAGAACGTGGCAATGGTCATGGAGCCGCTGAGGCTTTATGTACTCGATTGCTTCGGCAAGCCTTTTGATCTTAAGCAGGGCGTACCCGACGAACTGCTCAGAGTATATCTCGACAAAGACTTCAAGGACTCCCTGTCCAACAGGGATTTCAGAGAGAGCCTGAGGGTCCAGCAGATGGCATGGGTCAAGGACTTGAAGGAAAAGTCGTTCAAGCTCTTCGGAACGATACCCTCAAGAAAGAAAGCGGCGCCTTCGCAGCGTAAGTCTTCTTCGAAGAGGTCGGGCGGATACCGCCCCAATGAGACCGGCAGGGTGACAGGCGGCAAGAATCAGCCGAAGGGCACGCCGAAGGCCGGCAAGAACAAGAATAACTCTACCTGGAGGTAATGAATGGAAAAGTTCTATCGCATGGGACTTGATATAGGATCGACGACTATCAAGGTCGTTATCCTGGACGGTGAGGAAATCATCTACAAAGACTACAGACGTCACCACTCCGATGTCTCCGGCCTTCTTAACGACCTTTTCGAAGAGGTCAACGAGAAGTTCCCCGGCATCTATGTCGACGTCGTTATCACGGGTTCGGGCGGACTGTCCGTTGCAAACTGGCTCGGATTAAAGTTCACGCAGGAAGTAATGGCTGAGACCGTTGCGATCAAGAAGTACCATCCCGAGACGGACGTCATCATCGAGCTCGGCGGTGAGGATGCAAAGATCACATACATGCACCCCGTTCTCGAGCAGAGAATGAACGGTACATGCGCAGGCGGAACGGGCGCATTCATTGACCAGATGGCATCGCTCCTGCAGACTGATGCAGACGGTCTCAACAATTTCGCGAAAGACTACAGGTCACTTTATACGATAGCTTCGAGATGCGGCGTGTTCGCCAAGTCCGACCTCCAGCCGCTCATCAACGAAGGCGCGGCGAAAGAGGACCTCGCGGCTTCCATCTACCAGTCGGTAGTTAACCAGACCATCTCCGGCCTTGCATGCGGCAGACCTATCAAGGGCAACGTCGCTTTCCTCGGAGGCCCGCTGTTCTTCAACTCGGAACTTCGAAACGCATTCGAACGTACACTCGCAGAGAAGGTAGACTCCTTCTGGATGCCTGAAGATGCGCAGATCTACGTCGGTCTCGGCGCAGCGCTCTCTGCTGACGGCACGTCTCCCGCAAAGCTTTCCGACCTCTGCGTCAAGCTCAAGAACAGGGAAGGCTTCGTGCCGGACATCATAAGGATCGATCCGATCTTCTCTGACGAGGCTGACAAGAAGGCCTTTGACGAGAGACATGAGAAGGACAAGATACCGGTACTCGATATCGCTGACCAGGAGGGCGCTCTCTATCTCGGTATCGACGCGGGTTCCACCACGACAAAGGCAGTCCTCATCAATGCAAAGGGCGACCTGGTATACACATACTACGCATCCAACAAGGGTAACCCCGTCATGAGCGCGGTCACCATCATGAAGGACATCTACTCGAAGATGCCCGCTTCCTGCCACATCGCTTATTCCTGCGTAACGGGATACGGCGAGAACATCATCAAGGCGGCATTGGGCGTGGACGAAGGCGAGATCGAGACGATGGCGCACTTCCAGTCCGCCAAATTTTTCTGCCCCGACGTCGACTTCATCATCGACATCGGCGGACAGGACATGAAGTGCATGAAGATCCGCAACGGAGTCATCGATTCCATCATGCTCAACGAGGCATGCTCATCAGGCTGCGGTTCCTTCATCCAGACATTTGCCGAGACACTTAACCTTACGACTCCCGAGTTTGCTCAGGCTGCGCTTTCTTCAAAGAAGCCGGTCGACCTCGGTACGAGATGTACGGTATTCATGAATTCCAAGGTTAAGCAGGCACAGAAGGAGGGAGCTTCCGTAGGCGATATCTCCGCAGGTCTGTCTTACTCCGTTGTCCGTAATGCGCTCTATAAAGTCATCAAGATAAGAGATACCGAGCAGCTCGGAAAGAACGTCGTCGTACAGGGCGGTACATTCCTTAATGATGCGATCCTTCGCTGTTTCGAGCTCGTATCACACCGTGAGGTAATAAGACCTAACGTTGCAGGCCTCATGGGTGCTTTCGGTGCGGCACTTATCGCAAGAAAGAGAGCAAAGAACGGCGACGAAGGAAAGTCCGGCGTATTAGGTCAGAACGACCTCGATTCGTTCTCCATGGAAACAGAGAATGCGCAGTGCCCGGGCTGCACGAACCACTGCCGCATCACGATCGCCAAGTTCTCGAACGGACAGAGATTCGTATCGGGCAACAGATGCGAGAGAGGTGAAGACATCGCGCTCGACAGGGAGACCGTCAAGGACAAGGAGAAGCTCCCGAACATTTTCGATTACAAGTACAAGAGGACTTTTGACTATAAGCCTCTGAAGCTCGAGGATGCGCCTCGCGGCGAGATCGGTATCCCGAGAGTACTTAACCAGTACGAGAACTATCCGTTCTGGTTTACGGTGCTCACAAAGCTCGGATTCAGGGTACTGGTATCCGCAAGGTCTTCGCACAAACTCTACGAGGCAGGCATGGAGACGATCCCTTCGGAGTCCGTCTGCTATCCTGCTAAACTCGCACACGGCCACATCGAGAACCTCATCTCAAGAGGCATTAAGACGATATTCTATCCCGATGTTCCTTACGAGAATGTCGAGAACGGCGGATCGAACAACCACTATAACTGCCCGATCGTATGCTCATATCCTGAGGTAATCAGGAACAACGTAGAGAACTTAAGAGAACTCGACATCAACTACATCAATCCCTTCATGCCCCTGGATAATCTCGAGGCAGTCGCAAGGAACCTGGTGAAGAGTTTCGCGTTCGCGGCTGTATCGTACGAAGAGGCCAAGGCGGCAGTCGAAGCCGGTGCGGCAGAGTACGGCAAGTACAAGGAAGACATCAGGGCGGAAGGCGACAGAGTCTTAAAAGAGATGAAGGAGAAGGGCTTAAAGGGCGTAGTCCTCGCCGGCAGACCTTACCACATCGATCCTGAGATCAACCACGGCATCCCCGAGATGATCAACTCACTCGGCTTAGCAGTACTTACCGAGGACTCCGTGGCAAGAGCCGGAATGCTCATGAGACCTATCAGAGTCATCGACCAGTGGATGTATCACACGAGACTTTATGAAGCAGCTGCTTTCGTAATTACAAGACCTGACTTAGAGCTCGTACAGCTTACGAGTTTCGGATGCGGACTTGATGCCGTTACTTCAGACCAGGTACAGGAGATCCTCGAATCATCCGGCAAGCTCTATACGCTCCTTAAGATCGACGAGGTATCCAACCTCGGCGCAGCAAGGATCAGAATGAGATCTCTGGTCGTTGCGATGAACGAGAGAGCAGAGCTCGGACAGGATGTGCAGAAGACAGAAGGGAAGACGGACGATGCTCCGTACACGCTCCACAGAGTCGAGTTCACAAAGGAAAACAAGAAGAACCACACGATCCTTGCTCCTCAGATGGCACCCATCCAGTTCGAGTTTGTCGAGGCCGTATTCCACAAGCACGGTTACAAGCTCAAGCTCTTAAAGCAGGCCACGAGAGAAGACATCGAGTGCGGTCTTAAGTACGTTAATAACGACGCATGCTTCCCGACCATCATCGTCGTCGGACAGATGATCAATGAAGTATTGAAGGGCGAACTCGATCCCAACAATACGACGCTTGCTATCACGCAGACGGGCGGCGGCTGCCGTGCGACAAACTATGTTGCATTCTTAAGGAAGGCATTGAAGGAGGCAGGCTATCCGCAGATCCCCGTCATCACGATATCCGCGCAGCAGTTCGAGAAGAACGAAGGCTTTGAGTACACGCCGGGCTTCCTGCTCGACGCGATCAAGGCGCTCTCGCTGGGCGATATGCTGACGACCCTGCTCCTCAGGACAAGACCTTACGAGAAGGTCGAAGGATCTGCTAACGCTCTGTATTCTTACATCAACAGGATCGGAAGAAAGATGCTGAACCCGAAGGGGCTGTCGAACGATCTCACGGAAAGATACGACGTGATGATGCCGGGCAGCTATTTCTCCAAGACGGAAGAAGAGCAGAAGGCTATCAAGGAAGTACTGGAATCTATCGGCGTAGACATCGACAATCCGCCGGAGATCAAGAGATACAAGGCTTTCATCAAGCTTGCTGTCGAGAAGTTCGACCGGCTTCCTTTAAGGGACATCCCGAGAAAACCGCGTGTCGGTCTCGTAGGAGAGATCCTTGTAAAGTTCCAGCCTGATGCGAACAACAATGCGATAGACGTTATCGAAGCAGAAGGATGCGAAGGCGTTCTTCCGGGCGTTCTCGATTTCTTCTTATACTGCGCATACAACCCGATCTGGCAGGCGCAGAACCTCGGAAGGAGCAAGCAGACGGCATACCTGATGACTCAGGGTATAAGATTCCTCGAGCTTCTCAGGAACCCTATCAACAAGGAGTTCAAGAAGACAGGCGGCAAGTTCATGCTCACCGAAAGGATCCAGGAACTTGCGGAGAAATCATCTTCAGTCCTGTCATGCGGCAACTCCTGCGGTGAGGGCTGGTTCCTTACAGCCGAGATGATCGAACTCATCCAGGACGGCGTTCCGAACATCATCTGCGCACAGCCTTTCGCGTGCCTGCCTAACCACGTTACAGGTAAGGGCATGATCAAGGAACTCAGACGTCAGTACCCGAATTCCAACATCATCCCGATCGATTACGATCCGGGTGCATCGGAAGCAAACCAGCTTAACAGGATCAAGCTCATGATCTCGACTGCGCATACGGTCAGGAACATGGAGATCGAGAAAGAAGGCAATAAAGCCGGAGAAGACTGATATGGGCAGACTCTTACTTGTTGACGGCAACTCGATAATCAACCGCGCTTATTACGCGGTAATCGGAAGGGCACCGATGACTGCACCCGACGGAACACCCACGGGCGCTGTGAACGGTTTCTTCAATTCCGTTCTCGGAGTGATCAAAGAATATAACCCCGATCATCTCTGCATCCTTTTCGACAGGAGAGAACCGACGTTCCGTCACAAGATGAGCGCCGAGTATAAGGCGAACCGCCACGGCATGCCCGACGATCTCGCAGCTCAGATGCCCGTCGTAAAAGAACTCTGCGACCTGCTCGGAATGCACCGTATGGAACTTGCCGGATATGAAGCCGACGACCTCATCGGAACCCTGTCAAAACAGGGCGAAGAAGCAGGCATGGACGTGTTCATCTTCAGCGGCGACCACGACGATTTCCAGCTGATATCAGACAAGGTATCAGTCATCCTTCCGCAGTCCGGCAAGGGCAAGGAGCCGAGAGTCTTATTCGACCGCAACATGTTCGAGACGACATACGGCGTTAAGCCCGAACTCTTCGTTCACGTTAAAGCGCTGATGGGCGATAACTCGGATAACATCAAGGGCGTCGACAAGGTAGGCGAGAAGACCGCGTTCAAGCTCATCGCACAGTATGAGACTACTGACGGCGTGTACGAGCACGCAGACGAACTCTCGCCGGCATTAAAGACGAAGATATCGGAGTCCAAAGAACTCCTTGAGATGAACCTTAAGCTCTGCACGATTGTAAGAGACGCACCCGTTCCTTACGGCGCGGATGAGACTTCTTATACAGGCGAGGTCGCTGACACGCAGGCTCTTGCAGACAGGCTGTCACAGCTTGCGTTAAAGCAGCTTACGAAGAAGCTCGACTTAGACGGCGTAAAGCCCACGGTATCTGCTCCTGCATCGGCAGAAGATCCGTTTGTGGAAGAACTTTCTTCCAAGCTGGGCAAGCTCATAGAAGACAAGCCACAGATAACTGAAGGCGCACCTGACGCAGTCCCTGCAGGAGCTGATCCCGAGCATCTTAACGTCGGCATCGGTTTTGTCAGCGTTAACTCGAGGTCGTATGTTCTGGTTCTCGATTTCGATGCGTGCAGATTCTACAAGATGTCCGTGCACGATGCGTGCGCGCTGTTCGACAAGGCGGAGAATGTGTTCCCCGTAGGATACGACTATAAGGATACTTCCAAGGTCTGCCCGAGAGCGCTCAAGGGCGTTACGTCTGTGTTCGATACCATGATCGCAGGATACGTCTGCAACAAGATAGAAGGCAAGGCGGATTTCGAGAGACTGTATTCGAGTGTGACGGGACTTCTCTACCCGATAGAAGAGGAGCAGGAAGCAAAGCAGCTGTCGCTCTTCGATGAGATGAACGAAGACGAGAACAAGACCGTAAACAGTGCGGCTCTCAAGATATATGCAAACATGGTGATCGCGAAGATCATCTCGCGCGATATCGCAAAGGACGAGCAGATCAAAAAACTTCTCTTCGATATCGAATTCCCTCTGGTAATAACGCTCGATGCAATAGAGAGGAACGGCATGAATGTCTCCTGGGAGAGGCTCAGCAGGCTTCACGAGGAGTACTCCAGAAGGCTTGAAGACACCTGCGCGAGGATATACGATCTCGCAGGGTGCGAGTTCAACGTCAACTCTCCCAAACAGCTCGCAGACGTCCTCTACAGTGACGACAAGCTTGCACTCCCGCACGGCAAGAAGAACAAGACGGGAGTATATTCGACGGGCATAGACGAGCTCAACAGACTCAAGTACATGCACCCTGTGATCAAGTACATCATCGAGTTCAGAGAACTTTCCAAACTCGATTCGACATATGCGGTAGGCCTCACGAAAGCGATCGCCGACGACGGCAGGATCCACACGAGATTCACGCAGGCCATGACAAACACGGGAAGACTTTCTTCCACGGAGCCGAACCTGCAGAACATACCCGTAAGGTCCGTCGAAGGATCGAGGCTCAGAGAGGCGTTTACCGCACCCGAGGGAAGAGTGCTGGTCGATGCAGACTACTCGCAGATAGAGCTTAGGCTCCTTGCCGCATTAAGCGAAGACCCTACGATGTGCGATGCGTTCATGAAGGGCGAGGACATCCACAGAAGGACTGCTGCAAAGGTGTTCGGCGTTGATGAGGCTGACGTTACTTCCAAGATGAGATCGCAGGCAAAGACGATCAACTTCAGCATCATATACGGCATTTCTGATTTTGGCCTGTCGAACGATCTCGACATCAGCATCAAGGATGCGGGCAACCTGATAAAGGAATACGGCGCGCAGTTCCCGGGCATCATGGAATATCTGGACAGGCTCAAGGAAGACGGTACTTCCAAGGGGTATGCCGAGACATACTACGGCAGGAGAAGGTATCTGGACGAACTTAAGAGCCAGAACAAGAACCTTCGAAACTTCGGCCTGAGGGCTGCCATGAACACGCCTATCCAGGGCACTGCGGCAGACATAATAAAGATCGCCATGAACCGCGTATACAAGAGCCTGAGGGAAGAACTTCCCGACGCGCTCCTCGTCATGCAGGTGCACGACGAACTCATAGTCGAGTGCGATGCCGAAGACGCTTCTAAGGCATCGGAGATCTTAAAGCGCGAGATGGAAGCGGCAGCATCGTTTGCTATCCCGCTCGTCGCTGACGTACACGAAGGAAAGGACTGGCTGAGGGCGAAATAATGTTCATCTTAGGTATCACAGGCGGTATAGGAAGCGGCAAGAGCACGGTCAGCGGCATACTGAGGGACAGGGGACTTCTTGTCCTTGATGCCGACGAGATATCAAGAGACGTAACCGAAGCAGGCGGAAGGGCAATGCCCCAGATCGCAGAGGTCTTCGGACCGCGCGCGGTAACTTCCACCGGCGCCATGAACAGAAAGTACATGTCGTCTCTGGTCTTTAACGATAAGGCAAAGTTAGACCTTTTAAGCTCGATGATCCACGCGTTTGTTTTCGAGGAGATGGAAGCTCGTGCAGAGAAAGAACGCGAGAAGGGCACCAAGTGCATCGTGCTCGACGTACCGATCCCGGTAAACAAGTTCACCGCGATGTGCAATCAGGTGTGGGTCGTAATATGCGATGAAGAGGTAAGGCTTGCAAGGCTTGCAAAAAGAGGCCTTGACCCTGAGGAAGCAAAGCGCAGGATCGCGATGCAGATGTCAGATGACGAGTACTGCGAACTGGGCGATCACGTGATAGATAATTCGTGGGACCTGGATAAGCTCAACGAGAACGTGGACAAACTCATCAAGGAACAGCTCCACGCAAGAGGCATCAGGATATGAATCTCACGGCAGTGATAATAGCATCGGTGTTTGCCGTGATTGCTGCGGCCGTCTTCGTGTTCTTCATGATCGGCAAAGCAGACTTCATCACAAAGCGCACGGCAAACTACTACAAGGCGACATCGGCAGTTTATCTGTCTGCGGCAGCGCTGTTGCTCATACTGTCCATTACGCTTGCCGAACTTCCGACGGAGTTCATCGTGATAGCAGAGATAATGATCGCTTTTGTATTTGTATTCTCGACATACATGCTGTACCGCATCGCAAACCAGCTTGGCGAGATCCAGAAAGAGATAGACGAAGGCAGGGTAAGGTCTTCAGAACAGGTCGCAAGAGAGGACGCTGAATTTGCAGCAGGAATCGAAGACAAAGAAGATAGCAGTAACGACGCTTAACATAGCGGCTTTTGTGGTAGCAGCCGTCTTAGCCGTCACTTTCGTGATCGACCTTATCGTCGTTTGCACCGTCTCGCCGCGCATATACTACCTGAATGAATTCGAGTCTGACAGGGAATACGACTGCATCATCGTGCTTGGTTGTGCCGTGTATAAGGACGGAGACCCGAGCCCGTTCCTCAAAGACAGATTAAGGACCGCGATAACGCTTTACCAGGAAGGCGTGTCTGACAAGATCCTCTTAAGCGGAGACAGGGACGATGCCGAAGAATACGACGAGGTCGGCGCGATGTACGAGTTCTGCGTCGAGAACGGCGTTGCGCCTGAAGACATATTCCTGGACATCTACGGTTATTCGACTTACGAGACGATGTACAGGGCGTACAACTACTATGGCGTGAGGTCCGCCGTCATCGTGACGCAGGGCTATCACATTTACAGGTCGACGTTCATCGCTTCAGGACTCGGGATTGACGCGACGGGAGTAAAAGCGATAAATTCGGGGTATACGATCGCACCTCACAATTACGTGAGAGAGTGCGCGGCGATGGTGAAGGATTTCGTGCAGACATTGGCCAAGCCTGCCACGATCGAAGCAGGCAACGTCTATGACATCAATGGCAGCGGGGAGATAACCCGTACGGATTACTACTTATGAGAAAGATCGATACTTCGGGCGTTCCCGGTTACATCAAGGGTTTCTTCATGATACTCGCGGGTATCGTCTTCATCGTGTTCCCCGAGCAGGTGTCGAGCGTCATCGGCATCATCTTTGCCATCATCCTAATGGTCATCGGAATATCAGGCGCAGTCGATTACATCATCTCCGTCAAGGACTTCAAGGAGGCGGGATACGGCAAGGCCGCAGGCGCGGAGATCGTGCTCGTGTATTCGGTCATAGTCATGATCATAGGCTTTGTATTCCTGCTCAAACCCGAGCTCGTGCTTCAGATACTGGCGCTCGTCGTGGGTTTGTTCTTTATCATCGACGGTGTGGTCAAGATCCGCGAGGCAACCTTGGTTCCGCGTTTTAAGAACATCTACTGGTGGATACTGCTCATACTCTCGCTTGCCATCTTCGGTGCGGGAATCGCATGCATCGTCGACCCGTTCAGCGGGACGAGAGGCATAATAATCTTCTCCGGCGTCACGTTCATCGCGAGCGGAGTGGAATCCATAATCCTCAGCTTAAAGGAAAAGTAATATCAGACGTTGAACCTGAAGAGGACGACGTCGCCATCCTTCATAACGTATTCCTTGCCCTCAGATCTTACGAGACCTTTCTCTTTGGCAGCGTTGTAAGAACCGCAAGCCATGAGGTCGTCGTAGGATACGACTTCGGCCCTGATGAAGCCTCTCTCGAAATCAGAGTGGATCTTACCTGCAGCCTGAGGAGCCTTTGTGCCGTTTGTGATCGTCCAAGCACGTACTTCCTTCGGACCTGCCGTGAGGTAGGAGATGAGACCTAAGAGGGTATAGGATGCCTGGATCATCTTGTCGAGGCCTGCGCTCTCGATGCCCAAGTCATCAAGGAACATCTGACGGTCTTCAGCTTCAAGCTGACCTAATTCGTCTTCGATCTTTGCAGAGATAACTACGACTGCGGCATTCTCCTTGGAAGCGATGTCTCTTACTGTCTGAACATAAGGAATGTCGGGGTTCTTGATGTCGTCTTCTGCGATGTTTGCGCAGTAGAGGACAGGCTTCATGGAGATGAGCTGGAGGTCTCTTGTGTACTCAAGTTCGTCATCCGTGAATTCAAGTGATCTTGCTGCCTTTTCTTCTGCGAGGCAGTTGTAGATCTTCTCGTATACAGCAAGCTCTGCTGCATATGTCTTGTCGCCGCCCTTCATCATCTTCTTTGTGCGGTCGATCCTCTTTTCCATGATCTCTAAGTCAGACAGGATAAGCTCGATGTCGATGGTCTCGATGTCAGACTTGGGGTCTGCATGTCCGTTGACGTGTACTACGTCGGGGTCATCGAAACACCTTACCACGTGCACGATGGCATCGCACTCACGGATGTTGGACAGGAACTTGTTGCCGAGGCCTTCACCTTTGCTCGCGCCCTTTACGAGGCCTGCGATGTCTACGAACTCAACTACAGCAGGTGTGTACTTCTCAGGGTTATACATCTCGGCAAGCTTGTCGAGTCTCTCATCCGGGACTGCGACTACACCTACGTTAGGCTCGATAGTGCAGAAAGGATAATTGGCGGATTCAGCGCCAGCCTTTGTGATCGCATTGAAGAGTGTGCTCTTGCCGACATTGGGAAGACCTACTATTCCGAGTTTCATATATGTACCTCTTTGTGTTCCTTGATTTTTGCTATTGCATTATACACTTTTTGAAGAATATAAGGGGATTATTCAACAAATAGTGCCCTGCCGCAGGGATGTTTCTGTTGAATCTTGGGCAAAAACGGCGATTATTCAACAAATAGTGCCCTGTCGCAGGGATGGTTTTGTTGAATCCCGGACCAAATCAGCGGATATTCAACCAATTGTGCCCTGCTACAGGGATGGTTTTGTTGAAACTTGTTTGTGCTTACCTGCAAACCCTTGAAAATAAAGCGTTACAGCCGTTTTCGCCCTGGATGCACTTTGTCGGTTTTTGTCGGTTTTTGTCGGGTTTTTCGGCGATTATTCTCTGTATGCTTTTAGGTAAAGGAGGTGTTCTTATGCTCGTATCAAAGGTTTATTCATGTTTTAACGACGGTACCGGGGCGGTGCTTTCCGAGATAGAGGTGTCGGTGACTCCGGGCATCCCGACTTTTTCGGTTCTTGGGCTGTGCGACTCATCCATAAGAGAAGCATACGGAAGGCTCAGGTCAGCGCTTGCAGTCGCGGGGTTCAAGATGCCAAAAGGCCATGTGACCGTCAGCATAAGTCCCGCGTATATGAAGAAGTCGGGGTCAGGTTTCGACCTGCCAATAGCGCTCGGGATACTCTTTGCTTCAAGCCAGATACCCGAGCCTGCCGGCAAGAAGATCTACGCGGAAGGAGAACTGACTTTAAGCGGCGAGGTCAAGGCGACTCCGGGGTGCGTCAGAAGGCTCGTGTGCATAAGGGATGAAGGGCTGGACATCAAGATAATCCCGGAGGAAGAGGAAAGAAGCGCTGCAGTCGCAGGGTATAAAGGAGCACTTGTATCAAGTCTCAGTGAAGCACGCGCAGTCTTCGGGATGGAAGGATACACGGAAAGGGCGTTCTCATACGCATGCGGATCAAGAGATGAAGACCCCGTGGACATCTCGCTTCTCAAAGGACAGGAGAAGGCCAAGCGTGCGGTCATATTGAGCGCTGCAGGGTTCCACAACATCCTTCTTGTAGGAAGCCCCGGGTCGGGCAAGACGATGGCGGGAAGGATACTCGCAGGGCTCATGCCGCCTTTGTATCCGGAAGAGATACCCGAGGTCTATGCTCTTGCGGAAGCGATAGAAGGAGACGCGGCAGAGCCAACTGATACCAGACCGATGAGATACGCAGGACCGCAGGTGTCGGTAAGCGGACTTCTCGGCAATTCAGCAAGTCTCACACCTGGCGAACTCGCACTGGCAGATCACGGCATACTTCTGGCGGACGAACTCTGCGAGTACAAGCCTGAGGTAATAGAGTCGCTGAGGCAGCCGCTTGAAGACAGGGAGATAAGGCTTACCAAGAACGGAAAGACGTTCGTATATCCTGCAAGGTTTATTTTCGCGGGTACGGCAAACCCGTGTAAGTGCGGGCTGTACCTTGAGCCCGGAAGGAAATGCAGGTGCACGCCGAACTCGCGCAAGAGATACATGAGCAAACTCTCGGGGCCGTTCCTCGACAGGATAGACATCATAAGCGAGATGACTTCGATATCAGGCGAGGACATGGCATCGATCTGCGACTTCAACGGGCGAGGTGAATCAGACGAGGTGCGTGAGAAAGTCTCGGAATGCTGGGCAAGGCAGCACGAGAGGTATAAGGACATCGGCAAAAATCTTCTTAACGCGACGGTGCGGGTGGAAAACCCGGCGGAGGCAATGAAGATACCTGACCGTGTCGCGGAGTATGCGTCAGGGCTTGCGGAAAGGGGTTTCTTCTCGGCACGAGGCTTTACCGGGATTCTGCGGGTCGCAAGGACGATAGCAGACCTTGAAGGGCGCTACGAAGTCAATGAGGGCGATGTCTCGGAGGCTGCCATATACAGGACGAGTTTATTCGAGTGAGGTGATGAAAATGTGTAATTACAGGTATTCGGCGGTAAGGATGGTGTCAAAGCTTGATTTCAAGGCCATCAGGGAACTTGAGAACCTGCAGGCGATTAGAGACTACAGGGATCTCACGGACCTGGAGATCCTCAAGAACATAGACAGGAGGGAAATGTCCGAGAACACCTGCAGAAAGTTGGACAGCGTGATCGGCAACTGGGACATAATACTCAAGACGGAAGCAGAGTACCGCGAGACGGCGGTAAAGAACAACATCTTCACGTTGTCGGTCTTCGACAGCGACTATCCGTACAACTGGAGAAATCTCAGCGGCATGCCGAAAGTCATCTACTGCAAGGGTAAAAGGGAGATACTGAGCACCATGGTCCTGCACGGGTCGGTGGCGGTCGTGGGGTCGAGGGAGGCGAGCAAGTACGCGCTGTTTGCGACGGAGAGTTTCGCGACGGAACTTAGCAGCAAGGGGATAACGATTGTCTCGGGCATGGCGTCGGGCGTCGACAGGGCGGCGCACTCTGCAGCGGTCAGGCAGAAGGGGAGCACCGTCGCTGTGGTCGCGGGAGGCCCGGAGAAAGTCTATCCGAGGGAGAACCGCGATATCTACGAGCAGATAGTCGCAGAAGGCCTCGTAATCTCGGAGATGCCGCCGGGACAGGGCGTCTTAAGGCAGTATTTCCCCGCGCGAAACCGCCTTATCGCAGGTCTCGGGGACTGCACGCTCATAATGGAGGCAGGGGAGGTCTCGGGGACTCTTCACACGGCTTCGTTTACGGCTGCGCAGGGGAAGGAAGTTTTCGTGCTGCCGAACAGTATTTATTTCGAGAACGCAAAGGGAGGCATGAAGATCCTGGAGGACGGAGGCAACGTGCTCATCTCGCCGGACGGGGTCATAGACAGCGTCTCGCAGGCCCTTTTGTTCAGGCATATAAGCAATCCCGGATACATGGAAAGCCTTGAACACAGGCTGATCGAAGAAGAGCAGGCGCAGCAGGAATACAAGGCGGATGTGCTTGCCCTGAGGAAGAAGGCGGACATGTTCCCGGAGGAGATGGACGACCCGGAGTGGAGCCTGCTGATTGAAGACGAATTGTCGTCGGGTCCCAAGAGCATAGACGAACTTTGCAGGTGCCTTGCGCTGCCTTTTTACCGTATCTCGCAGCTGATCGTCGCCTTGAAGCTCGCGGGCAGGGTCACGGACCAGGGCGGAAAGTTTTCTTTGACAATTTGTTAATGATGAATTATATATATATGCGACAAAAATTATAAAGGATTCACACAATGGGTAAAAAGTTAGTAATCGTTGAGTCTCCGGCCAAGTCCAAGACTATAGGAAGATACCTGGGACCCGACTTTCAGATAACGGCGTCGCTCGGACATATTAGAGATCTGCCTTCGGGTAATCTGGGCGTTGACGTTAAGAATGATTTCAAGCCGATATACATCACCATGAAGGGAAAGGAGAAGGTCGTAAGAGAGCTTAAGACGCTCGCAGCAGGCTGCGATGAAGTACTGCTCGCGACCGACCCTGACCGCGAGGGAGAAGCTATCGCATGGCACCTTGCCAAGGTCCTTAAGATCGATCCCGATTCGAACTGCAGGATCACATTCAACGAGATCACTAAGAAGGCCGTGCAGGAGGCAATCAGCAGCCCGCGCGCCATCGACATGAACCTTGCTGACGCACAGCAGGCAAGAAGAATTCTTGACCGTCTCGTAGGTTACGAATTAAGCCCCCTGCTCTGGAAGAAGATCCGCAAGGGCCTTTCCGCAGGAAGAGTCCAGTCCGTCGCAACGAAGATCGTCATGGACAGGGACGCGGAGATCGATGCATTCAAGCCTGAAGAGTACTGGCTCGTAAAAGCGCTCGTAACTCCGGGCAAGGCATCCGACAAGTTCCTCATGAGCTACTACGGCGTAAATAAAGCAGGCAAGACTTCGCACGTCAAGCTTACATGCGAGGCAGAGGCAAACAAGGTCCTTGACGATACAAAGGGCAAGCCCTTCATGCTCACTTCCGTTAAGCACGGCAACAGGGAGCGCAATCCTTATCCGCCGTTCACGACTTCCACGCTGCAGCAGGAAGCATCGAGAAGACTCGGATTCTCATCCAAGAAGACGATGTCCGTTGCTCAGCAGCTCTACGAAGGTATCGACATCAAGGGCGCAGGCCAGACGGCTCTCGTATCCTATATCAGAACGGACTCCGTAAGAATCTCCGACGAGGCTTATGAGGCAGCAAAAGAGCTCATCATCGCACGCTTCGGAAAAGAGTATCTGTCTTCGCATAGAAGAAAGTACAAGAACAAGAATTCCGCGCAGGACGCGCACGAGGCTATAAGGCCGACGCATTTCGACATGGATCCCGCTTCCATCAGGGCATCGCTCACATCTGACCAGTTCAAGCTCTACTCTCTGATCTGGGACAGATTCCTTGCAACGCAGATGGCAGCAGCTAAGCTCGATACTCTGTCTGTCGAGGCAGCCTGCGGCGATCACGTATTCAGAACATCCGGCGAGACCGTAACCTTCATGGGTTTCCTCGCACTCTACGCAGATGTCGCAGAGGACAAGAAGGATGACGACGAGGAGAATTCCAAAGCGAAACTCCCTGCATTAGAAGAGGGCACGGAACTCAAGAACCTCGACGTCTCCGGCATCCAGAAATTCACGACGCCTCCGCAGCATTACACGGAAGCAACGCTCATCAAGGCGCTCGAAGAATACGGCATCGGAAGACCTTCCACATATGCTCCGACTATCTCCACGATCCTCGAGAGACAGTACATCGAGAAGGACGGAAGATCGCTCCTCATCACTGAACTCGGCAAACTTGTTACGAACATGCTTTCCGAGAATTTCTCCGAGATCGTTGACGTAAGTTTTACCGCTGATATGGAAAGCTCTCTGGATAAAGTCGAAGAGGGCAGCGTTAAGTGGGAGAAAGTCTTGAGCGATTTCTATCCCGAGTTCGCATCACAGGTAAAGAGCGCGCAGGAGTCGATAGAAAAGGTCGAGATCGTTCCCGAGAAGACTGGCGAGACATGCCCCAAGTGCGGCAGCGAGCTCGTATACAAAGAGGGAAGATACGGCAAGTTCATCGCTTGCACGCAGTTCCCTTCATGCGACTTCACGAAAAACATCGAGGTGCAGGCAAAGGGCAAGTGCCCCCAGTGCGGTTCAGGCCTTCTCGCTCACCGTTCAAAGAAGTACAGAGGCAAGCTCTTCTATACATGCGACAAGAAGGGATCCAACCCTGACTGCGACTTCATCTCCTGGAACCTTCCGATCGAAGGCAAGTCATGCCCCGAGTGCGGTTCGTTCATGGTGCTGAAACATTACGGCAAGAAGGCTTACCCTAAGTGCTCCAACAAGAACTGTCCTTCCAACGCTCGCAAGAAGAAGTCTTCGGGTTCTGACAAGGATGAGTGATATACCGGAAGTAACAGTCATAGGCGCAGGTCTCGCAGGCTGCGAAGCTGCGAACATGATCGCGTCTTTGGGTGTGCGGGTAAAGCTCTATGAGATGAAGCCCGTACGAAAGTCCCCGGCACATCACAGCGACGGTTATGCCGAACTCGTATGCAGCAATTCCTTAAGGGCTGCTGCGCTCGAGAATGCGATCGGACTTCTCAAGGAAGAATTAAGAAGACTGGGTTCACTCATAATGGAGTCTGCCGACAGGGCAGCAGTTCCCGCAGGCGGCGCGCTCGCAGTGGACAGGGATGAGTTCTCTTCTTATATCACGGAGTCGATCAGGAATAATCCTCTCATCACGGTAGTATCAGAAGAAGTTACAAAGATCCCCAGGGAAGGCATCGTCGTTGTTGCGACGGGCCCTCTTACTGACGGCGATCTCTACGAAGATATCAGAACTCTTACGGGTGCATCAGACCTGCATTTCTTTGATGCGGCTGCACCCATCGTTACGCTTGATTCCATCGACATGACGAAAGCATTCAGGGCATCAAGATACGGCAAGGGCGGAGACGATTACATCAACTGCCCGATGAACAAGGAAGAATACATTGCCTTCAGAAACGCCCTGGTTACGGCGGAGAGGGCTGAGGTAAAGAATTTCGATAAGGAGATCGTCTTCGAAGGGTGCATGCCCATAGAGACGATGGCATCGAGAGGCGAGGATACCATGAGGTACGGCCCGCTCAAGCCCGTAGGTCTTATCGATCCCAGGACCGGTGAGGAGCCGTATGCATGCCTGCAGCTCAGGCAGGACAACAGGGCGAAAACGATGTACAACCTCGTCGGCTTCCAGACACGCCTCAAGTTTGGCGAGCAGAAGAGAGTCTTCGGCATGATCCCCGGACTCGAGAACGCGGAGTACTACAGGATGGGCGTGATGCACCGCAACACGTACCTTAATTCCCCCGAGAACCTCACGCCGAGATACAGCCTGAGAAAGATGCCGAATATACATTTCGCGGGCCAGATAACTGGCGTGGAAGGTTATATCGAATCGACGGCTTCCGGCCTTCTTGCCGGATTCTATGCCGCGACGGAAGCGCTCGGGATCGACTGCCCGATGTACCCTGACGCAGATACCGTTATAGGTTCGATGGCAATGTACGTGTCCGATCCTAACGTTAAGAAGTTCGTGCCGATGAACGCCAACTTCGGCATCGTAAATCCCATACCCGGCAAGTTCCGCGGAAAGACGGCCAAGAAAGACAAGAATTCCGCGCTCGCTGCAAGGTCACTTGAACAGATCGACCGATTTGCGGGTACAATAGAGGAAATAAGACAAAAGACAGGCAGTTAAATAATGAGCATATCGGAAGACAGGCAGGAGGAGACAGCTGTTATCGCGGGCAAAGACCGCGGAAGCGTTCCTGCGTTTTTCGAAAGTATCGGAACCAACCTCATAAGGCTCATGTGCTGCAATGTCGTCTTCGTGATCTGCAATATCCCTGCGATGGCCGTTGCGTTTTTAATCCTCGGATACATCCTTCCCCGGATGAGCACGTCGTTCCTTCCTTCAGAATTCACTGCAACAATGATGGAACTCGGACTTCACGGCCAGACCAACCGTTCGGGCGAGATCACCGGCGAAGAAGCCGCAGTCAATCTGTACCTTCTCTTCATGCTGTTCTGCATAATGCTGCTGGTATCAAGTCTTCTTGTCTGCGTCGGTCCCGTGCAGGCGGGACTGTCCCGCGTATATGGACTGTTCATGGGCGGCGGGAGCGAGTCTTCTGTCAAAGCATTCAAGCTCGGAGTAAAAGAGAATCTGAAGCAGTCTTTTGGCGCGATGTTCATATCGATCGCGGTCACGTTCATCTGCCTTCTGGCGGTGAGTTTTTACATGAACCTCGGTATATCCGCAGGGCTTCCGCTCGCTGTTCTTTTTGCCGCGATATTAGTGTTCTTCTCGCTCGTTCAGAACATCGTCTACCGCATGATGGTTACGAGGGAACTCGGGCTTTTTAAGATGTATAAGAACGCTTTCATACTTGTGCTTCTGAAGTTCGGCAGGAGCCTCGGGATGGTGGTGCTCAACTGCATTGTTTTCGGGGTGATACCTTTCGTGCTGTTGATGAACACGCAGATAGTGTCCGTGGGCATATATGTGTTCCTGTATTTTTTCGTGCTTACCGCAGTGATGCACTACATAAACACGGTGTATGCGGACAGCCTTATCACGCGCTACATGAAGGCCGGGGAGGAAGAGAAAGATGATTGATTTCACGCTCCTTTCCGACAGGATAATCGAACTCATGAGGGTAGGCGGCGCGCTGTTCTTCATAGCGCTCGTCGCGTTCATATACATCCTCATCGTCACAGGTGTCAGAGTCTTCCGCTACAAGAAAAAGATCGAAGACAAGAACGACGACTACCTGATCTGCGATGTCGCGTATTTCCTCGAGAAGGGAAAGAGAGAAGCGCAGGAGGATTCGTTCTATATCTCGCCGATGGCTGAGTTCCCGAGCAACGGTCTTATCGCGGCGGTGTCTGACGGCATGGGCGGTCTTGCAAACGGAGAAGACGTCTCGAGCTACATCATCAGCAGGCTTAAGGAATCCTATCCCGTGAACTTCGATGATACGACGGAAGTCGCAGGATTGCTCCGCACCATATCCGACGAGATCTACGACAAGTACAAGCTCAGCAGCGGCGCGACGATCGTCATGGTCCACATCAAGGATAATTTCATGAATTTCTATTCGTCCGGTGACAGCAACATAATCCTCATGCGCGGCGACAAGACGACGCTTTTAAACCAGCGCCAGAATTATGTCTCGTACCTTGTTAAGAAGATGGCGGAAGGCGGCATAAGCACGCACGATGCGTACACGAACAACAGAGCGAGGGCCTTGACTGACTTCATGGGCAACCACGAGTGCAGGATACTCAAGACCAGCAGCCCGATAAGGCTTTTCGAAGAGGACGTGATCCTCGTGACGTCAGACGGCGTTACCGATACCGTCAACCTCGGCAGGCTCGCGAAATACATCTCGCCGCAGCTTAGTGCGCGCACCTCTGCAGAGAGACTCAAGTTTGCGATCCGCGGAAAGAAGAACAAGCGCCAGGATAACTACACCGGAATAGTGATTAAGATGGAGAGAAGCTTCCTGTGATAGAGTACAACATTTTCAGACATGCGGGCGACAGCCTTACATACGACGATGAAGTGGTGCTTGCAGCAGGCGTCTCTACGACCTTGGGCATCATGGAAGGCGCGACCGTGGGTGCGGACCTTGATAAGTACCGCGACTCATTTAAGAGCCTTATCGAGACGGCGGGATTTGAAGATATCTCAGATCCTTCGCACAGGTTTGAATTCGCGTCGGAGCAGGCCGAGTGCCAGCTTCCCCGAAATGCCGAGTACATGATAATGGAGATCGACGGAAAAGTAGTCGAGAGCGTGAGGCACGGCGGCGTCATCGCGAAGATCGTGATGAGCGGCGAGATGCGCATGCTCCCGAACGGCAAGTTCGGACTGTCTACCGGCGACAGGATCGTCTGCGCCACTTCGAATTTCTACCGCAAACTGACAGACGAGGCGATCCTTGCGGATGCCCTCGTCTCAGATAACTGTACTGAATGGATGAACTTCATGATAAGGCGCATATCGGACAGCTGCGAGCTTAAGTGCGGCAACCTGTCTGCCGTGACGCTTATCGTCAGATGATCAAGTACCGTAATACTTCTTGTAATACTCGTCCCTGAAATCGCCAAGACGGTCTTCTGCGATCGCTTCCCTGACTCGTTCCATGAGCTTAAGCAGATACCAGATGTTGTGGTATGTGCTAAGTCTTAAGCCGAACATCTCGTTTGCCTTTATCAGGTGTCTTACGTATGCTGCGGAATAGTTCTTGCATGCATAGCAGTCGCACTCGGGATCCATCGGTCCGAAATCTTCCGCGTGCTTTTTGTCCCTTATGATCTTCTTGCCGTAGTCGGTTAGGATCGTGCCGTGGCGGCCCATCCTTGTAGGCAGTACGCAGTCGAACATGTCGACGCCTCGAAGCGCGCCTTCGATGAGATAGTCGGGAGTGCCGACGCCCATCAGGTATCGGGGCTTGTCCTCAGGCATGAGAGGAACCGTGCAGTCGATCATTTCAAGGAAGAGTTCCTTGGGCTCACCGACGGAGATTCCTCCGATCGCGTAGCCGGGAAGGTCGAACGATGTAATGGCGTCAGCGCTCTTTTTTCTCAGCTCGGGATACATCGAACCCTGGATGATGCCGAAGAGTGCCTGTGTGTCGGGATTCTTGTGCGATGCGATGCAGCGCTCGAGCCACCTTGTGGTCCTTGCCTGCGACCTGTCGGCGTAATCGAAATCTGAAGGGTAGGGGCAGCACTCGTCGAAAGCCATGATGATATCCGCGCCCAGGTCGTTCTGGATCTTCATGGATTCTTCAGGCGTGAGGAAGAGCTTTCTGCCGTCGATGTGTGAGCTGAACTTAACGCCTTCCTCCTTGATGTCCTTTGGTCTGGCGAGGGAGAAGACCTGGAATCCGCCGCTGTCCGTGAGTACCGCGCCGTCCCAGTTCATGAACTTGTGCAGGCCGCCTGCCTTTGCGACGATCTCTGAGCCCGGCCTGAGCCAGAGGTGATATGTGTTGGAAAGGATTATCCCCGCGCCCATGCCCGATACTTCATCGGGGCTCATGCCCTTGACAGAAGCCTGCGTGCCGACGGGCATGAAAGCAGGCGTCATGAACGTGCCGTGCGGGGTGTGGACTTTACCGAGCCTCGCGCCTGTCTGCTTACATGTGTGGATGTGTTCGTACCATACGGGCGGCTGTGACATTTAATCCTCCAGATCTGTTATGAACATCGCGTCGCCGAAAGAGAAGAACCTGTATTCCTCCTCCACGGCGTGCTTGTATGCGTTAAGTACATTCTCTCTTCCTGCAAGTGCCGATACCAGCATTATAAGGGTCGACTCGGGAAGATGGAAATTCGTGATGAGCGAATCGATGCATTTGAACTCATAGCCGGGGTAGATGAAGATGTTCGTGTATCCCGAGTGAGGGTTCATCTCGGGGTCGATGCTGGCTACTGATTCGAGCGTTCTGGTCGAAGTCGTGCCGACCGAGATTATCCTTCTGCCTTCAGCCTTGGCTTTCTTTACGATGTCCGATGCTTCCTTCGGGAAATCGTACCACTCGGAGTGCATCTCGTGATCTTCGATGTCACCTGCCTTGACGGGCCTGAACGTGCCGAGACCGACGTGCAGCGTGAGTTCTGCGATCTCGACGCCCATGTCCCTAAGTTCCTGCATAAGTTCCTTTGTGAAGTGCAGTCCCGCCGTGGGCGCGGCTGCCGAGCCCGGGTCCTTGCTGTAGACAGTCTGGTAACGCTCGGGGTCATCGAGTTTCTCGTGGATATAGGGCGGAAGGGGGACGGTGCCGGCCTTATCGAGCACTTCTTCCCACACGCCTTCGAAATCGAAACGTATTATCCTGTTGCCGCTCTCCAAGACTTCTTCGCACTCTGCTTCGAGCTCGCCGGGGATAAAAGTCATGCGGCGGCCTTCTCTGACTTTCTTGCCTGGGCGCGCGAGAGTCTCCCAGTGATTGTCATCGATCCTCTTGAGTAAGAGCAGCTCAACAGGGCTTTCCGTGTCAGTTCTTACGCCAAGGAGCCTTGCCGGGATGACGCGCGTGTTGTTGATGACGAGCACGTCGCCTTTTTTGAGGAAATCCTTGATGTCGTAGAAATGTTTATCTATAGTCCTGCCTGATTTTTTGTCGAGCACTAAGAGCCTCGAAGCCGTGCGGTCCTTGATCGGAACCTGGGCTATGAGGCGCTCGGGCAGGTCGTAGTAAAAATCACTGGTCTTCATGTCAGCCTTCTTCTTTTGTTATTTCCGAAAGAGTTTATCACATTTTGAGGGGCGTGGCAGGGCTGTCGACTTTTTGGTAGCGGATTTCTTGTTTTGGCTACCAAATTCTGCATTTTTGCTTCGAATTGCCCTGTCGCAGGGATGTTTCTGTTGAATCTTGGGTAAAAACGGCGATTATTCAACAAATAGTGCCCTGTCGCAGGGATGGTTTTGTTGAATCCCGGACCAAATCAGCGGATATTCAACCAATTGTGCCCTGCTACAGGGATGGTTTTGTTGAAACTTGTTTGTGCTTGCACAAAATGGTGGCGATTTTTCGATTTTGGCTACCAAAAAGTCGACGGCTAAAAATTCTTAATATAAAAAGATGGATTTTGCCAAAGATTGATATAATGAATCCATGAAATCTAATCCTTGTATTCCTGTGCTCATTCTGGCGGTCTTGCTCGGCATTACCGCCTGTTCTGCGTCCAATGATGAATTCGCTCCGGAAGCAGCTGAGACAACGATAATACTGGATACGGTTCCCGAGTCGACTCCGTCTCCGACGCCCACACCGACGCCGACTCCCGAGCCCGAGGCAACAGAGCCTGAATCCAACGAGCCGATCGAGGTCACCGTCTCGTTCATTGGCGATTGTACGCTGGCTGAAGATTTCAGGCAGAACAGCTCAGTCGGCTTTGATGCCGTGGTGGGTGACGATTACGATTACTGCTTCCAGAACTGCAAGGATATATTCCTGGCTGACGACATGACGCTCGCCAATCTCGAGTGCGCGGTTACCGACAGGACGTCGTATGCGCAGAAGGAGTTCGTTTTCGGGATGAAGCCCGAGGCGCTCGTTATGCTGACGGATGCCGGGATAGAGGCGGTCAATATCGCGAACAACCACACCAAGGATTTTAAGCTCGAAGGCCTGCAGGACACGATGGATAACCTGGATGCTTACGGCATAGTCTGGAGCAACGAGGATAATGTCGCGATATATGAGACGGCAAACGGCGTTAAGATCGGAATGTTCGGCCTCGGCAACAGCGCGACGCTCGACCAGGGCAAGGCCTGCATCGACGAGCTCAAGGAGATGGGTGCGAACATAATCATCGCGAGCTGTCACTGGGGTGTCGAGAAGATGTACACGCCCAATAACGACCAGATCAATTTGGCTTACGGACTCATCGATTACGGGGCTGACATCATCATCGGAACGCACCCGCACAGGCTCCAGCCGATCGAGGTCTACAACGGCAAGTTCATCTGCTACAGTCTGTCCAATTTCTGTTTTGGCGGAAATAACACATTGAGCGACCCCGATTCTTGTATAATTCAATGCACATTTATAATGGACAGTGAAGGGCAGAATTGCGTAGACTATAAACTGAACGTAATTCCCTATTCCCAGACCTCGACAAGGCCGGGTAATGACTTCTGTCCGGCGCCTTACGAATGGGGGACCGACGAGTATTACCAGGTGCTGAGCAAGCTCGGATGGTCTGGCGAGGACGAATAATTTTTGAGAGGCTTATGATATGGCACACGGTAAAGTTCTGGTAGTAATGGGTTCCGATTCTGATTTCCCCGTAATGGAAAAATGCTTCAAGATGCTCGCGAAATTCGACGTCGCATACGACGCTAATGTCGCTTCCGCGCACAGGACTCCCGAGCGTGCGGCTGCATTGGCAGGCGAGGCAGAGGCAAACGGCTATGACGTCATCATCGCGGCAGCAGGCCTTGCGGCACATCTCGCAGGCGTTCTCGCAGCACATACATCACTTCCCGTGATCGGCGTTCCCTGCAAGGGCGGCGCTCTTAACGGCGTCGATGCGCTTTACGCTACAGTCCAGATGCCCACGGGTATCCCGGTTGCAACGGTTGCAATCGACGGCGCGGCAAATGCAGCGATCCTCGCATGCCAGATGATCGCGATCAGAGACCAAGATCTCAGAAGCAAGCTGAACGCATACAAAGAAGAACTCAAATCTTCAGTTGACGCAAAGGATGCGGCACTGAAGGAGAAAATAGCAAATATCTAAGAGCAAGGAGCAACAAACATGAGCGGTATTTTCGGTGCCTTGAACACCAAGGGCAGCACAGAGGACGTAACCAAGTCCTGTTACTACGGCATCTTCTCACTGCAGCACAGAGGACAGGAGTCCGCAGGTATTGCAGTAAACAACGGCGGATCTTTCATGATCCACAAGAACCCGGGATTGGTAACGGACGTTTTCGACGAGGTCACGATCTCAGCACTTGAAGGTTTTGCGGCAATAGGTCACGCAAGAGGCGGCTCTCCCAGAGAGTCGGGCACCGAGGCAATCCAGCCCATCATCATTAAGTCCAGAGTAGGCAACATCGGACTTACATGCGACTCTGTCGTAATGAACGCTTCCGCCATCAAGGAAGAGCTCGTTAACCAGGGTGCTATCTTCCAGACAAACATCGACGCGGAGCTCATCCTCTCGCTGTTCTCCAGGAACAGGATCAAGACTGACGAGTGCGAGCAGGCTATCCTCGAGACGATGAAAGAGATCCACGGCGTATATTCCATGATCTTCATGACGGACAACAAGCTCATCGGCGTAAGGGATCCGTACGGTATCAGACCGCTCGTTCTCGGTAAGATCGGCGATACATATTTTCTGTCTTCAGAGAACTGCGCGCTCGACGCAATCGGAGCTGAGTTCATCAGAGACATCGAGCCGGGCGAGATCATCTCGATCTCCGCAGACGGCGTCAAGTCCACGTTCTACAAGGAAAGCCCGACGAACAGAAAAGACGGAAAGGTCTGCATCTTCGAGTATGTTTATATCGCAAGACCTGACTCGGTCATCGACGGCATGAGCGTATTTGATTCCAGATACAGAGCAGGTAAGGCTTTGGCTGAGCTTCATCCCTGCGACGTTGACCTCGTAATCGGCGCGCCCGACTCGGGTAACGCAGCTGCTGAAGGTTTTGCTGCAGGTTTGGGCGTTCCTTACGGTGCAGGCCTTCTCAAGAACCGCTATGTCGGCAGAACGTTCATTAAGAGCACACAGACTCAGCGTGAGCTCGCGGTCAAGATGAAGTTCGCTGCACTCAAGACGGCGATCAAGGACAAGAGGATCGCGATCGTCGATGACTCCCTCGTAAGAGGTACCACCACGAAACACATCATCTCATTCCTGCGCGAGAACGGCGCCAAGGAAGTACACGTAAGACTCGCATCCCCGCCGGTTAAGTTCGGCTGCTTCTACGGTGCAAACGCTTCTTCAGAGACAGAACTTCCCGCTGCAACCAAGTCAGTTGAAGACATCAGACAGATGATCGGCGCAGATTCTCTCGGATACATCAGCCTCGAGAAGCTCAAGGAGTGCCTTAACACGATCGAGTGCGATGTGTGCGCTGCTTGTTTCGACGGCAACTTTGTCGCAGGCAGACCTGAAGATACTGAGTTTTAAGAGGAGAAGCTGATGAAGATCGCAGTTTTTGTCTCGGGAGGCGGTACGAACCTCCAGGCGATCATAGATAACACCAAGACGGGTATCCTGAAAGATATCGAGATCGTGAAGGTGGTATCTTCATCACCCGACGCATATGCTCTCACGCGTGCTGCAGACAACGGCATTCCCGCCGTCGTGCTCCGCGCCAGAGATTACGCGAGCAGAGAAGAGTGGGACCAAAAGGTGGTGGAAGAGGTTACTTCTTCCGGTGCAGAGCTCATCGTACTTGCAGGCTACCTGTCACTTCTCGGACCCGGCATAGTAAAGGCTTATTCCAACAGGATAATTAACATACATCCCGCGCTCATCCCTTCGTTCTGCGGAGAGGGCATGTACGGGATCAGGCCCCATAGGGCGGCTCTTGCAAGAGGCGTCAAGGTAAGCGGCGCGACGGTGCATTTCGTGAACGAGAACTACGACGAAGGCCCGATACTGCTGCAGAAGTCAGTGGACGTGCTCCCGGGCGATACGCCGGAGACCTTGCAGAAGCGCATCATGCAAAACTGCGAGTGGGAGATCCTGCCCAAAGCGATAAGGCTCATCGCTGACGGCAAGGTCGTAATCGAGAACAACATAGCAAGAATAACAGAATAAAAATCAGGAGGAGGCACCGCAATGGAAACGTTAGATTTGGGAAAGCTCCTTAAGGAGAATTCGTATCCCGGAAGAGGAATCGTGATCGGAAGATCCGAGGACGGAAGCAAGGCCGTTACTGCTTATTTCATCATGGGCAGGAGCGTAAACTCCCGTAACCGTGTGTTCACGGCAACAGAGGACGGTATCAAGACAGAGGCATTCGATCCTTCCAAGCTGACGGATCCGCACCTCATCATCTATTCTCCCGTCAGAGTTCTTGGCAACAAGACAATCGTAACCAACGGTGACCAGACGGATACGATCTATGAGGGCATGGACAAGCAGATGACTTTCGAGCAGTCCTTAAGATGCAGAGAGTTCGAAGATGATGCTCCGAACTATACTCCGAGAATATCCGGCATCATGCACGTCGAGGGAGGCACATACAACTACGCAATGTCCATCCTTAAGAGTGCAGACGGCGACCCGTCTTCCTGCGAGCGCCACACATTCACATACACGAACCCCAAGGCAGGCGTCGGCAGATTCCTGCACACATACATGGGCGACGGCAACCCGCTTCCTTCTTTCGAAGGCGAGCCCGAGAAGGTTGCTATCTCCGGTGACATCGATACATTTACGGCAAACGTATGGGAGTCACTGAATGAGGACAACAAGGTATCTCTCTTCGTAAGATTCATCGACATCGCTACGGGCGAGGCAGATACCAGGATCGTCAACAAGAACGTGTAATCTAATACCGCGGAGGATTAATAATATGAACGAGATGGCCCTTAAGTACGGCTGCAACCCCAACCAGAAGCCTTCCAGAGTCTTCATGGCCAACGGCGCAGACCTTCCTATTGAAGTATTGAACGGCAAGCCGGGATACATCAACCTTCTTGATGCTTTCAACGGCTGGCAGCTCGTAAGAGAACTTAAGCTTGCTACGGGACTTCCGTCGGCAACATCCTTTAAGCACGTATCTCCTGCAGGTGCTGCAGTAGGCAAGCCCCTGTCTGAGACAGAAGCAAAGATCTACTTTGTAGACGACCTCGGCGAGCTTTCTCCGATCGCTTGCGCTTACGCAAGAGCAAGAGGCGCAGACAGAATGTCTTCCTACGGTGATTTCGTTGCACTTTCCGATACATGCGATGCCATCACGGCTAAAATGCTTAAGAGAGAAGTATCCGACGGTATCATCGCTCCCGGTTATACCGACGATGCTCTCGAGATCCTTAAGTCAAAGAGAAAGGGCACATACAACGTAATCAAGATCGATCCTGACTATGTACCCGATCCTATCGAGACAAAGCAGGTTTTCGGCATCACATTCGAGCAGGGAAGAAATGAGCTCGCTATCAATAACGACCTGCTCGCTAATATCGTTACAGACAACAAGGACATCCCTGATGACAAGAAGATCGACCTTCTCATCTCCCTTATCACTCTGAAGTACACACAGAGTAACTCCGTCTGCTATGTAAAGGACGGTCAGGCTATCGGTATCGGTGCAGGCCAGCAGTCCAGAATCCACTGCACAAGACTTGCAGGTTCCAAGGCTGACAACTGGTGGATGAGACAGAACCCGAAGGTCATGGGTCTCAAGTTCGTTGACGGCATCGGACGTCCCGACAGAGACAACACGATCGACGTTTATATGTCTGACGAGTACGAAGACGTACTCCGCGACGGCGTTTGGCAGACTCTGTTCAAGGAGAAGCCGGAGCCTCTTACGAGAGAAGAGAAGAAGGAGTGGCTCGCTAAGAATACTGATGTGGCACTCGGTTCTGATGCATTCTTCCCGTTTGGCGACAACATCGAGAGAGCTTACAAGAGCGGCGTTAAGTATATCGCTGAGCCGGGCGGATCAATCCGTGACGATCATGTCATCATGACTTGCAACAAGTACAATATGGCGATGGCATTCACTGGAATCAGATTATTCCACCATTAATTTCGTTCGGTTGTTTTGCTCGCTTAGGTCCTCCGCGCTGCACTTGTGCGGAAATCGCTCGCAAAACAGCCTCACTCAGGAATTAGTTATTAATTAGGCTGGGAACTTAGGTTCCCGGCCTTATAATTGCATGCTAATCAGGAGAATGTCTCCAATGCCTCGTCGATGTTGATGTCCGAGTACTCGACCTCGCCTGAGAACATGCGCGCTGCGTCGTGGATATCGCAGCCTTTGCTTACCAGGTCGGCCACGAGATATGTTGCCTCGGCGGCGAAACGCGATGCTCCCTTGTAGCGGTAGAGAAGGTACGCCGCAAGGTTTGCAAGCGCGGACGCGTTCTCATCTACTACGCGGTCTTCGTCTTCAGCTGACACGGGAGCCTCGACTATGGAAGACAGCAGCGAACTCCACGCGGGATCCATCGCTTCCATCTGCGCGAAACACATTGCCCTCATCTTAGAGCCCGACCTCACGCCACCGGTTAATTTAGCAAGGCGGGCAGACAGCGGGAGGGAAGTATCAAACACGGGCACAACATAAGAGGGAAGAGGCAGCTTGGAGCCGTCTTCAGCAACCAACTCAAACGGTCCTTCGTGATCCAGCACAAGCCTGCAGGCTTCCTCGCACACGAGGCCGATCCCGGCTTCGATGCGGTCTTCAAAACAGTTGTAAAACCTGGGGTGCTCCTTGCAGATATCGCAGAGGCAGTCCTCGCCGCGGGAGAGGATCATCTCGCAGAGATTGTCGTCTCTGAGGAACGGGCACCTGCCGTCATCTCTAAGCACGAAACACCCGTCCTCGATCTTGCCTGCGATCCACTCATCCTGCCCGAACCTTGCCAGCGACTTCTCATCAATGCATATTGTCCACCCGGCGCAGCAGGTATGTCTGCACTCGGAGGCTATGCACCGGAAGTCTTTGCAGTAGTCGGGCCAATATGTTGTCATCAGATTCATCTTAAAGTAAAAAGGGCACCCGCGAGGATGCCCTTGTGGTCTTGCTGTTACTTAATCAAGCGTTCTCGTGGTCGTAAGGGTGGATAGTCTCGATCGTGCCGTCAGCTGCGATGTTCAGCTTGGTGAACTTAACGCTTCTCTTGTGTGAGCATCCGCCGGACCTCTTTGCGTCGTGGTAGAAGAGGTACCACTCGCCGTCGATCTGAACGATGGAGTGGTGTGTTGTCCAGCCGATAACGGGTTCCATGATCCTGCCCTTGTATGTGAAGGGACCCTCAGGGGAATCGCCCTCGGCATAGCAGAGGTAGTGTGTCGTGCCGGTGGAGTATGAGAAATAGTACTTGCCGTTAAACTTGTGCATCCAGGGATCTTCGAAATATCTTCTGTCCTCGTCGCCTGCCTTGAGGGGCTCGCCGTTCTCGTCAAGGATCGTGATCATCTTGGGTGCAGCCTTGAAAGCTGTCATGTCGGGAGTGAACTCTGAGACAAGGGGGCCGAGAGCTTTCTCGTCGCCCTCGGGACGGTGCTCGTCGGGGTTGAAGGAACCTGACTGCCACATCTCGAGCTGGCCTCCCCAGAGACCGCCGTTGTAGCACCAGATCCTGCCGTCATCGTCCTTGAGGACTGCGGGGTCGATGCTGTAGCTGCCCTGGATGTAGTTTTCCTGGGGCTTGAAAGGTCCTACGGGAGAGTCGGACTCGGCAACGCCGATCCTGAAGATGTCCTGCTTATCCTTTGCAGGGAAAACGAGGTAGTACTTGCCGTTGGTGTAGATGGCGTCAGGCGCCCAGAGCTGGCGGGAAACCCACGGAATCTGATCTTCGCTGATCGCAACACCGTTGTCGACGCACTCGCTGTCGAGTGAATCCATGGACAGGATGTGGTAATCCTTCATGATGTACTGTTCGCCGTCGTCGTCCTCGGGTGCATCGTGGTCTTCATCGTGTGAAGGGTATATGTAGATCTTGCCGTTGAAAACATGTGCAGAAGGGTCTGCCGTGTAGATGTTGGTGACAAGGTCCTGACGCTCGTTCTTCTTCATAAGTACTCTCCTCGTGGTCTAATTTTTAATCCGTAAATATTATAGCATTACGCGCGAGGGTTTTACTTGCTTTATATTGCGGGTTGATGATCAGTTATTGGCATTTTTGGGTGCGGGGGAGCGGGCATCGACTATTTCGTGGCCAGTTCCTGCTTTTTCGCCACGGAAAAGTCGACAAAAGGCTTTATTTGCACGAAAACGTGGCCAAAACCGCCACTTTCGCCACGAAATAGACTACGCCGCTGGGGCAAGGCATAAAAAAGCACCCTCAAGTAAGGGTGCCCTGCACTTTCTGGAGCCAATGGTGGGAATCGAACCCACGACCTATTCATTACGAGTGAATTGCTCTACCCCTGAGCCACATTGGCGTGCCATAAAAATATACTCATTCGGCCGTTCGATGTCAAGTAATCAGGCTTGTCCTATAATAAGTAATGTTATAATGAAAAAACAGGAGGTAGAACAGGTGCATTCGAAGAAGACAGCTATAACGGCGGCTTTACTGTGCATGTGCTTTTTGGCAGCGGGATGCAGCCGGAAAGATGAAGTATTCCCTGAACTTCCGGGTGAAGCAGAAGCGTCCGTCCCAATGTCAGATACGGCGCCGGCTGAGACCGAGACAAAGGCCGTAAAGACCTTAACTGTCGCACTTCCTTACTCTGAAGATACGGTCAAGTACCTGTCTGCCATGTTCTACATGAAGAGATCAGGCACCTGGGACAGTACATACACGGGAGCCGATATCGATCTTGCAACATTAGACGGCATATCCACTGATTTCGTCATAACCAGCGCCGAAGTGCCTTCCAAGGGTGCTGACCTTATCACTATCTCGGGCTGGGATATGGAAGGCGACATGCCGGACGTGTTCCTCGCACAGGACTGCAAATCTGTCTATGAATCAGGATACAGCGCTGCTCTTAACGAATACATCGCAGACTCTGCGTATGTGGACACATCTCTCATATACAGCCAGGCTCTGCAGTATGCATCTGAAGACGGCGTGTTCTACGGCATTCCGCACTATTCATCTGCTATTGTCCTTCTCGGCAACAGCGACTATGTGCCTTCGACGGGCGTTCTTACGGCCAAGTTCACCACGACCGAACTTCAGGATTACCTCAAGGCCATCTACGACGAGAACGAAGAGGGCGAAGTTGTTCCTTTTGCATCCGCATACAAGCTCGCGCCTTACATCGGAGGCTCGTTCGACGGCGATGCGGCATACTCGTTCATGCTCGCCACGGAATACAAGAACGGCAACAACATAGCAACGGACACGCTCGACAAGACCATAGGCTACGTCGACAGCCTCTATGAACAGGGTCTTGCCGCCAACTATGACGGAAGCGGCGCAGACCCGGTCTTCGGCAGGAGCGCAGCCGTATGGCTCGACACATCTGATTCCATCGCGGCATGGTCTGAATACTTCCCGGGCAAACTGTACATCATGCGCCTTCCTTGCTCAGACACAACCAATGCGGGCGTGCCTTACCTCGAGCCTTACTGCCTCTGCGTGGCAGAGACATCGGAGGACAAGGAGTTCGCGGCAGAGTTTGCAGAATTCATCACATACGACAAGGACGCCCAGATGCTTATATACCGCGTCGAAGAGATGTCGGGATATCTTCCTGTCATAAGAGACCAGGGCCTCTGGGACGAAGTGTGCGAAGATGAGATCTTCGGAGACGAAGCTTACGTGTACAGCCAGATAATGGACAATGCGGTCTATTGTCCGGCAGGCTACGACAATAAACTCTATAAGAGTACATACGAATATCTTGCAGGTTACTTTGGAAGCGGTGAGCAGTTCGATCCGGAGGCATGCTATGGCGGGAATTAATCTTCGTAAGATAAGGATCGGCGACAGTTCGGAGCTGCGCTCTTGCGGCCTGATGTCAGGCACTTTGTCCGTAGTTGAAGAAGACATCCGTGGATTTGTCGCAGGGAAGACCACAGACGTACTTATCGCCCAGGACGAGAACATCCGCGCGGTCGTAAAGCTCTTCAAGCGCGACAGGAAGAAGGGCACGGTGCAGATGGAGTTCGTCTTCACCGAAGATCTCGATATGGACGTTAAGTCCGAGATAACTGATGCCACCCTCAAGTACTGTTTCTTATCCGAGTACTACAACAAAGTCATCTGCGTATGCAGGGCGGACGATGCCGTCACAGAGGAACTCCTCACGGCGCATGGTTTTATTCAGGAAGCGGTCTTAAGAGATGAGATAAGGACTGAAAGCGGATTCGAAGATGCGGGACTGTTCGCTCTTACGGCATGCCAGTATCCAGAATATAATGTCTGCTTCGTTCCGTTCGAGCGCGGCATCGCGGTCATCACTGGCGGCACGGACTATGTGGATGAGGTAAAGCTAATGCACGCAGGCACCAAGATAGAAGATCCGTTCGTCTATAACGTCGCTGCAAGCCTCGGTTTCATTGCAAGGGGAGGCGGCATACGCGCGGCAGAAGGCGACCTCTACGACATGGACGAAGAGCAGTTAGAATACCTGCCGGCAGAACTGGCGAAAGCATACGTCGAGCTCACGGAGTACTTTGCCAACAAGCGCGCGACTTTCGACATCAGATACAGGTTCATGCGCGGCACGGAGTTCCAGCTCAAGGTCTGGAAACTCTTAACGTCCATCCCTTACGGTACGACCTCAAGCTACGAGGACATCGCCCTCAAACTCTGCGAAGGCAACCGCTTCGAAGCACGAAAGATAACAAGGGCCGTCGGTGCGGCATGCTCCGACAACCCGATATCGATAATTGTGCCCTGTCACAGGGTCATCGGAAAGGACGGCAACCTGGTCGGCTACTCGGCAGGCCTGGACATCAAGGACTACCTGCTGCTGCACGAGTCGTTCTTCGCCGTCACACCGCTTATTACCAAGGAGGCATGATCACACATGGCGAAACACGATAAGACGAAGGTCGGCATCTCGACCATACTTAACCCCGTACCGGTGGTAATGGTATCCTGCGCAGGCAAGGACCCGACGAAAGAAACCGAGAGGCCGAACATCATGACTGTCGCATGGGCAGGCACGGTCAATTCCGAGCCGCCGATGGTATCCGTCAGCATCAGGAAGAACAGGCACTCGCACAAGCTGATCTCCGAGACGGGCGAGTTCGTGGTAAACCTCGTATCCAAGTCTCTCTGCAAGGCTTGCGATTACTGCGGAGTAAGGTCCGGAGCAGACGAAGACAAGTTCAAGGCATGCTCGATAACACCTGTTAAGGCAGAGGGAATGAAATATGCATATGCGATCAAGGAAGCCCCTGTATCTATCTCATGCTCGGTCAAGAGCGTGCAGGAACTGGGCTCTCACGATATGTTCATCGGTCAGATCGAGGCCATAACGGCAGATTCTTATCTTCTTGACGAGAATGGACGTCT